>OLSA01000756.1_pt1 | contig 27957 bp, 27 predicted proteins | sample 1672731 | NCBI WGS metagenome assembly OLSA01 (sample SAMEA3136718, study PRJEB25190) | human gut metagenome | biome: human gut; feature: human-associated habitat; material: faeces | place: Austria | collected 2013
CTAAAAGCTTTTCTGAACCACATGCATAGCATGTGGTTTTCTCTAATAACAATAAGGAAAAGCCGAGTTAATTCTCGGCTTTTACATAACCTTAATTAAACTTTTATTATTATTTATATTCTGCAATACATAAACATTCTTGAATTTATATTTAATTTGCTTTAAACTTCCTTTAATTTGTTCTAACATATCTTCGCACATCTCAGTATCATGAAAAAAATGTATATAATCCTCTAAATATATAACTAGTGTAATTGTATTATCGTAAGTATTTTTATTATTTGCTATTCTCTCTGTTTTTTCTTTTATTTCCATTAAGGCTGTCTCTAAATTTCCAAATTCTACTGAAGTATATCCTCTTTCATTCAATTCAATAGCGTTGTCTTTATCTTTTTTTGAAATTAATGGGCATGTTATTTCAACTCTTTCGATAATTTCATTTTCTCTGCATATTATTCCATCATAATTTAGTATGTCCCCTTGTTTTTCATCTCCACCCCATTTAAATTTAATATTTGTGTCATTGGAATACTTTATTTCAGAATACTCCAATAGCACTAAAAACTCTTCAAATAAATCCTTATATAGCCCTTTTCTTAATCGAGCATTAGCTATTTTTCTACTACTTTTTGCAGTATCTTCATATATTTTATTGTAAAATTTTCTCTGTTCTGCAATACTTCTAGTCCTTTGCATTTCTCTTTTTCTCATACTTTACTCACCTATTTATATAGTTTTGTTTTATCCTTATTCAAATATTAATTTTCTTCTATATTATAATTTAAACAATAATTATATAATTCGCTAAATTTACTATTTATCATATTAGCAATTGTTTTACAAGCTTCATATAAAATTTCAGCATCAAACACTTTTTCAATATTTAACATAGGCTCATTATGACTATTATTATTAATTATATAATCTAATTTCATATACTCTTCATTTTTTATATCAAATATTGTACTTAATACACTATATTTGTCATCATTATCTACATATTTAGGATTTATTAAATAACATAAATTTTCTATTACAGATCTTATATCATTGTATATATATGCTTTTTCTATACCAATATCATTTAAATTTGAATTTGCACATTTAATTATTTCAGATAATTGAACTACAAATAAACTGTCCTTATAGTTTTTGGTTTCTCTTATTTTTGTTTTTTCTCCATCTTTATATAATTCAAATACCTTAGCATTTTTACTTTTCATCCAGTTAGTTTGTACTAATATATTAAAAAACAACATATTATGAGTAAATAAAATTAACTGTGGAGCATTACTTTCACTTATTTTTTTCTGTATTATTTTTATTGCTGTAGCAAATGAATATATTTTATTATAATCTAACGAATTAACTGGATCATCTATTATGATAATTAGTTTTTGTTTTTCCTCATTTGTTAATCCAGTTATTAATGTAGATAAATAGTATGAAAAAGCTAATGCAGAAATTTCCCCTGTACTAAGAATAAAAATTTTATTACTAATATTGTTTTCTTTATACTTCAAATTAAAATCTTTATCAACTTTGTATTTATCCATTCCAAAAAATTCTAACCATGTATTCATTTCTTTTATTGTTAAATCAGAATCTTCAACTTTTTTTTCGTATTTTTCTTTTTTTATCTTATTGTTATCTTTTTCTTCTGATAAATCTTTTAGCAATTTTTTTCTTTTAATAATACTTTCTCTCATTGAATATTCTAATATATCTTTGTTTAGATTTTTTATTTTTAATCTTAAATTAGCTAATTCCTTTTTAGCATTTAACATTGTTTTATTTATGTTTGAAGAATCTTCACAAATTTCTTTGCTTTTTTCTTCTATTACTTTAAATATTTTTGCTTTTTCTTTTGTAGTATTTATCAATTCTATATCAATAGCTTTAGATACATCTTTTAATTTTTCATTTATAATATTAATCAAGTCTTGCAACTCATTTTCAAATACAGCATACTCTTCTTCAGTAATATCTTGTTTTATTTCTACAATATCTTTATATTCCTTATTTTTCATAGCTAAAATTTTAATATCTTTTATTACTTCATTTTTTATTTTTTCTATTGCTTCTTTACTTTTTATTAATAATTCCTCTATCTTTTTGTTATTACTATCTTTATATTTTTTATACTCATTTATAAAATGATTTTTAGATATATCATTTTTGCAAAAAGGACATATATTGTCTTCTATATATAACATCCCCATATCCATCCACTTTTTTCTTTCAGCACTTAAAGATAATATTTCGTCCATGAAATCAATTTTAGTTGTATCTTCTGTATATTTAAGATTTTCTATTAATTCTTTTATATTAAATGTATTAACAAACTCATTTACTGCAATTATATTAAATTTATCTGAATTCTTAAGTTTCTTAAACCCATTTATGCAATTTTTTAATTCTTCTTCTTTTTCCTTATTTGATTTTTCATCGTTATTTTCATTATAATTATCAATATTGGTATCTATAGTGCAATATTGGTCTAATTCTTCTTTTATCATTAAGTTAGTACTATCTATTTTTTCTTTTATTATTTTACTTGTTTTTTTACCTTCTTCTGTTATTTCCTGAATTTTTTTATTACTTTCTTCATATTCTTTTTTTTCACTCGATATTTCAATCTCTTTAGTCTCATATTTTCCATCTATTTTATTTTGCTCAAATTCCTCTAAATTTATATTATCTTTAATGTAATCATCATTAAAAACTTTTAAAACTATTTGGTCATCATTAATCCATTTTTTTTGAATATTATCATATTGCATTATTGTACCATTATCTAATTCGATATTTACTTCAACATTATCTATATTTTCAATATTTTTTATATTATCTATTATTTCTCCTGTTTTTTCACTTTCTTCTATTGATCTAAAAATATTAGATAATGTACTTTTCCCTGTTCCATTATCTCCTCTTATTAAAACTTTACTCATATGTATTGTTTTTGGTTGTCCATTTTTTTCTTCATCTTTAAATAATAAAAAATTATCAACTAATGCCCTATTATCAATAATTCCAACATTATTTATTACATTAAATTTTTTTATTTTCATAATATCACCCTCTTTTTTTATATCAAATTACACTTTAAAAATTTGTCGAAACTTGTCAGTTATTATCAAAAAAATTACATTTTATTACTCTATATCGTATTTTATCAAACTATAATTTATATTGTAATATTTAATATATAAAATTTAAAAAATTTTCAAAAAGCATTGAACATTTGTTTTATTTATGATATATTAATTTTATAAAAATTTATTGTAAAAAATTCAATAAATTTTTATAAAATTTTTAAAAAATAGCGGATTTTTTTTATATTATGTGTTAATATATATATTGAAAGTTATAAAATAAGAAAGGTGAGATATAATGCAGAACAAATTAAAAGTAGCATCTCTATTTTCTGGAATTGGTGGATTTGAGCAAGGATTTAAGGCTTCTAAAATGCAATATGATTTAGTTTTCGCATCAGAAATAGATAAATATGCAACTCAAACATTTAGTTATAATTTTCCTATTGATAACATGGTTGGAGATATAAAACAAGTTGATGAAAAAGCAATTCCTGATCATGATTTATTATGTGGTGGTTTTCCTTGTCAATCTTTTTCTGTTGCAGGAAAACAAAAAGGATTTAATGATATACGTGGTACATTGTTTTTTGATGTTATAAGAATAATCAAAGAAAAACAACCTAAATATATATTACTTGAAAACGTTAAAAATTTAATAAGTCATGACGATGGAAATACAATAAAAACAATATTAAAAAATATATCAGATTGTAATTATACGTTTGATTTTACAATAATAAATTCAAATGAAGCAGGAGTTCCTCAAAATAGAGAAAGAACATATATTGTAGGTATATTAAATGGTAATACAGAGGATTTTGAAAATGATATAAGAAACAATAAAGTATCAACTATAAAAAAATGGGCAAATGAAAATCATTTAAAAACTATGAATTTTTTCAACGGAATAAAAATGAAAAATAGTACAAAATGTATAAAAGATATTCTAGAAGAAAATGTAGATAAAAAGTATTATTTGACTAGTTCAAAAGTCAAAGAATATATATATGATTACAATCAAAATTTACAAAAACCTCAAAAGAAAATTTTAAAAGAATTCACACTTCCTAGAGATGTACATAACGATTTAGATAGACAAAGAAGAGTTTATTCTATTTATGGAATATCTCCAACATTATTAGCTAGATCAGATAGTCCAAAAATTATTTTCAAAGATAATAATGAATATCAGATACGAAAACTTACTCCATTAGAAACTTTAAGAGTACAAGGATTTAGTAAAGAATTTACTGATAATGTACAAAAATATGGAATGAGCGATACACAATTATATAAACAATCTGGAAATGCAGTTAGTCCACCTGTAATTTCAGAAATCATCAATAATTTATTGGATTATATAAATGAAGAATAATTTTAAATTCATTGATTTGTTTTGTGGACTAGGTGGATTTAGAATTGCTCTTGAAAAGCAAAATTGTAATTGTGTTTTTAGTTCTGATATTGATAAAGCAGTAGCTCAAGTATATGAAAATAATTTTGGAGACTACCCTAGTGGTGATATAACAAAAATTGATAGTAAAGACATCCCTGATTTTGATATTTTATGTGGTGGTTTTCCTTGTCAATCTTTTTCAATTGCCGGAAAGAGGTTAGGTTTTGAAGATTCAAGAGGAACAATGTTTTTTGAAGTTGCTAGAATTTTAAAAGAAAAAAAGCCAAAAGCTTTTATCTTAGAAAATGTAAAAGGCATAACAAATCACGATGGTGGAAAAACTTTAAAAACAATTTTAGACATTTTAGATGATTTAGATTATACATATGTTAATAAAGTAATAAATGCTAAAGATGTTGGGATTCCTCAAAACAGAGAAAGATGGTATTGTGTAGGAATTAGAAAAGATCTTAACATTAAATTGAATCCAGATATAATTTTTCCTACAGAGCAAACAAACTTCTTTTCTTATGATGATATTATTGATGTAAATAATATTTACAAAGAATATAAAATAAGTGATATTTGTGAAAATAATATTCAAAAACATATTGATAAAGTGAAAGAAAAAAAATCTAAATATACACTTGCTTATGAAATTAGACCTTCACGTTGTCAATTCAAGACAGATGGTATTTCTCCTTGTTTAACAGCAAAAATGGGTACAGGCGGAAATAATGTTCCTGTCGTTGTTGAATTAAATAGAAAACTAACAGAAAAAGAATGTTTAAAACTAATGGGATATCCAGAAGATTATAAAATAGGCAACGGTTCTCAAGCATATAAACAAATTGGAAACAGCGTTGTTGTTCCTGTTTTAGAACAAATCTCAAAATCTCTAGTAAATATATTAAAAAATGAAACTATTTAATAGTTTCATTTTTTGGTTTTAAAACAATTGTAAAATTTCCTTTGCTTCTTCCTGACCCTGTAGTTACCCAAAATGGGATATAATTTAATTTTTTTATAGCATCTCCTTTATAAAAATAACTTGCAGAATATGGTTCTTCGTAAATATGATATCCATTAAAAATTATTTCCTGTAAATATTTATCATTATCTATAATCTCAGCTATTCTATTATTTGCAAACCATTTTAATTCTTTATATATCATAATTTCATCAAACTTACTTAAATCTTTATTTAACAAACAATTCAAGGAAGGCATATCTTTGCAATATTTATTAATTATTTCTTGTTTTGAAGTATGCCATCCAGCACATACCATATCATTTTTTGATAATTCTTCCTCCTTTTGACAATAGATACTTGCAGATGCTCCTAATTCATACTCTTTAAAAAGCTTATAAAAACTGTCTGGAGTTAGTTTTAAAATTTGAAATCTGCTAGAATCAGATATTTTCACAGAGACTCCACTAAAATCTATTGGTGTATATTTAATATTATTATCGTTTAAAATTTCTTCATCTAAGTAATTTTCATTTTCCAATAAAATATTTTTTAATTTTGAATCTTCAGATTTTATTAAATATGTATCAGCTCTTGTCATTACATTTTGATTAGATAATTTTGAATATTGCTTTGTAGTTACACGAACCATATAAATATTATTTACATTATAACTATTAAATTGATCTATGTATTCTTTAAATCTATTACTTTTCTTTTCAGTATTAAATAATTTAACGAATTCAATTTCTGCAATATCTCCAGAAAAAGTACCTCTATTCATTTTTCCTATTCCTTTCTATAATTAATAAATCATTTAGTAGCGATCCCCATTTAACTTGCATAACTCGTCTTCTATTCTCTGTATTAGGATTAAAATTTAAACATCTATTCCATATTTGATATGTCAAAGGTCCAAAATGAATAGAATCTAAACTAAATATATTATTAACAACATACTCTATTATTTCGTCTTTAGAAGCCCAATGTCCTTCATTAACATTTCCATAATATAAAGCATCTACGATATCATAATCATCAGATTTTCCTTGCATAATAAATCTATATATAAATTCTTTTATATTTTTTTCTTTATTAAATTCTTTATTTATCATTTCTATTTCTTCCGGGAACTGTTGCTTATAGTCTGAACTAGATATTCTTTGACTACCTGTACCATCACTTGTTCCATCTCCCCAATGAAATTTAAGTAGCTTATTTATAGTTTCGTTCGAAATATTTATTGATTCCAAAAACTCAACAAATACATCTACTTTCTCTTGATGAACTGAATTTCCTTTCCCTTTTTTTATACTTATCCTCTTTATTACGTTATTTATAGTTATTATCATATCAGGCTTTTGTCCACTTTTTCCCGATGTAGCCTGTATAATATTTTCTTCATCTATATTTCCAAATATAAAAAAGATAAAATCTTTCATATTACTATTTAAGTCTTTTATCTTTTTGCTATTTAAATATTCTATTAATTCATCTTCATTTTTAAATCCAGAAGTGTTATCTCCCATTCTTTGTACCTCCTTTTTATAAATAATATCATAAAATTAATTTTTATTCCACAAATTATGTATAAAAATGTCAAATTATAGAATTTAAAGCAATCCATATCTTTTTTAAATCTTCTTTAAATCCATCTAAATAAACTACCTTTATCATTCCACTATTTGCTAAGTGTGTTAATTGATTAATGTTATTTCCTATTTTTCTTAATTCGTGAACAAAATTCCTAACATCTTCAATTATAATAATATCCCTCTCTAATCCCTGTTCAATTAAATATTCTGATAATGTCATCTCTGCTTTTTGACTATTTTTTATTAATTTTTCTTTTTCCTGTTTTGTAACTCTAATTGTTATCATATTATTCTTTTTCAATTTTTACTCCTTTCAAACTTATGTGGCTTTACCACTAGATCAATACCTTTGTATATACAAATGGGAATCTTGCTTATGAATTCCCAAGATGAAATTTTTATAAAGGCAAGACTCCCTCATTTTATTTTTAAGTATAATTACAATAGCTATTTATAATTTTTTCAATATCATGTGGTGAATCGCTTTCACATATGTATTCTTCCTCAATTATTAGTTTGTATATTTTTTTATATTACTTTTACTGTCTACCCTTTTAACTGTCCATTTATCATTATTTTTATCATAATATTGTTTCATATTTACATCACTTTCTTAAATTATCATACAAACTATCCCAATCAAAATTAGAATAATCTCTTTGTTCATAATTTAAATAACCTTTCTTTTTTGAAAAATCTTTTTTACTTTCTTCTAATTTATTATTTTCTTTTATATTCTCTTCTGTTCCGTTACCTAACGTTACATTAACATTATTTTCATTCTTTTGATTTTCTCTAAACCTTTTTTGTCTTTCTCTATTTTGTTCTTTAACAATTTCATATTTATCAGCACTTTGGTACTTGTCCCAATTTTTAATCTTGTATATATTGTCCTCACAAATTAACATTTCAAAATGGATTAACTTGTCCAATATATTTTGAATTTTTTTGTTTGATTTGTGCGTAATTGTTGCAAGATCTTCAACTGTCATTGGTGTATTTTTTGACATCATAATCTTTCCACCTTGCATAGATATTCCAGCAATTACTAATAATTGAATCCATACTCTAAAGAACGTGTCCCCATCACGTTCTTTGAGTAGTAATTGCATTTTAGAATTTGCAAATATATTTGTAAACACTTTAATCCATTGCATAAACAATACTCCTTTCTTACTTTTTTATAGAATTTTCTTCTTTTTCTTTTAAGTATTCATCTAAAGCTTGTACTCTAAATAATACTCTACCGCCAACTCTTGCACATGGTATTTGCTTTCTTCTTACTAGCTGATTTACAAGCCAATATGATATACCTAAATACTCTGCTGTTTCTTTCATTGTTAGAGTTATTCTTTCTACTTTAGGTAGTTCGTTCATAAAATCACCTCCAAATTTAATTTTTTTCAAAACTTGTTAACTTTTTACTCATTTTTTCGCCTATATAGTTAGAAAATAAAATTTTTTCTAAAAAATCGGTACATTTTCGGGACATATTTCGCCTATATGGTTGTAAGGTGTTAATTCAAGTTTTGATATGCAGTTTGTAACTAGCTAATTACTAATTGTTATTTTAGTTGTTTGACTAAGAATTAAAAACACGACAATTTACAATTTCTAAAAATTGTATTTTTGTCGAGTAAATTTAAAAGGAGGGATTTTTATGTATCATCTATTTAATGTTTTATTTGATGATAGTACAAAAGAAGAAAAATTATTTTTTTATAAATTAATACAAGACCAACATACTAAAGAATATGCCTCAGTTTTAGTAACTGGTTATCCATCTAAAGCTATTGGTAGTTTTCTATTTGATTTTGTAAGCCAAGATTTTTCGTGTAAAGAAAATTTTTGTGAATTTGTTAGTAATTATTGTTTTGAAGCTTTATTATATGCTTATTATCCTTATCGATTACGTGATCCTTATTATTCATTTGTAATTAGTGAAAAAGATTATAATGATTTGTTAAATATGTTCTTTAACGAATATAGTAAAGATTTTTGTTATTATAAACAAGAATTATATGATTTAATTAATACTAAAGATCGTTTAGATTTCTTTAGTTATATTGATAAAACTGAACCTGTAAAAATGAAACCTTATGAATATGAAAAATATAATAATGTTAATATAAAAGAACATTTAAAAAATATTAGAATAAATTTTGATTATAGAAAAATATTAAATTGTAATTATAAAAATATTGAATTTACATATGAAACTGATAACTTTTATTCTCTGCTTTATTTGTTTATGTGGAGATTAACAAAATTGAATAATGTTGTTTATGTTTGCAAAAATTGTGGCAAGTATTTTATTCCAGATTTTCAATACAACTCAAAATATTGTAATAACATATATGCTTATAATAAAACTTGTAGAGAAATTGCAGCTCAAATACAATACAAAAAGAAATTAGATGCAGAACCTGTACTAAAAAAATGTAGAACATTTTATCAAACACTACAAAAAAATGCTTCTTTATATGGTGGAAAGCATATTGATAGATATGAAAACTTTAAAAAAGAATCTAAAGTAATGAAAAAAGCTTTTGAGGATGGAAATATTACAATTGAAGAATTTAGTAATTGGATAGATAGCAAAAAAATAAGGAAGTAATTTCCTTATTTTTTTATATTCCTATTACAAATATACTGATTCAAATTATATTTACAGCCAAAAAAACATTTATTGTTTTTTGTGCAATTTCTACATTTTTCACTATTCAATTTTCTAAATTCATTCATTTTATTACTATTCCATGCATCTAAAATTGACATATCTTTTAAATCAATTCCGTATTTATTATCTTGTATAAATGAACATGGATATAAAATACCTTTAGAACTTATATAGCAAGAAAATCTAGCTGCTTCACACTCCTCTATACTTCTTTTTTCTGCTTTAATTAGAAATTGTCTAATGAGAGGTGAAAAACAAGTATCAAAACCAATTTTAAAATTATATGTATTTTTATTTATTAAATAAAAAAATTCAGAAATTTTTACTTTGTCTATGTTAATTAATTCATTTTTTCTTTTATATAACAAAAAAATAATAGCATTTATTCCTTTAGGAAATTTATTGTTTTTTAGTCTTTTTATTGCATCTTCAATTGTATTATTATTAATTACATAATGTATGTTAGTTGTAATTTTATTATCTATCATTTTATTTATAGAATTAATACACTCAATATTATCTTCTTCTAAATTTTCATTCAATTTGCTATATAGCGATATTGCAACAGCACCAGCATATTTTTTTATTAGTTTTAGCTCTTCATCTGTAATGTTGATTCCAGTTGTTGTTAAATTAGGCACAATATTATTTTCTCTTGTTATCTTTAAAATCTTTTTAAAGTCTTTATGCTTATTTGGATCCCCCTTTCCCCCTAGTGCAACTTGAAATACTTTTCCCTTACATTGATGAATAATATTTTCATACAATTCAATTGACATATCTAAACAATCTTTAACTTGATAACATTCTATTCCAAATTTTTTACAATATTTCTTATATACATGGCAACTCCCCATAATACCTATATCCATTAATTCTGGAAAAGATCTCATATAAGATTTGTTTTTTGTTTCTATACCTTCTTCACTTAATATATTAGTTCTCAACAATAATCCATTTTTTTCATTAAATATTTCATTAAATTTATATTTTTCATCTCTATAAAAAATCATATCTACCACACATTATCCGAAGCATCTATATAAATATCTTTTCTTTGCACTGTAAAGCAATCCAAACACAATGCAGTTTCTATTTCTGATTCTTCACTACTTATCCTTCCACAATAAATATTATATCCTTTTTTAGATAATTCATCGTATTTTAAAGCTGTTTTCTCACCAAAAAGTTCTTTTACTAATTCATAATTTGTATCTTCATAGTAATGATGGTAAAAGCCTCTTTTACCTTCACGAATCATTTCTTTACACAAATTCAAAATTGTATTATAATTTGGTGCATTGCTTTTAACTCCTAGCTTTTTTGCTAAATATTCTCCAGTTAATTCTTTTTTACTTATAATAATAAAACTTGTGGAAGAACTATTTGTGACAAAACCATCTCTAATAACCATATTCATAACCTCCCATAAATTCACTTATAATTTTTCTTATTTCATCATCCTGAGCTAAATTATGAACAGCCTGATCACATTGAATATGTTCTTTTTTATAATAACTTTTCTTATTATTAAATTTTTTCAATAAATCATCATTCATATTAAATCTTTCCATTAAAAATTTATTATAATTTTTATATTCTTTTTTATAATACTTTCTATATTCTTTATATAAATTAGTACTTCCTCCAATTATAAAATCATATAATCTAGAATATAAATCATAAAAATATGTTCTTCTTTTTACTTTAAATTTTTTTATAAAATTTCTCTTACTCATTTTATAATTTTTGTTAAAGAATATTATATCACCATATTTTTCAATTTCTTTCTTCATACAAAGCTCCTATTATATCATTTATTTTTTTCGCTAATTGCTTAGCATTATTATTATTTATTTCCATTAATGCATCGTATATATCTTCATAGGCTTCTCTATCTAAAGTTTTTATAAAAGACGATTTATTTCTATCTTTTAATATTTTTTCTATTTCATTCGTTACAATATTAAAGTTAGGTTCTCTATTATTTAATGTGTTTTTCCATAAATCTCTTATTATTTTCCATGCATCTCTTTCAGACATTTCTGTATTATTAATATAATCTATTTCGCATTTATATAATGGTAAATTATTTTCAAAAATTATATCCAAAATAAAGTTTTCAAAATTATCTTCATTTCTAAATCTATATGGATTTATATGTCTAATTATTGGTATAATATCAGAATTTAAAAATTTACTACACATATCTTTTCTTTGATTTATTTTAAAATTTAAATATAAATTTCTATATGTTCCCTCAGCTATAACTTCTTGATTTTCTATTACCTTTTTTATAAATTCTACTATTTCATCATCATTTTTGCTGTCTACTATAACCTTTGATATTATAAAATCTCTAAGTTCATCAAATGTAAACATTAAAACTTCATTTATTTCTTCACCTAAAGTATTTTCATTTTTTACAATTGAATTACTCAATAATACATTTTCATTTATTAATTTTTCTAAATATATTTTATCCACGTCTATATCGTCAGTATTAATATAATCGTATTTATTTAACTCAAGCATTTTGGTTCCAATTTTATAAAGCACTTCTTTCACATCAAAATCAGCTGTTTTTTCCTGTACATTTTTTATATAATTCCAAAATAACGTATATTTATTTAGGTCATCAACTTCTTCATTAGTATCTTTGTAAGTTTCAAAAAATATCCTCATTAGGATAGGATTCTCTTCTATGATAGATTTTACTCTTTCATTATATTTTCCGAAATAGTTATAATAGTTTTTATATTTTTCTATCATTTTATTTTTTATAGTTTCATTCATTCTAAGGCTATCCATTTCTATTGTTTCATGTTTCTCTACTAATTGTTCATCTATTATATTTTTATATTTCACATCAAAAAATTCAGTTCTTGATGTTACTATAAACCTCATGTTTTTATATTTACTATATTTATTTATAAAATCAGTTAAATTGTATATAAAATTACTATCTGGATTTTCGTTAAGAGCTTCTATTATTATATAGAATTTTCTTCTAAACATATTAAGTATCTTTAAATAAAAAAATATATACTTTTCTTTATCTTTATTTATTATAATATTTGTATAAAACATTTTTTTTAAATACTCTTCTATATTTCCATCTCTTATGTCCTTTGCATTAATGTAAATACAAAAATATTTTTCTTTTTCTCCAATTACTTTCGCTAAATATGTAGCTAAATTTGTTTTTCCACTCCCTGCCTTTCCAAGTATAAACAGTATTCTTGAATTAATTATTTGTTGTTTTTCTCTTAAATCTTTGATTTCTTCTCGGTAGTAATATGAATTATGATCTAAAAACCATAATTCATTTTGATGTTCAGCCCCTTTACCTTTATTAGCTTTAACTTTTTCTAAAAATGTTTCATAGTTTTTCAACTTCTTTTCTAGTGAAAAACCTTTTATTTTATGTATTTTGCTTGCCAATTTTTTATTATTCTTTGACATTAAATTATTTAAAGAATTTTTTATTCTATTTTTCCAAGTTTTTCCTTTTATAAAATACCTAGCTTTTTCATTTGTTTCTCCAATCTCTACATATATATCTTCAATAAATTTCTTATTTCTAACATTATTTTCATAATGTTCTCTACTCCTTTTATTAAGAATTTTTTTATATGATAGATATATTTGGGCAACTGCTACAGCAACGATAATAATAATAGATAACTCTATTATATCTTTAAAACTTGCAATTTCAGATATATCTAGTTTACTTTGTTCAACAACCTGAATAGTTTCTTCACTAATTTCCATATTTTCTTGTTTATTATCATTATTATTTACTATTTCTTCTTCCATTCAAAACTCCTTAAATATTTTTATAATCATATCACATTTTTCTTCATAAATCTACATTTATTGCTTATATCTTTCTATTTAGTTTTCGACATTTTTTGACATTTCCATACATAAAAAATATTTTCAATTTTTCTCATTGTCGGGTTTTGTTTTCTTTTTTCAAGATGATACAATAAAATCATAGTAATACACTCTATTACTAAATAAAACGAAAGAAGGCAAAAAGTTGACCGGTAGTATTGAAAAACGTGGAAAGAACAGTTATAGGTTAGTAGTATTCAAAGGTTATGATTTAGATGGAAAATCTATAAGACATCAGAAAACAATTCATTGTAAGAACAAATCTGAAGCAAGAACTGAACTTGCAAAATATATAGCAGAAGTTGAAAATGGTTTTGTTGTTGAAGGAAATATCCCAACATTTAAAGAATTTGTTGAAATATGGAAAAGAGATTATGGATTAAAGGAACTTGCACCATCTACTTATTACAGATATTTAGGAATATTGGAATCTAGAATTCTTCCCTACTTTGGACATTTTAAATTAAATAAAATTAGACCTATTGATATTATGCAGTTTTATAACTTGCTTGATGAAGATACTCAAATAATTAGAAAGAAAAACAACAATGGAAAGAAAACTAGAAAACCATTATCAAAGAAAACAATTTTAGAACATCATAGACTTTTACACGCAATGCTAACAAAAGCTGTGTATTGGCAAATGATTGTAACTAACCCTGCGGATAGAGTTCAACCACCTAGAGCACCTAAGCCTAAACGAGAATGTTATGATGAAGTACAAACTAGAATTCTAATAGATAATTTAGAAAAGCTAACTGGCAATGACATCAAATATAAAGTTGCTGTTTTACTAGACATATTCATAGGCGCAAGACTTGGTGAACTAGCTGGACTTGAATGGTCAGATATTGATTTAAAAAACGGAATTATCAGTATAAACAAATCAAGTCAATATTTATCTGATAAAGGAACATTTACAAAAAGTCCTAAAACAGAAAGTTCAATTCGTGAAGTCGCTATTCCCGATTTTATTGTTTCTTTACTTGAAGAATATAAGTTATGGTATGAAGAACAAAAATCGATTGTAGGCGATTTCTGGCACGATTCTGATAGGTTATTTGTACAAGTAGATGGCAAACCAATTACACCATCAACAATTAGTAAATGGTTTGAAAAGTTTATTAAGAAAATTGGCTTACCTGTAATAACATTTCACGGCTTACGCCACACAAACGCAACATTGCTTATTGCACAGCAAGTAGATGTAGCAACTGTATCAGCAAGACTTGGCCATGCACAGATTACTACAACCTATAATTTCTATGTACATCCTTTAAAATTGCACGACAAACACGCAGGAAATGTACTAGAAAATTTATTAGTTACTAATGCACATTAACAATTCAATATTACTAAATCTTTTTTGCTCTCATATTTATCAGCTATGAATTTTGTTGAAATTTATAGTATTACAAAGGTCTAGTTTGAGGAGTTCATCTCCAATTTCTCCCCAAATTGACATAAGAAGACGATTTTTAGTGATTATATCAACCTTTAAATAAAATAAAAAAATCACTAAAACCGTTATGGTTCTAGTGATTAAAGTTTGGTTGCGGGGGTAAGACTCGAACTTACGACCTTCGGGTTATGAGCCATATGTTACTATAAAAAATATGTAGAATTAAATTATAAACTTAAAAATATATTTGAATAGAAATATTCAAATTTAATGATTAAAAAGCAGAAAATACTAAAACAGGAGAGTAAAGAGATAAAAACTACAATAGAAAATTTTTGACAACAAAAATAGCTGATTATTATTGTAGCAGATTTGCAGAAGAAGAATTAACTTTTTTAAAAATCGGAAGAAAAGTACAATATAAAAAGAAAAAACGTATATAATAAATGCAAACAAATATACGATAAAAATTTCTAAAACGTTGATTAATGATATAAAATATGATAAGATAGGTTTAATGAGTTGGTGAATAATAATTAATAAATAATTAGAAGGTCTGTAAATGTATAATAATATTGGTAAACGAGATATATTAATTTTTCCTAAATTTGATAATATGAAAATAATTGAGAAAATTAGAAATAAATACGATAGATTATCAAATTTAGTAGCACCACATATAACTCTGGCTTTTCCCTTTAAAGATGAAATAAGTAATGAAGATTTAATTTCTAAATTATCTGCCTTATTAAAAAAACACTCTCACTTTGAAGTAACTTTTAAAGGCATTTCTTTATCTGACGATAACTATATTTTATTAAACTGTGTAAAGGGAAATTACGAAATATTAAAATTACACGATGATATATATGAAAAAATAATACCAAGTCATTTTAAAAAATCAATACAATACATTCCACATATAACACTTAGTCAAGCTGATAATTTAATAGATTTTTCTAATTTCAATTATGAATTTACAACTATGATTAATGAAGTTTCTATTGAATTTATAGGTAGCAATGAAGAGTCCATTATTATTAAAAATATAAAATTAGGAGAATAAGCATGAATAATATAGAATATTTAAATAAAACTTTAGAAATAAAAATAGATAGACCTATGGGTAGCAAACATCCAAAGCATGGATTTATTTATCCAGTAAATTATGGTTATGTACCTAATACCGTAAGTGATGATTGTGAAGAATTAGATGCTTATGTTTTAGGAATTTATGAACCATTAGAAAACTTTACTGGAAAATGTATTGCAATAATTCATAGAACAAATGATAATGATGACAAATTAATTATCGTTCCTGAAAATAAAGCATTTACTAATGAAGAGATTAAAGTTTTGACTAATTTTCAAGAACAATATTTTAAAAGTACAATTTTAAGACCTAATGATTATATAAATTGGAATGAAAATATTCCTGAGTTATCTGTAATCAGTTTAGAAAACAGTTTAAAATTTTATAAAACTGCTGGATTTGAAGTAAAATATAATAGACCAGAAAATAAATTTACTTTCATATCCTTAAACAATATTCAATTTATGTTACAAGAGTTATCAGATAATGATAAATGGAATGTTGGAGAACTAAAATATCCTTTTGGAAATGGAATCAATTTTCAATTAGAAGTCGAAGATATTGATAAAATATATAATAATTTTAAAAATAATAATTACGCAATAGCTTTTGATATTGAAGAAAATTGGTATAGACAAAATGATAAAATCTTAGGAAATAAAGAATTTTTAATTCAAGACCCTGACGGATATTTATTAAGGTTTATGCAAGATTTAGGTGAAAAATAAATTATAAAAAAGTACAATGAAAAAATGATATAAAGAACCTTCTATAAAATTTAAATGCTATAAATGGAAAATATTGTAAAAATCATTCAGATTAAAATAAGTTTTCTACGGCATTATACTATATACTCTCATATTTATCAAATCACTTTTAATTAAGATGTTTATATTATGTTGATTAACAACTTATTATATTCTGGTTTCAAAATATTTCCTTAATGCGTTAATTATAACTTTCAATTAGCCATATATTATTTTAAAATTTATCTATTTTCTCAGATTTAAAAAATAACTCCTTTTTAATTGCTAAACTTACAACTTTTTCTAGTATTTGCTTATTTCCAAACCAATTTATTTTTTCCATAAATTCATCAAATTTACACCATTTATAATCTATGTTTTCTTCATTTAATATAATATTATCTTTATTTACAAAACTTATATAAACATATTCCTTACATTGTACTCCTAAAGACTCATATTCTAAAATCCAGTTTAAGTAAATATTATTATTCGTTAATAGACCCGTCTCTTCTTTTACTTCTCTTTTAACAGTTTCTTCTCTATCTAAATCATATTTTTCACATCCACCTGTTACTACATACCAAAATGATTCTTTAAATTGAGGATCATTCTCACTGCCTTTTAATAATAATATTTCATTATATTCATTTACTATAAAAGTTAAAATTTTATCCATTTCTCAATTACCTCCTGATTCCTCTGCCTATTCAACCTTTAATTCACATCTAGCAAATGCTTGTAATGTTTCTTTCATCATATCTCTAAATGCAATTTTAATGTCGTGAGCACTTCTAATATTGTTTTATGGCATAAATTGTTGTATAAAATCTTTTCTATTTCATATGATATTTTTTTCCATAAAAAATTTCTCTACATACTCTTCTATACAAAAAAGTTTATTTTTTCATAAAAGACTTTACTTTTTATAGTTGGTCTTCCTAAATACTTTTTATCAAGAAATCCTACTTTATCTTCATCTTTTAACATAACTAGACAATATTCAAAAATCATATTTTGCATACTTTTTGTTTTATCTTTAATTAATATTTTTTTAAAATCATCTACACATTCATTTACAGCATATTCAATAATACTATCATAATACTCACAAACTTTTTCTAATTTTTCTATAGGCAAACTTTCAAGTAAAGCCGTTGCTATATTATACGCACTTTGAAAATCATTTTTTGTTATACACTTTACAGTTTCAACTTCGTATTTTTCTATAACTTTTGATACCGTACTTGAATAGATATCATCATCTTCGCAAGAGTCATAGTAATTATCATAATTAAAATCATCATAAAAACTTGAAAAATTATTTATTGCATATTCCATTTCTTTTTTTATTATTTCTAAATAATACTCTTTAGTAAATTTTGGAAAATATTCAAAAAATGTATCATTAAAATTTTCTTGAAGCTCTTGAGAATTTTGAAGTTTTTCAATTAAAAATTTTTCTATTTCTTTTTTTGGTATCCTATTTATGATTTGTTTATAATCAATTGGTATTTCTTCAAATTCACAATTATCATCTAAAATCGAATATACCGTTGCTGCCATATGTTTGCAATAATTTTCACATGCATATGGACAATCACATTCCATTTCTACTACTTCGTCATATTTATCAACTATAATATTTACATTATACAATCTACTACCATAAACTTTTGCCTTGTATCTAAGTCCTTTTTTTTTTAATCAATTACCCTATCATCTAAAAAATATTCTTTACCACGCATTAATATAACATAATCAAACCAATCTTCAAGATCAATTTTTATAGCCATATTATTATCACCCCATTGCAATTCTATTTATATTATACAATAATACACTTTAACTTACAATATATATTAAAAGCTTTTTACATACTTGCCTTTTTATCCAATAATCATTTTTTCACGCATTTTGTTATAATATATTCTAACTTTAAATTTAATTGCAATGCCTCAAACTAGTGTTAATGTAGTTATATAAACACCAGTTGACAATATGTACCTCCACTACTAACTTTTACCAATTAGTTAAGTGAAATGCCTGGTGTACAAAAAAATGAGTGAATTTTTTCACTCATTTTTTCGTTTGGACTTTTTTTACAGCCCCTTTACTTTATACTTAAATATTAAAACTTACCTATACTTCTCAATAAGTTCCACAATTTCCTCTTTATCCCTAAATCCAACCTGTCTTTCAACAATTTTGCCATCTTTATATATACAAATAGTTGGAATAGTATCAATATCTAACTTCTTGGCAAGATCGTTATTTTCATCAACATCTACTTTGTATATATCATAACCCGCTCTACTTTTTGCAATATCTTCTAAAACTGGTGCAAGCATCATACAAGGTCCACACCAAGTAGCATAGAAATCAACTAAACATACTCCTTTGTTTTTTATAACGTTTTCATCAAATTCATTTTCGTTTATATGTTTTAACATTTTTCCTCCTATCTAAATGTTATCATATGATTCTTCCATTTTCTCCATATTCTAACATATTTTTATACGGAAAAGTAGCAAGAGCTCCATATTCCCATATATATATATTATTATATCCCAAATTATTTAAAATCTGTATAGCTGTTTTACTTCTAGCGCCACTTGAGCAATATACCATTAAAGGTTTATCTTGCTCAACTTGAAGTATTTTTTGCTCTATCTCATTTACTGGAATATTAATAGCATTTTTTATATGCATAAGATCATATTCATTTGAAGTTCTAACATCCATAAGTAAAACTGTATTTTTCTCAATCATATCCTTTGCTTGGTCAAAAGGAATTAGTTTGTAATTCATAGAACTCCTATATCTATTTCCTTGATAGCCCCTACTTCTATTTGTATTATTCCCCATTCCAAGAAAACTTTGCATAAAATTTCGTATATTATCAAACATAAGCTATACCCTCTTTCTTTTATAGTATAGCTTATGCATATATTTTATTAATTATGATATTTAAATGTCACATATTCTATTTTACTTTATGAAACATCTTTGCAAGTATAACTTTTACAAATTCAAAAATAATCACGCAATCAATAGATGCGACTATTATCATGATATATACATGATTTGGCATTAAAGGAATCTTAAGCCAACTTGCTGTAACAGGATTTGATATTACAAGTACTTGTAATATCAAAGTACCGATTACACATAGTACCATAACCATATTTGAGAACAATCCAATTTTAAACACTGGTCTTTTATCTGACCTACAAACATAGGCAAATAACACTTCAATAATGGATAGTGAAGTAAACACAGCTGCACTTGCCATTTGTGCACCATAACTTGCTTCAACAAAGAAGTAAATTAAAAACATAACTATTGTTTTTATAATACCAGGAATTAAAATTCTTAAAGTTAAAAATGGTGTAAAGAATTTTTCACTTGCACTTCTTGGTTTTTGTCTCATTATATTTTTTTCTTCTTTTTCAAACCCAAGTGCTATTGCAGGAATTGTATCAGTGACTAAATTAATCCATAATAAATGAATAGGTAAAAGAATTGTTCTATTAAACAATGTTGCTAAAAATATAATAAGTACTTCGGCTAAATTTGAAGCAAGTAAATATACAATAACATTTTGAATATTAGCATATATCCTTCTTCCCTCTTTAATAGCAACAACAATAGTTGCAAAATTATCGTCTGCTAAAATCATGCTTGACACACTTTTAGAAACTTCAGTACCTGTTATTCCCATTCCAACACCTATATCTGCTCCTTTTAGTGCTGGTGCATCATTTACTCCATCTCCAGTCATTGCAACTGTTTTTCCACGTTTTTTCCATGCTTTTACAATACGTATTTTATTCTCTGGTGATACTCTTGCATATACTCTTATTTTATCTACTCTTTTGTATAACTCTTTATCGCTCATAGCATCTAGTTCTGTTCCTGTAACTGCTTCATATCCATCTTTTAAAATTCCAAGTTCTTTTGCTATTGCCATTGCTGTATCCTTGTTATCACCTGTTATCATAACTGGAACCATACCAGCATTAAAGCATCTCTCAACTGCTCTTTTAGCTTCCTTCCTTGGAGGATCAATCATTCCAACAAGTCCAGCAAACACAAGATTTTTTTCACTTTTATCAATAGTCTGTTCTTTTCTTTCCATTTTATATGCACATGCAAGAACTCTTAGGGCACATTTTGCCATTTCTAAATTATTTTGCATAATTTTATTTTTAGTACTTAAGTCTAACTTTTCTATTTTACCATTTATAAGTATCCTATCACAGTTATTTAATATAGACTCAATGGCCCCTTTTGTACAAACCATATACTCATTTTCAAATTCATTTACTGTAGTCATCATTTTTCTTGTTGAGTCAAAAGGAAGTTCATCTACTCGTTTATATTTTGTATCCATTTCCTCTTTGTTATATCCTATATGATGACCAAATTCAATTAAGGCTGCCTCAGTAGGATCACCTAGAAGAACTTTTTTTCCACTATCTTCTCCAAATTTAATATCGTTACATAGCATACTTATATTAACTAAAGTGTTTAAATCACTCTCATTAAAAGTTCCACGTTTTTTTAACTCTTTATTACTTTTTATATCAGTAACATCAATTAAATTATTATCAATGTATATTTTTCTTAAAGTCATTTTATTTTGGGTAAGTGTTCCTGTTTTATCTGAACAAATAACCTCAGTTGATCCTAATGCTTCAACTGATGATAATTTTCTAATAATAGCTTTCTCTTTTGCCATTTTCTGTACACCAATAGCCAGTGTTATTGTTATAACTGCTGAAAGCCCTTCAGGAATTGCTGCTACTGCAAGAGATATTGCAAGCATAAATACATCAAGTATAGGATTACCTTCTAGATATCCCACAACAAACATTATAACTGCTATAACTACAACTAAAACGCTTAATATTTTACTTAATTCATTCATCTTCTTTTGTAAAGGAGTAATTTCTGCTTTTTGCGATGAAATAGCCTGCGCTATTTTTCCAAGTTCCGTATTCATACCAGTAGCAACTACTACTGCTTCCCCTCTTCCATATACTACACTACTTCCTGAATATAGCATATTCGTTCTATCAGCAAGTGCTACTTTAGAGTTAGATGTAATTTTTTCTTCCTTTTTATCAACTGCAACAGATTCTCCTGTAAGTGCAGATTCTTCTACTCTTAAACTATGGTTTACGATTATCCTCATATCTGCTGGTACGTAGTCCCCTGCTTCAATTAGTACAACATCACCAATTACCAATTCTTCAGTTTTTACACTTAAAACTTTACCGTCTCTTTTAACTTTTATATATGGAAGAGACATATTTTTAAGTGCTTCTATTGCCTTTTCAGCTTTACTTTCTTGAATTACACCAAGAAGAGCATTTAAAAAAACAACAAAGAGAATTATAATTGTATCAGTAAAAGGTTCTCCAGTCTTACTTGAAACTACTGCTGATAAAATTGCTGCTATTATAAGTATAATAAGCATAACATTTTTAAACTGGTCAATAAACCTTGAAAGGAAGCTCTTTTTCTTAGTTTCTTTTAATTTGTTATATCCATATTTAGATAAACGTGTTTTAGCTTCTTTTTCTGTAATTCCATCATTTAAAGACCTAAGATCTTTTAGTACCTCATCTGATGACATATTATAATACTCTTTGTTCATAAAATATTTCACCCCAACATATTTATTATTTTTTTATTTCTTTTGTTTTATTATCACCCTTTAAAAAATATGCAATCATTATTCCTACTGCAATCATTACCATAGCCATATATATGTATGCTCCAATTTTAGGTATTTTACAAATTAAATTAAGTGATAAAAATGTAAAGAAAACACCTACAAGTTCTATAGATAATTTTTCTGCCTTAATATATTTTTTATTTGTATATTCAAATATTGTACATCCTATTACATAAACAGACAACATTACAAACACTATTAAAAATGCCATATATACAACAGCCACAGGTATCGTTATCATGTACAATCCAAGAACACTAAGTAAAATTAAAAGTACAAATAGCGCTGGGAAAGCAAGTATTGATATTGCACCACTTAATACTACAAATAAAGTGTTATTTTTAGCCTTATCAAGCATTTTTTCATAGGCTTTTCCTTTAGTTATTTTTTTAACTATAACATATAAAAGTGTAAATCCAAGTGATGATATAACTGCTTTTAAAAGAATATTTCCAAAAGATTTTGACACATTTTTTACTTCTTTTACATTTACAGTAGCATTAGGATACTTATCTTTTATATTTAATTCTTTATTATATGTGTTAACAAATAAATTTCCTTTAACATTGTCATTTCCTGAAATATCAAGTGTATTAATTTCACATCTTAAATCTTCTTCAATACTACCTGATACATTTAAGTTATTTGCTGAAATGACAGCACTTTTACTTATTTTTCCTTTAATATTTACTGCTTTAGCCACAATAATTACATCATCGCCTATTGTTGCATTTTCATCAACTGTAACAGTACCACCTGCAAATATTAAAGCATTTTTTTCAATATTAGAATTTATTACAACATCATTTGCTGATAATACAAGTGCATACTCTAAATTTGCATTTATCCTTACACTATCTGATGATATTAAAAATTGTAAACTTTTTAAAGGTTCATTTACATCTATTGTACTAGCTGAAGATAAAACTCCAATATTATCAATCGATTTATCAACGACAATTCTTCCTGCCGCATTTCTTAAATAAGGTAAATATATATTTGAATCTTCGCTACTAGTTTTATATTCCCCATTTGTTCCTTTAATATCAAATATACTATTTACAGTTGCAACTCTTGTTTGTTCAGTATTTTCTTCATTGCTATTTTCATTTGCTGCAAATATTTTACCATTCATACCAAATATAGCAACAACAGAAAATATTGCAATTAAAAAAATTGATATTTTTTTTAGTTTCACACTATTTTTCATAAAATCACTCTCACTTTCAAAGTAACTTTATTATAGAATAAATTAGTAAAAAAATCAAGTATTTAAAACCTTCTTTACATTATATGTACAAGCAAATAAAATATGAAATTGTTAAAATTAAAAATATTACAAAAATGCCTAGAAAAAAATTTTTCTAGGCATAGTACTTAAATATTATTTAAAAATTCTACCATAAGATAACTGTCATCACTATTTAAAATCTCAACAAGTTCAGACATTCCATATCTACCTTTTTTAAAAAGCTCATATACCAAATTTTTCAAACCATTTTTTACACAAATAAGCAATGTTTTACTACTTGGTGCCGAATAATTTAATAAAATTTCAATCATGACTGTATCTTCATATTCAATACAATCTAAAATAGCATTACTTACTTCTATTTTTGGATTATTTACCAATATTTTAGGCAATACTTTTATATATGACTTAGATACCAAAAGTTCAAACATTCTTTGCGCTCTGTTTTTATCATCTATCTTTTGATATATTTCAAAAGCGACATTTTCATAACTGGTTGTAGCATCCTGAAGTATAAACTCATAGATTTTATCTACATTATCATTTGATAATAACACATTAAAAGATTTGAGTATAACTTTTGCTATACTTTCACAATTAATCTGCCCTTCACAATCATTAGACAATGCATACATCAAAATCTGATTATTATTATATGATACATCAAATTTAGTAAGTTCTACAATTTTTCCAAATACTTTATCTGAATTTTTTGCAAAACATGACCAACAAAGTGCCTCAACAATTTCACTTTCCTTCAATTTGATCCGTTTTAACATATAGTCGATAACTGTAATAAAGCCATTCTCAGATGCTTTATATACAATATCATGTACTTCATCTTGCGATAGTTCAGAATTTTTTAAAATTTTAAGTAAGTCTTTTTCTTCAACTACTTCATCAAATTTACAAAAATTCTCTAAACATTCTAACATTATAAATTCCCCTTTTTTAATATTAATTTCTAAAGAAAAAGGTAATTTAATAAAATTGCCTTTATTTTTTGACGTCCTTATAGTTTAACACTTTATGTTGATTTTGTCAATCTTTAAAGCACAACTCGACATTTTTAGACAAAAAATTAATTAATACTCATATTGATACCACTTGATATTAAATCTGAAACAATTTGTATGACATCGTCAATTTCTTTTGGAGTTACTATAAAATTATCTGTATCTAATACATTTGCAATCATATTATATTTATTATCATCATTAAATATATTTATTACTCTTTCAATTTGTTCCTTACTTACACTATTATCTCCATTTTCAATCTTTTGTTTTGTGACCTCTACCATTTTATCAATTGCTTCACTTGTAATTGTTGCCATATCAACAACTGTTGGAACGCCAATTGCAATAACTGGAACATTAAGAGTATTTTGATTTATTCCCTCCCTTTTATTTCTAACACCAGCCCCTGGAGTTATACCTGTATTACTAAGTTGTATTGTAGTTCCAAGTCTATTAATACTACTAGATGCTAAACTATCTATTGCAATTACAATATCTGGTTTTACCTCATTACATACAGATGTAATAATCTCTGATGTTTCAATTCCAGTTGTTCCAAGTACTCCTGGAGATAACGCACTTACGCTCCTTGTATCTGGTTCAACCAAATCTTTTGCAAAATTTATTAAATGTCTTGTTATATCCACACTTTGCACAACTTTTGGTCCCAATGAATCAGGAGTAACATATATATTTCCAAGTCCTACTACAAGGATTGATTTTGTTTTATCTTCTCCAATTAAATTTTTTATCTCATTAGAAAGTGTATTTATAATTTTATTTTTATCTTTCTCTTCTAAATATTTTATATCTTTAATTTCCATTGTAATATACTTTCCAATTTCTTTTGAAAGTGCTGTTGCACCATTTTCATTTAAAACATCTACTGTTGTTGTTGTAACTATTTCGTCATTTTTACTTTCCACTTTTACTCCATCAATTTCTGTTAAATTATTTACTCTTTTATATGTATCTACTCTTTCATCAGCCATATCAGTTTTAAAGTTTATATACTTATCACTCATAAAAAAAACACCTCTTTTTATATTATTTCATAAAAAGAGATGTTTTATAACTTAAATTTCGTTACATTCTTTCAGGCTATATTTATTATTATGGTAGCCATAATATAGGTTATTTTTAAACCTTTTTCCGTTTCTTACAATTGAATAAAGAAATGGTATTTTCTCATTACAATCATATTGAAGTGTTTTTAGAACTTTTACACCATTTCTTTCCAATTCGAGTATATTTTTTCTATTTGCTTTATATATTTGTGTAGTCTCATCTAAAATCACTTCTCCTATTGCTATATTCTCCCAAAGAACTAAATATTTCTTCATATTCTCTCCCCTTTATTAAAAATGAAATTTACTTTTTCAACTAGTTCAATATTATAACATATTTGCTTTAAAATGTCAAATATTATGGAACCTATTTCGTTTTATAATCTATTTCTTTAGGCGAATCGTAATCCATACCATTTAACATTATATCATTAATAGTTTTCCTTCTCTGCTCTAAAGTTAACGAAGCTACACAAGAAACTTCATATGGAATTGGACAACATATCTTTTTTTCAACATTTTTTATAGCCTTTGTTATATCTAACTTTTCAAAACAGTCCATTGCAAAATCGTAAACTTCATCATCTCCAATCATTTGATCAAATGTATATTTCCATATTTCACCTGCAGATGGGTTATCAATTGGTGGCATTAGTGCAATTTTTGGATAAATCATATCACTTGCATCTTTTACTGAGGAAGGTTTTGACGTCATTTCCTTTAATAAATCTAAGTTATTATCCAATAAAAGTGAATTCTCATTATCATACATTGGAGATAATCTATACTCACCTGTTTTAGAATTTACTACTAAACTAATATTTTCTGTATGTCTATCAGATTCACAAACAAAGGAATCAAAAACAAATTGCTTTTGTAATTCCACTAATAATTGCTTTATTTGTGATTTCTCACAACCCAATTTTATTAAAGAATTAATAAGTTTTTCTCCAGTTTTAAAAAAATCTGTAATATCTATATAATCAGAGTTGATATTATTATCTCCCACAAAAAAGTTAAGTGAAAACATCTCCTCATCATCAGACAAAATATTTTCAGACAGTATTCCTCTTTTGCCATCTTTTTCGTATAGATCACAATTTGCATGTTGTAATCCAACTTGATCAGCAAGTTCAGAAATTAAAAGTTCAGAATATATGCTCCCATTATCCTTTCCTTCATACTTAATTGATTCTTTAGCTAAAAACTTCCTACCATCACCTAATTTAATCCAATTTTTTTCTCTTTGTTCATTTCCCATTTGTTCTCTTGTTTGGTTATCAAATATTATATTTAATGTACCTAAATCAATAAATCCTTCATCATTTCTGTACTTTTGAATATCTTCATATGTTTCTTGGCATTTTGCGTATTTCATAATTCACCTCTTATTAATAGTCATATCAAAAATTAATACCTAAAATTAAGTATGACAATTCTTATATACTAAGATATAATAAATTTTTAAAAAAATCAACACTTTTTTAGTATAAATATTATATTAATTTAATTTTTGTTACTATTTAGATTAGAATCTAAAATATTAGTTACAATATGTAACTAATATAAATAAAATATTTAAAATTGATAAATATCGTGCTTAAAACAAAGAAAAAAGATTAAATGTGAATAACATAATTCATATTTAATCTTTTTTATATATTAACGATTTATTTAACGAAAATTAATGTGTATTTTTTCAACTATTTTCAGATTTTACTTTATTAAAATTCTTATATACAAACTCCATTTTTGTATATACAAAATATCTAGTACACCATACAGTGGTCTGTACTACTTGATATAAAGCCTAGGACGAAATCCTATAGCGTCAGTCGCGATAAAGGCACTATTGTAGCGACGAAACGAAACAGGACTATTGCCACTACCGTCAACATCGCAGCCACCGCCACGACGAATGAAATCAGAACTGTAAGCCTCACTCGTCCATTCCCATACATTTCCTGCTAAATCATAAATATTTTTTACT
>OLSA01000773.1_pt1 | contig 27679 bp, 30 predicted proteins | sample 1672731 | NCBI WGS metagenome assembly OLSA01 (sample SAMEA3136718, study PRJEB25190) | human gut metagenome | biome: human gut; feature: human-associated habitat; material: faeces | place: Austria | collected 2013
CAGACGTTTAATTTTACATCTGCAACAATTTTTTTAACCAAGTATAATATTACTACTTTGTAATTATTTATTCAATATTTCATTAAGGATTTTGTTAATCATCTGTGGATTAGCCTTGCCCTGTGTAGCCTTCATAGTCTGGCCTACCAAAGCTCCAATTGCTTTCTTGTTTCCACCCTGATAATCGGCAACTGCCTTAGGATTGTTGGCTACAACTTCTTCAATTATCTTCTTAAGACCATCTGTATCGTTGTCCATCTTTAATCCGTGTTCTTCAACATATGCTTCAGGATTTACGCCACCATCAAAGATTGCTTCAAAAACTTCCTTGGCAACTGTTTTGTTAATTACATCATTTTCGATTAACTTAAGGAACTTGGCAAAATTTTCACCTGTAAGTTTTACCTGATCAGGCTCAATACCCTTGTCCTTAACTATACGCATTGTTTCACCCATAAGCCAGTTGCTTGCTTCCTTAGGTGCGCTACCCTTTTGTACTGCTGCTTCAAAAAGATCTGCCAATGGTTTGTATAATGTAATAATGTCAGCATCATATTCAGGAAGGTTAAATTCTGAAATATATCTTGCCATCTTTTCATCTCTAAATTCAGGTTCTTTTGACTTAACTTCAGCCATCCATTCGTCACTAATGATAATTGGAACAAGGTCAGGATCAGGGAAATATCTGTAATCCTGAGCATCTTCTTTTGAACGCATAGCATAAGAATATTCCTTTGTATCATCCCATCTACGTGTTTCCTGAATTACTGCCTCTCCTGCTTCTATTAAATCAATCTGTCTTTCTCTTTCATTTTCGATTGCTCTTGCAATAGCCTTAAAAGAGTTAAGATTCTTCATTTCTGTTCTTGTACCGAATTCTTTTGCACCATATTCACGAACTGAAAGGTTTACATCCGCTCTCATTGAACCTTCGTTAAGCTTACAGTCTGATGCGCCAAGATACTGAATTATAAGACGAAGTTTCTCAAGATAAGCTATAACTTCATCGCTTGAACGCATATCTGGTTCTGACACGATTTCAATAAGTGGAACTCCTGAACGGTTTAAGTCAACTAATGAGCAATCATTCCAATCGTCATGTACTAACTTACCTGCATCTTCTTCCATATGAATTTCGTGTATTCTTACCTGTTTCTTTTCTCCATCATCACCCTTGATTTCAACATAACCGTTTGTACAAATAGGTTTGTAAAGCTGTGAAATCTGGTAGTTCTGTGGGTTATCAGGATAAAAATAGTTCTTTCTGTCAAACTTGCAATTCTGCGTAATGCTACAGTTTGTTGCAAGTCCTACAGCCATGGCATATTCAACTACCTGCTTGTTTAAAACAGGAAGGGATCCCGGCATTCCTGTACAAACAGGACATGTATGTGTGTTTGGTGCTCCGCCAAACTCTGTTGAACAGGAGCAGAAAATTTTTGTTTTTGTTGCTAATTCTACATGAACTTCAAGTCCAATAACTGTTTCGTACTGTTTCATTGCTGCTCCTCCTAATCTCTTGCTTTTGCTACATCACATCTGTCATAGCCATTTTTTGCCTGCTCAAATGTGTATGCTGCTCTTATAATATTTTTTTCTTTAAAGCAGTCACCAATAATCTGCATTCCTATTGGAAGTCCGTTAGAATCCTGTCCACATGGAACTGAAATTCCCGGAAGTCCTGCAAGGTTAACTGAGATTGTGTAAATGTCTCCAAGATACATCTTAATTGGATCTGAAAGGCTGTCTCCTAATTTAGGAGCTGTAGTTGGTGCAGCCGGTCCGATAATTACGTCGTATTTTGCAAAAGCTTCATCAAAAGCTTTCTTTATAAGTGCCTTTGTTCTAAGTGCTTTCAAATAGTAAGCATCATAATATCCTGAACTTAAAACGAATGAACCTAACATAATTCTTCTCTTAACTTCTTCACCAAAGCCTTCTGAACGTGTCTTCTTATACATGTTGTGAAGTCCGTTGTATTCTTCTGTTCTGTATCCGTATTTTACACCATCAAATCTTGAAAGGTTTGAGCTTGCTTCTGCTGATGCAATAACATAATATGCAGGAATTGCATACTCAACAAGGCTTAAATCAAATTCTTCAACAATTGCACCTTTGTCTTTTAATACATCAACTGCCTTAAGAATTGCTTCTTTAACTTCAGGTTCAAGACCTTCACCAAAATAGTCTTTTGGAATACCAATCTTTAGTCCCTTAACATCTTCAACTAAAGCTTCTGTAAAGTTGTAATCATCTCTCTTTACTGATGTTGAATCTTTTGAATCGTAGCTTGCAATAGTTTCAAGAATTGTTGCGCAGTCTGTAACGTCTTTTGCTACAGGTCCAATCTGATCAAGTGATGAACCATAGGCAATAAGACCGTAACGGGATACTGTTCCGTAAGTTGGCTTAATTCCTGTTACACCACAAAATGAACTTGGCTGTCTAATTGATCCACCTGTATCTGAACCCAATGCATATGAGCATTCTTCTGCTGCAACTGCTGCACAGCTACCACCTGATGAGCCACCAGGTACATGTTCTTTATTCCATGGATTCTTAGTTGGTCCATAGAAAGATGTTTCTGTTGTACTTCCCATGGCAAACTCATCCATGTTAGTTTTTCCAATAATTACTGCTCCTGCTTTTTCAAGATTAATAACAGCTTCTGCTGAATATGTTGGATAAAAGTTTCCTAAGATTTTTGAGCTACATGTTGTAAGCTTGTCTCTTGTACACATATTATCCTTTATTGCTACAGGAACACCTGCCAAAGGACCTGTTAGCTGTCCTTCATCAATTAATTTCTGTATATGTTCTGCCTTTTCTAAGACTTCTTCTTTTTTATAAACTGTAACATAACTGTTTATATCTTTCTCAACAGCTTCAATCTGGTCAAATGCTGCATTTACTGCATCTACAACCCTGACTTCGCCTGACTTGATTTTTTTACCCAGCTCTACTGCTGTCAAACTCATCAAATTCATGAATATATCCTCTCTTATCTTAGCTTATTATTCTTCAAATGTTTTTGGAACTACAAAAGCTCCATCCTTCTGTTCCGGTGCATTCTTCAATATATTCTCTCTATCATCCCCGTTAACAACAACATCTTCTCTGAAAACATTGTTTACAGGAAATACATGGCTCATAGGTTCTACATTGCTTGTATCAAGCTGATTTAACATATCAATGTAGTCAAGCATTCTTCCCATGTCACTTTTAGCCTTTTCTTTTTCTTCGTCAGATAATTCAAGCTTTGCAAGAATTCCAACGTATTCTATTGTTTCGTCTGAAATAATATTAGCCATAATGACCTCCTCTTTATTCTGTAGTATCTACATACTTTTCCACACTTAATCTATATCTTACAAAATATCGGTGTAAAAATCAATGAAATACGCTTTATTCCGTACAAAAAGCAGTAAAAAACTTTGTATTATTAACATATTAATGTTCTTTCCTTATAACTTGACTTACATATGGATTGTAATTAAAATATTTAAAAATAAACTTGTAGTTAATAATGTAATTCAAATGGAGCTAACCCCATTATGCTACATTATTTATTATAGTATCAAATACATATAGGAGGACTTACCTTGACTGTAACATATATCGGACATAGTGGTTTTTTACTGGAAACTGAAGATGCATATTTTCTTTTCGATTATTTTGAAGGCACAATTCCTGAATTAAAGAATAATAAAAGCATTATTGTTTTTTCCAGTCACCGACATCACGATCACTTTAATCCTGAAATTTTTGAACTTATTAAAATTTATCCGGATATACGTTATGTGTTGTCATATGATATTCCCCTTAAAAGACATCTAAAAAAATATGAAAACCAGGGGATAGACCTAGCGAAAAACATTTTGATAACGAAAAAGAATATCGAAACAATGCTTAAGCTGCCTAACGGAAAGGACTTAAAAATATCAACTTTTAGGTCTACAGATGAAGGTGTAGCATTTCTGTTAGAATATGATAACAAGGTTTATTATCACGCAGGAGATTTAAACTGTTGGTATTGGAAGGAAGAACCTAAGTCTTATAGAAATAATATGATTCAATTATATATCCGCGAAATTCAAAAAATGGATAACTTAAAGATTGATGTTGCCTTTGTTCCTTTGGATCCCAGACTTGAAGAAACAGCATATGAAGGTTTGGAAATATTTATGGAACATACTAATCCACAAATTGTATTTCCAATGCACTGCTGGGGAAAGTATGATATAATCAGTTCTTTCCTTAATAAACATCCTGAATATAAAGAAAAAATCCGGATGATTAATAATGAAGGACAAATTTTTAATGTTTGAGGAAATTTATATGAATTTTAAAATGGTATATGAAAATTATAACGTATTTGACTTAAAAAAATCTTTGGACTTTTATGAAAAGGCCTTAGGGCTTAAGGAAGTCCGTAGAAAAGAAGCTGTGGCACTAACTATATATCAGTAGTGCAACAGCCTTTTTTATATTATATACTATATTTTTAAAGTATGGCCCTTATTTATTATTCAACCACTCCGCCTTCAACTACAAGTTTTTTAGGATCGATACTATCTCCGTAAACACTCTTTAATGTTTCATCAAAGTCCTTATGGAAGAATTTTTCCTTAGCCAATGTCTTAATTTCATCATTTAACCAGTTAAGCAACTCTGTGTTACCCTTCTGTACTGCAGGTGCAATTGTGTCAATATCTCCAAGTGATTCAACTCCTACTACGAATCCTTTGTTCTGTTTTGCCCATGCAAGAACTTCTGTGTTGTCTGTTGAGAATGCATCTCCACGGCCATCTAACAAAGCATCATATGCTTCCTGATATTCATCAAATTTTACAAGTGTTACATCAGGATAGTTTTTTGAAAAATATGTTTCTGCTGTTGTTCCCTTAACAACAATTAATTTCTTTCCCTTTAACTGATTTACATCTGTTATTTCTGCCTTTTGTGGTGAAACAATTCCAAGTGCCACCTTCATATATGGAAGTGCGAAATCAACCTGTTCTTTTCTTTCATCAGTTACTGTAAAGTTTGCCAATGTAATGTCAACTTTTGCTGATTTTAAATATTCAACACGGCTTGCTGCCTCTACATAAACAAAATCAACTGCATCTTCACTGCCAAGAAGATCCTTTGCAATTCTCTTTGCAAAATAAACATCATACCCCTGAACTTTTCCATTTTCGTCTACATAACCAAATGGATTCTTGTCGCTAAACACACCAATTTTGATTTTGCCTGACTTCTTAATTTCGTCAAGAGTTCTAGCCTTTGCCGTAGCTGATACCTGACTTGCATTTTCTGCTCCATTCTGTGTAGTATTGCTGTTTCCACATCCTGCAATAACTCCTGCAATAATACCAACTGCCAATAAAACTCCTAAAATTTTCTTTTTCATCCTGATTCCCTCCTAAAAAATTTTTGCTGATTTAACCAGCTTTATATCTAAACAGTTTCTTATCGAAAGCTGTTTAAAGATTGTTTTAACATTTGTATCTCTAAATATTTTCGTATTAAAAACTGTTTAAAGCTACTTTGACATTTGTATATCTAAACAGTTTCATATTGAAAACTGTTTAAAAACTGTTTTGCCCTTTGCGTCTTTGGATTTTCGAAAAATCTTTTTGGCTCAGATTCTTCTACTATTTTTCCCTTATCTAAGAAAATAACCCTGTCTGCAACTGCTTTCGCAAACTCCATTTCGTGGGTTACTATAATCATGGTCATTCCTGATTTTGCAAGCTCAAGCACCACCTGCAAAACCTCCCTTACCATTTCCGGATCAAGTGCCGCTGTTATTTCATCAAGAAGTAAAATCTCCGGATTCATAAGCAATGCTCTTACTATTGCAACTCTCTGCTTCTGGCCGCCTGAAAGCTGTCGTGGGTAACTATCCTTTTTCTCCAAAAGTCCAACCCTTTCAAGCAACTTTTCGGCTTCTTTTTCAACATCGCTCTTTTTTCTTTTTTGAGCTTTAACCGGTGCCAAAGTCAGGTTATCCATAATTGACATATTTGGAAATAAGTCATAACTTTGAAAAACCATGCCTATTTTTTCTCTAATTAAATGAATGTTCTTTTTTTCATTCTCATAATTTTGTCCGTCTAATTTGAGCGCACCCTCATTAATACTTTCAAGCTTATTCAAACACCTTAAGAAAGTACTTTTTCCACAACCTGACGGGCCGACTATAACCACAACCTCGCCTTTTTCGATTCCAAAAGATATATCGTCTAAAACATTTGTTTTTCCATCATATGATTTCTTTAAATGTTCAACTTTCAAAATTTTTTCTGCCATGATTTTCTCCTATCCTGCTAACTTTTTTTCCCAAGAATGCTGACAATCTTGAAAAAGGAAAGCATATTACAAAATACATAAGGAATATTGCACCGTATACCCAAAGTGCCGAGTCACTAGCGGTATATCTTGATGCGTCAATTATTTGTTTTCCAACCTTTACTACTTCCACAACGCCGATAAGCACTACCAAAGATGTTGTTTTAATCATACGTGTAAGCAGATTGATTGCCGATGGAAGTAGCCTTCTTATGGTCTGTGGAAAAATAATATAAATAAATACCTGCAATTTTGTAAGACCAAGCCCATAACCGCTTTCGTATTGGTGCTTTGGTATTGAAATAAGTGCGCTTCTAACAAGGTCGCCCATTTCAGCCGTGCCCCAAAATGTGAACACTATGACCGCCGCCAATTCTCCCGGCATATTCATTCCCAAGTGCTTGGCTGCTCCAAAATAAACAAGGAAAAGTAACACTAGTTGAGGCATAATTCTTACAATTTCCAGATAAATTCTGCAAATCAATTTGACTACTTTGTTTTTTGATGTCATTATCATTCCCAAAATGAATCCCAGTATAATTGAAAAAATCATTGCTATAAGAGCGATTCGTAATGTTACCCAAAGTCCCTGGCATAGCCTTAGAAAATTGTTGCCTTTAAACAACACACTAATCCCCATATTCTGCATATCGAACCCTCCTTTCAACCAAACTGCAAATCAATGAAATCGGAAGCAAAATAATAAGGTAAGCAATAACCAACATAAATAATGCTTCATCTGTTTTGTAATAAATTCCAATTAAATCTTTTGTTATAAACATTAAATCAGCCAATGCCACAGCACTAAAAACTGATGTTTCTTTTATTAAGAAAATAATATTGGCACAAAATGCCGGAATTGAATTTGAAACTGCCTGTGGAAGAATCACATATCTAAACGCCTGTGATTTTTTCATTCCAAGGCTTAGTGCTGACTGAATTTGAATGCTTTCCACATTATCAAGTCCGCTTCTAAAAGCCTCTGCCATATAACTTCCTCCAAGGAAAGCCAATCCTATAACACCACACTGCTCCGATGTAAGTACAATTCCAACCTTTGGCAATCCAAAATATAAGAAAAATAACTGAATCAACAACGGTGTGTTTCTTGACAATTCAATATAAAATCCAACTATTTTGTCTAAAACCGGCACCTTAAAATATCTAATCAGGCTTACGATTAAGCCTACAACTATAGCAAGCAAAATCCCCCAAAATGCCATAATCAATGTTAACTTTGCTGCTTCCACATACAAGGGTATATGCTCATTAATAAAATTAAAGTCCATTAGTCTACCTGCTTTCTAACTGTGCTATGTGAATATGTAAGAGAATTGCACATACATACTGAACTTTATTTTGAAAATTCAATAATACCTCTCATTTTTCATCTCTCCCTTTTTCCTATTGGTATTGTAGGATATGATAGTTTTTAAAAACGCTTTTTATCAATAGTTTTTTACTAAATTTTCTACTAATTTCTGTATTATATGCATTTTTGTGAAAATTTAACACATATTCATCTTATTTCTTATAGACAATTAGTTTTTCACTTTATTAATTGTGGTGGAATTTTTTGACAGTTTGGAATATTTTTTCATTGAAAACAGCAGAGATTATTGTATAATTGTTTTATAAGTTTGTACGGCTAAAAATTGAATATTGGCAGGTAATCAATTTCCAGATTGATTACGGAAAGGAGGCCCTTTATGATTAAAAACAAAATCGTGAAATACTATGCCAGAAAGGACTCTAACATTGCATTAAAAGTTATTCCGGGGCATTTTGTTACTAATCACTCACACCTTAATTATTATCTTGACATGACTACTATGAAGACACGTCAGAACGAAGCTGAACGAATCGCCATTGCCATGAAGGATTATTATAATGTTATGGATAAGCCAATTGATACAATTGTTTGTTTAGACGGTTGCGAAGTTATCGGTGCTTTTCTTGCAAGTGAGCTTAGCAGATCAGGAGTTTTATCAACTAATGCACATAAGACTATTTACGTCGTCACTCCTGAATTTAATTCCAACGGACAAATGATTTTCAGAGATAACCTGAAACCTGAAATCTATGGAAAGAACATTCTTCTGCTTCTTGCTTCAGCAACAACAGGAAAGACTGTCCGCAACAGCATTGAATGCATTGAATATTACGGTGGCATTCTTCAGGGTATCTCAGCTATCTTTAGCGCAGTTGATTCAATTAACGGACATAGAATTGATGCACTATTTAGAGCAGATGATATTCCTAACTATGAAGCATTTACTCACAGTGATTGTCCAATGTGCAAGGAAGGCAAACCTGTAGAAGCACTGGTTAACGGATATGGATATAGTGAGATATAGGATTATTTGATATAGAAGTATTTAATTTCGTTTTATACAATTTAGAAATTATTTTAGATTTATTTTTAATTTGTACAGCCGTATTTTCTGGAGAAATTTATTTTAATAAGATACACTTTTAGGTGTATTGCAGAAAGCACATCCCAGAGGGTGTGCTTTCTGTTGTTTTTTGGGGATGACTTTGTATTTTCGGCTACGATTACGTGTCGGTGAGCCAAAATGCCGGCCCCCGGGGGTGTGGACACCGCCCCGAACGACTTTGTACGAAAAATGAGAAGAGAAATCTTCAAACACACACAATTTTTGCCACCAAAAAACCACCACACCGGCAGCCCCATATTTCTGCCAATGTGGTGGTTATGTTTTCTCTTAAATTGTAAATCTCTAGAATCCTATAATTCTTCTACCATATCATTTACACTTATTGCAATCTTTAGAGCTTTTTTCTACATTCTCTAACTATTGCTATTGCTCCACAAACCTTCTTCTTCAAGTCTGTCCCAGTTTACAACAAGTACTTTTGGCTTCTTTCCTCTGTATTGCTTCTCTTCTTCAGCCAAATACTTATTACTCATTAAGTCGTCAAGTGCAGCCTGTATTCTTTCTCTTGAAACTCCACTATGTGCTGAAACATTATCAATGGTTTTATAATATGTTGCCATTTTGCGTCTTTTCTTTAAAATGTATAATGACTTCAAAATCGCATCGTAATAATAGTGCTGTTCCTGATTTGTTCTTGGCATTTCAACATATGAGTTAGCTGAAGATTTAAGCTTGTTACTTAACGATCTCTTCACGCCATAAATAATAACTTTCTTCTTTAATTCACGAAGATACTTAATTGCCAAATTAAAATGTGCATCACCTGTAAATATAACAAATACATCCGGCGAATCTTTTTTTGCCGCTTCACGATAAATTGCATCTAATATAATAAAATCTGTAAAATCCTTATCTACACCATCTTTAGTGCTTGCGGTGTGCACAACATTTTTTGTAATTTTTTCTAATTTAGGTAATTCTTTTTCTATTGCACTACCATTAAAATCCCCAAAAAACATTAACTTTTTCACATTATATTCTTCTGTAAGTTCATCATACCATTCCTGCACATTAGGTTTCATTGAAAAAATATTATTGTATCCATAGTACCAATGTTCATAGTCTACAAATACTGCTGCGCTAGGCTTATCGCTTTTTTTGAATAAATTGCTAAACAACGTTCTCCTCCTTTCCCAGTTAATCTATTGCATTATAACAAATTTTTGTCATAAGGTAAACAACCGCCGCAAAATCCACAACGGTTTGCGACGGTCAAGTTTTTAATATTTCGTTACAAAAATTGTATATTGGATTAATGGCAAGGGAATTGAAATAACCACTGCAAAAGATATTTCTAATATTATGAACATATTGTCTTACACTGAATTTTCAAAATATGATCAAAGAAGAAAAAGCCGGTGGATTTTATATTGATATTTATTATGGTAATGATTTAAAACAACTGACAATGCTAAGTGATTATATTGTGTTGGATGGGGTAAGTTATAAAACAAATGAAGATTTGACAAAGATAATTCAGCCGTATATGGATAATGTGTATGGGAAATACATAGAATAAATAATAAAAGGGAGTTCATCAGGGGATATACCCCAAAAATAGAAAGATTTGAAATGTAGGGGTACATTTATCGCATTTTCAAACTATATGTTGCATAAAAATGATGGAGTTTGAGGCAAGTGTACCCAGAAAATTAAGGATTTTCAAATGTCGGGGTACATTTATCGCGTTCTCAAACTATATGTTGTGTAAAATCATTGAAATTTTAGACAAACGTACCCCCAAAAAATTGGGAATTTAAAATATCGGGGTACACCTAGGATAAAATATCACTTATAAGTGGCATGTAACATTCAAAAATGTGAAATTTGTACCCCAAAAATCAAGGAAAAAATTATATCGGGGTACCGGGAGCAAAAAAGACTTCAATGCTAATTAATAGTTCGTTGTAATTGTAACAAACTAATTAGCGTTGAAGCCTTGTTAATTCATAAACGGAACATTATTGTTTCCTGACTTTGTTATGATTCTTTTTCTTCAATATTATTGTTCAGCACCTCAACAAAACTGTCCTCATGTGCTTCATGTAAAGGATTGTACATTTCTTTTATTCCATTAACTGATATATAATACATATGTGGGATTTTTGTATTCGTACTCTCTGGCCATACCGGACGCAATAAACATATCCATAAATTCATCCAAATCCATATTGCAATCATAAACTGCATCTCCCAGATTATTCATTGCCTCTTCTCTTTCAAAATCATCAAATGTACAAGTCATTCTAACCTTCCCCTTTACTGTTGAACATTAATATCTCAAAACAATCAATTATAATTCTACTTTGTTTTCTTATTCCTTGTGGCTGACCACTTTGAATAAATCGTCTTATTATTTGATACTTTATACGTTCTTATTCTAACATAATATTTCTTTTTATTCTTTAACTTTCTAATCGTTCTAACAGTTGTAGAATTACTTTTTATTGTAATTTTCTTACCTTTTTTGAAAGATTTATTAGTTGCATATTGCAACTGATATCCTTAAACTCCTGAAACTTTTTTCCATTTTATTTTAATAGATTTCTTTCCACTATTAACACTTTTAATTGCTGTTGCATTTACGTATGTATTGTTGATAGCTGTATTCGAAATATCTTTATTTGTATTGTTGATTATATGTTTTATATCTGGTTCTGTTGACTTCTGTAACGCATCCGTATAACTATCCTTATATGAATATCCACATTCTTTACATTTATGTAATGTATATCCACTTTCACTTTCGGTTGGTTTAATTACTGTATCGACATATTTATGTCCTAACGCGTCTATTGTTTCTGTATACGACTCATCACATTCAGTACATATATATTTTTTAACTCCTAACTTTGAGGCATCCATCTTAAACATCGGATCACTTGAAACGCGGTGACAATGTTAATATTTCTACCCTGGCATATTTGTGTAAGATTTTAGAATGTTCAATAGAAGATGTTGTTAGCATAAAATATTAGTAGAAATTCCAAAGACTTTTCTACTTAACAAAAAATACTACTTTATCAGATGTAATCTCATTTGATAAAGTAGTATTTTTATGTTCTAAAATATTTCTAACCCCTACAGATTCTTGATTCTCTCAATTGCCTTTAATGTATTCTCATGTGTTCCAAATGCTGTCAGTCTGAAGTATCCTTCACCACTTGGACCAAATCCTGAACCAGGTGTTCCTACGATGTTGGTATTGTTAAGAAGATAATCAAAGAATTCCCATGAAGTCATATCCTTTGGTGTTTCAAGCCATACATAAGGTGCGTTAACACCACCGCTTACTGAAAAGCCTGCATTTTTAAGTCCGTCCATAATAACCTTAGCATTGTTCATGTAGTAAGCAACCTGTGCCTTTGTCTGCTTCTTTCCTTCTTCTGAATATACAGCTTCGCCGGCTCTCTGGATAATGTATGGAGCACCATTAAACTTTGTTCCATGTCTTCTAGCCCAAAGTGCATTAAGCTTTGTTCCGTTAGATTCTAATTCTTTAGGAATTACTGTAAATCCAAGACGTGTACCTGTGAAACCTGCGTTCTTTGAGAAACTTCTTAGTTCAATGGCACAAGTCTTTGCACCGTCACATTCATAAATTGTGTGAGGTACGTTGTCTTCTGAAATATATGCTTCATATGCAGCATCGTAAATAATAACTGCACCAACTTTGTTAGCATAATCAACCCATTCCTGTAACTGATCCTTAGTAATTGTTGAACCTGTTGGGTTGTTAGGGAAACATAAATAAATAATGTCAGGTGTTTCCTTTGGAATCTCTGGTGCAAAATTAGTAGCCTTTGTACATGGCATATAGATTACATTGCTCCAGCTTTCAGTTTTCTTAATAAATTCTCCTGTTCTTCCTGCCATAACGTTTGTGTCAACATATACAGGGTAGACAGGATCACATACAGCGATTCTGTTATTTTCTGCAAAAATATCACCAATATTACCTGAATCTGATTTTGCTCCGTCACTAATAAAGATTTCATCTAAAGCAATATCAACACCTCTTGCTTTGTAATCATTCTCTCTGATGGCACTTCTCAAAAATTCGTAGCCCAAATCAGGTGCATATCCGTGAAATGTTTCTGCTACTGCCATTTCATCAACTGCCTTATGTAAAGCTTCAATAACTGCTGGTGCCAATGGCTGTGTAACGTCCCCAATACCTAAACTGATTACATCTCTGTCAGGATTAGCTTCTTTGTAAGCTGCAACTTTTTTTCCAATAGTTGAAAACAAATAACTACCCTGTAACTTTAAATAATTCTCATTAATCTTATACATCTTTTTCTGTCCTTCTTTCTTTTTATTCTTTATACATAATTGCCAGAATCATTTCGGCTGTTTCAACCATAGTTCTTCCACTGTCCATGGCTGATTTTTGTATGTACCTATGTGCCTCATTTTCCGACATATTATTTTTGTCCATTAGAACTTCTTTGGCCTGATTAATCACTGCCTGTTCTTCTTTTGTACGCTGTCCCGGCTTTCTCTTTTTCTTTCGGGTTCTCTCAAATAAGTTATTCTCCATCATTTCGATGGAATTAAGGAAATCCCTAACCTTAATTGGCATCTCCAGCATTGCAATGCCGGTTTCGTCTTCAAGCAATCTCTGTTTTGATGCTACAAGAAGCATCTCGAATCTGCCTTCAACATTCTCCAATATTCCGGTATACAACATATCCGGGAGTCTGTACCCGCTTATTATAATTCCTTCACCTAAATTATCCGCCAGGTTTATGGCCTGCGCCCCGGTTGTGCAACTTGATACAACATCGTATCCGTTTCTAACCAAAAGGTTCTTTATGGCCGTTCCATCTTGGGCTTTAGGAAATGCTACTATTATTCCTGACAATGTTTTTCCTCCGAATTTTATTCAATCTTAATGATTCTTAGATTCGTCCTAAATACCTGTCAATTTCCCAATCAGTAACCTGTGATGTGTATTCCATCCATTCTTCTTCCTTAGCCTTAATGTATTTCTTGAATACTTCCTTGCCAAGAACTCCCTTAACAAAATCTGATTTTCTCATTTCCTGAATTGCTTCGTAAAGATTCTTTGGAAGATTTTCAATTCCTGCTTCATCTCTTTCCTCATCAGTCATTGAGTAAATATCTCTCTGAATGCTTTCAACAGGCTGAAGGTTATTCTTAATTCCGTCAAGTCCTGCTGCTAAACATACTGCAATTGCAAGATATGGGTTAGTAGCACAGTCAGGGCTTCTAAGTTCAACTCTTGTACCAAGTCCTCTTGCTGCCGGCACTCTAATAAGGGGGCTTCTGTTTGTTGCTGACCATGCAATGTATGTTGGAGCTTCGTATCCCGGAACTAATCTCTTATATGAATTTACAATAGGATTAATAATAGCTGTCATTGAACGCATATGCTTCATTAATCCTGCTATAAAGTTGTAAGCTTCTTTGCTAAGTCCGTTTTTGTCATTTTCATCAACGAAAATATTCTGTCCTTCTTTGTTAAATAAAGACATATTAATATGCATTCCTGAACCGCACATTCCGTATTTTGGCTTTGGCATAAATGATGCATATAATCCATGACGTTTTGCAATAGTCTTTACTGTAAGTTTGTATGTCATAATCTTATCAGCAGTTTCTAATGCTTCACCGTATTTAAAATCAATCTCATGCTGTGCAGGTGCAACTTCATGATGTGATGCTTCCACTTCAAATCCCATTTCTTCAAGGTTAAGAACCATATCTCTACGGGCATTTTCGCCTAAGTCTGTTGGTCCCAAATCGAAATAGCTGCCTTTCTCATGGCTGATTGTTGTTGGGTTTCCGTAATCGTCAGTATGGAAAAGGAAGAATTCACATTCCGGTCCTACATTAAATTCGTATCCCATATCTTCTGCTTCTTTCAGAACCTTCTTTAATATGTATCTTGGATCATTTTCAAGTTGTGTGCCGTCAGGTTTGTAAACATCACAAATCATTCTGGCAACTTTACCCTGATGTGGTCTAAAAGGTAAAATTTCAAAAGTGTCATAATCAGGATATAAATACATATCTGATTCTTCAATTCTGGCAAAACCTTCAATAGAAGATCCGTCGAACATAATCTTGTTGTCTAATGCCTTAGCTAACTGGCTCTTTGTAATTGCAACATTCTTTAATGTTCCGAAAAGGTCAGTAAACTGCAGACGGATAAATTCTACATCCTCTGTCTCTGCCATATTTAATATTTTCTGTTTTGTGTATCCCATTTTGTTCTCCTTCCAAAAATGAAATTTTCTGTGGAATCTATATTTTTTCCTACTAATAACAAATTTTATCAAATCCCACAATTCACGTCAACAAAATAGGACTTTCATTAATAATGTTTTTTTATCAATATTCCTATTTTTTCTATTGCAATTAGTTTATTAAAAATATAGAATATGCGTAGACTATTTTTTTAGTCACACTAATTGATAAAAATATATGAAGTATGGAGACACTAAATGATAAAAAATAAGATTCACAAATGCTGGCGTCTTGGTGCTGGCATTTTATTACTAAATATTGCTATTTTTACCGTAGGCTGTTCAAGCAAGAGCGTTGATTCTAAGGAAACAACAACTAATTCCGAAACGACTGTGGCACAGACTACCGTTCCGGAAACTACAACTGTTAATTATAAGAAGCTGATTAATTTTAAGGCTGAGCATCCTTTCTATATAAAAGTTAACAAGAAAGAGAACTTTGCCATTGTTTACGGCATTGACAAGAAAGGTAAATATTCAGTTCCTTACAAGGCTTTCGTTTGTTCAACCGGTCGTGAGGACGATTTTACACCTAATGGTACTTTTACCGTTTCAGAAAAATATCGTTGGCGATTAATGGTTGATAACACATATGCTCAGTACGCCGTAAGAATTCAGGGACAGATTATGTTGCATTCAGTGCCTTACACATCACCTGAAAGTGATGCCCTTGAATACTGGGAATACAACAAACTTGGCAATGTTGCCTCTTTAGGCTGCGTAAGATTTCAGGTTGCTGACATAAAATGGATTTACGACAACTGCCCTGAAGGCACAAAAGTCAAAATCTACTCAAAGGCTAACGAAGAACCTGTGCTTCCTTTACCTGCAATGCAGAAGCTAAACGAATCCGATCCACGTTCCTCATGGGACCCGTCAGATCCTGACGAAAATAACCCATGGAACACCGATTCAAAAACTTCTAAAAAGAAACGTAAAAAGAAGAAAAAAGAAACAGAAACAACAACTTCTTACAGCAACACAGACAGCGAAGAAGAAACAATTGGCAGAGAAACAATCGGTCGTGAAACAACAGCAAAATCAAGCTATACAAACAACAAAAACACAAACAACAAAACAACAACAAAGAAAAACTCAAAACCAAAGACAACTAAAAAAACTACGAAAAAAGAAAACACAACAAAGAAAAACAATACAAAAGAAACAAACAAGAAAAATACTACAAAAAAGAAGACTGAAAAACAAACTGAGAAGAAAACAGAAAAAATAACAAAGGCTCCAACAAAGCCAACAGCCAAAGCAACCGAAAAAGTGACGGAGGCTGTTAAAGAAACAAATTCTCAGGAATAAATTTAATCAAATAATTACGAAGCACTACTTAATCTCCTAACAGTCAAAATTTGTATAAGCAAACAATAGGCAGATTTTTGACGGCTAGGAGTATACACAAAATAATTTTGCAATTATTTGATTTATGTACAGGAGGTTCTTTATGGCAAAAAAATTTTATGCTGTTAAAAATGGTAAGACTCCCGGAATTTTTGAAACGTGGGACGAATGTAAGAAAAGCGTTGACGGCTATTCCGGCGCAGTTTTCAAAAGCTTTAAAACTAAAGATGAAGCTCTTGCTTTTTTAGGCATTGAAAGTTCTTCCAATTCAGAAATCCCTATTGATGTTGATGGCAGCATTGCCTCTGATTCTTCCTGCGCCACTGCCTATGTTGACGGAAGCTACAATATTGCCACCAAGGAATTCGGCTACGGCGTCGTAATGTTTCACAATGGCGAAGAACTTCATATGTCAAAATCTTTCTCCGATGCGGAAATGGCTTCAATGCGTAATGTTGCAGGCGAGATTTTTGGTTCAATGGCAGCAATGGAATATGCCGTAAACCACGGCATCACCAATCTTTCAATTTATTATGATTATATGGGGATCTCAAAATGGTGTACCGGAGAATGGAAAGCCAACAAGAAGGGCACAATAGCCTACAGAGATTATTACAACAAAATCAAAACCAAAGTAAACGTACAGTTTGAAAAAGTCAAAGGTCATTCCGGTGACAAATACAATGATATGGCTGATATGCTGGCAAAGAAAGCCTGCGGAGTGCTGTAGATTATAATTATTATATTTTTAAAATAAAAATCCTCCAAGTAGAATGTATTCTCATTCTTCCCGGAGGATTTTTTTATAAGGATCGTTCCATTCCTTGCACTTCCGCAATTAACATGAACACAAATGACATTATAAAGATATGAATAATTTGTTTTATAACCCATCTGCTCTTTCCTTCTCTTATTACACAGTACATTTCTGAATATTTTAAAAAGGGAACTCCTGAAAAATAGTAAATAACCTATATTATACATATGACATATTTATCATTTGTGCTTTAATTTTTTCTTCTTTTAATGTTTTACATATTTTATATATCTTTTTTATATGTAGAGCATTCCTTTAACTTTAATATCCCTCATTGACAACTTTCCATTTACCATTTTGCAGTTTTAAATATATAAATCTTGTTGCCTCATTTGTCTCATCATATATTTGAAATATCACTTTTTTTCCTTTAATCTTCTTAAATTTTAAATCTTTTACTTTATGTGCAAAATTTTTATAATAATCACTTGCAACTTTTTCAGCCTCACTAATCTGCTCATCTGTATAAATTTGATTTTTTATCTCTACATTTTTCTTAGCAACTGTGGTGTCAACTTCTTTTGTTTCAGTTATAGCAATCACCTTTGATTCAGTTGCTGAATCATTTACACCCTTCTCTTTTTTACATCTACAAACTTGATTCTTTACTTCTTTATTTTCAGGTAGACCTTTTAAATAATTAAGTAAATGATTTCTTATTTCTAAAACTGCTTGTTTTTCAGTTTTATCTTCACATAACTTATCATTTTTATGTATCAAATTTGTATAATAAATTTGGCGAATTTTTGCTTAATAAAAACTCCAAAGGATTATCTTATTAAGTAAAAAAAGAAACCACCATGCTCCTCACACAGTGGTTTCTTTATTTTACACTTTTATTTTCTATTTACTTGTCTAGCCTTCTAATACTTCTATAAGTTCTTCCGGCTTTGCAATTATGCTCTTTGGCTTCAGGCTTTCCAGCAATTCTAAGTCTCTAAAACCCCACTGGCATAGTACACAGTCAAGCTGTGAGTTGTCTGCTGTAGCTTTGTCTACGTCGGAGTCTCCCACGTAGATTGACTCAGCCTTTGTGCTGTCAAGTTGTTCAAGTGCTAAGTTTACTTCATCAGGTGCCGGTTTCTTGCCAATGCCACCGGCTTCGTTTTCGCCAATTGCCACGTCGATATATTTTTTAAAATATATTTCATTTAACTCTGACACTGCACACTGAGCCTTGTTTGAAACAATTGCCATCTTGTAGCCCTTGTCCTTTAGGCTTTTTAACAAATCCAATATTCCGGGATATGCGTCAGTCTTTATCTGGCAATGTGCCTGATAGTATTCCATAAAAGTTTCATAGGCTTCCTCAAACTTAGGATTGTTCAAGCCATCAGGTACGGAACGCTCCACAAGCTTCTTAATTCCATTTCCAACATCCATTCTAACTCTGTCTATTGTATGTTCTTCCCAGCCAAACTTTCTAAGCACATAGTTAACTGCATCTGCCAAGTCTTCTAATGTGTTTAACAATGTTCCATCCAAATCAAAAACTACTGTACTGTACTTTTTCATTTCAACCATCTCCTTGCTAAACAATATTACTGTCTTTCTTTAACCTCTCTGCTAAACAATATTATTGTCTTTCTTTAATCTATCTGCTAAACAATACTACTGTCTTACTTTAATGTGAACTTCTCTTAACTGCTGTTCGGTTACTTCTCCAGGTGCTCCACACATAAGATCCTGTGCATTACCATTCATTGGGAATGGAATAACTTCACGAATGTTTTCTTCATCACGAAGAAGCATAATCATACGGTCAACACCAGGTGCCATTCCTGCGTGTGGTGGTGCACCAAACTGGAATGCATTGTATAAAGCTCCGAATTTTTCCTTTAAGTCTTCTTCTGTATAGCCTGCAATTTCAAATGCCTTAACCATAATCTTCATATCATGGTTTCTAACAGCACCTGATGAAAGTTCTACACCATTACATACAATATCGTACTGGTATGCAAGAATTTCTTCAGGATCCATTGTTTCAAGAGCTTCCAGTCCACCCTGTGGCATTGAGAATGGGTTATGAGTAAATTCCATCTTCTTTGTTTCCTTGTCATATTCATACATTGGGAAATCATTGATATAACAGAACTTAAATGAGTTCTTTTCAATAAGGTCGAGTCTTTCGCCTAATGCTGTACGAATCTGACCTGCATATAAAGCAGCATTCTTTTCATTGTCAGCAATAAAGAAGATTGTGTCTCCAACTTCAAGACCAGCTGTTTCTCTGATTTCTTCCTTCATGTCATCAGGAATAAACTTATCGATTGGTCCCTTGTATGATTTGTCTTCCATTACTTCTAAGTAACCAAGTCCACCCATGCCAATGCTCTGTGCAAACTTAAGTAATTTCTCGTGGAATCCCTTAGACATATCTGCGTGAACCTTAATAGCTCTTACTGTCTTTCCGTGGAATGGCTTAAATGTACATCTCTGGAAAAAGTCTGTAAGGTCAATGATTCTTAATGGGTTTCTAAGGTCAGGCTTATCTGAACCAAATTCAAGCATAGCCTGTTTATAACTGATAATAGGGAATGGAGCCTGAGTAACTTCATATCCTTCAGGTGCAAACTTATTAAATGTGTCCGCTAAAACTTTTTCACCTACTCTAAAAACATCTTCCTGAGTTGCAAAACTCATTTCAAAGTCTAACTGGTAGAATTCTCCAGGTGAACGGTCTGCTCTTGCATCTTCATCTCTAAAACATGGTGCAATCTGGAAATACTTATCAAAACCTGACACCATTAATAACTGCTTATACTGCTGTGGTGCCTGTGGTAATGCATAAAACTTTCCTTTAAACTTTCTTGAAGGAACGATATAATCTCTAGCTCCTTCAGGTGATGATGCACAAAGGATAGGTGTCTGGATTTCTAAAAATCCCATTTCTACCATTTTTTCTCTTAAATATGAAATAACCTTTGAACGAAAAATCATATTGTCTTTAACCTTTGCATTTCTAAGATCTAAATAACGATATTTAAGTCTTACATCTTCACGTGTTTCCTTTGAAGTCATAATTTCAAAAGGTAACTGTTTATATACTTTTCCTAAAATGTCTACGCTTTTTGCTTCTAATTCAATTGTTCCTGTTGGAATCTTTGGATTGTATGTTTCTTCGTCTCTGTGTTCAATTGGTCCCTCTACTGAAATACAATCTTCCTTGTTTAATCCTTCAAGAAGAGAAGTGTCACGCATTACAACTTGCATAACTCCATACATATCTCTAAGGTCAATAAAAGAAACTCCACCGTGGTCTCTGATATTCTCAATCCAACCGGCAATTCTTACTGTTTCGCCAACATTCTTTTCTGAAATGTTGTCCATTGTTACGTCACGATAAATGTTATTTGTGTTCGTGTTCATTAGTTTTCTCCCTTCAAAAATACGAGTATCCGATTTCAATCAGGACTTAAACTCAAAAAGAGTTCATTTGCGAATTCTCTCGCTAAGACTTAAGCAACAAAAAAGGCCCGTCCCAAAACGAAATCGTTTCAGGACGAACCATAAATATCTTTAAGTCCGCGGTACCACCTGATTTACTGCTCTGCAGCCACTCATCGGTTTAAAAACCTGCTGTTTATCGTTCAGCTACGGCTCACCTACTAATCAAATATCAACTCTTCTAATATTAATATCTATCAAAAGTACTATCTAAACAACTATTAAATTCAACTTTCGGATTGCAGCTCTAAAGTGTTATTCACATTAATTCATTCTACAGTACTTCCACCTACGCCTGCTCTCTGAAAGCGATAATTAATGCTACTTCTCTTCGTCGTCGCCATTAAAACTGATTATATTATAAGAAAAAACACTTGTCAAGCAAACTTAAACACCTGCAGCTATAAGAATCAGCTTAACCAGAAAAGCTATTATCCAAGCTATTCCACACTGTAATGCCACAACTCCAATAGCCCATTTTCCACCCAGTTCTCTTTTTACTGAAGTAATGGCTGCAACACACGGAGTATACAAAAGTGTAAATACTAAAAATACTATTGCACTATGTGTGTTAAACATTGTTGCCACAGGACTTCCTCCTAAAAGCACTGTCATAGTACTTACAACACTTTCCTTTGCTGTAAATCCTGTTATAAGGGCTGTTGATGCTCTCCAGTCTCCAAATCCCAGTGGTGCAAATATTGGTGCTATTACACCGCCTATTAATGCAAGAATACTATCTTTAGAATCAGACACTATATTAAATGTAATGCTAAATGTCTGAAGGAACCATATAATAAGAGAAGCAATAAATATTACCGTAAATGCTCTGGTAATAAAGTCTTTTGCTTTATCCCATATAAGTCTTAACACACTTTTAGCTCCCGGCATTCTGTAGTTTGGAAGTTCCATAACAAAAGGAACCGGTTCACCTTTAAACTTAGTTTTGTCTAATACTAATGCGTACAATATTGCAACTATTATTCCCGTAAAATAAAGACCAATCATTACTATTGTTCCATTTTGCGGGAAGAATGCTGCAGTAAAAAACGCATAAATTGGAATCTTTGCCGAACAACTCATAAACGGTGTCAGCATAATAGTCATCTTTCTGTCTCGCTCTGAAGGTAAAGTTCTTGTTGCCATAATAGCAGGAACTGAACAACCAAAACCTATAATCATAGGTACAAAACTTCTTCCTGATAAACCTATTTTTCTTAAAAGCTTATCCATTACAAAGGCAATTCTTGCCATATATCCACTGTCTTCCAACAATGATAGGAAGAAAAACAAAACAACTATGATAGGTAAAAAACTTAAAACACTACCTACGCCTACGAAAATTCCGTTAATAACTAGTGACTGCAAAACTTCATTAACATTGGCACTGACCATTGCACTGCTGCACAAATCACTTAAATAACTTATTCCCATATCCATAAGTGCCTGAAGTCTGTTTCCTATAACACCAAATGTCAACCAGAAAATCAATGCCATTATTACTGCAAAAGCAGGAATTGCTGTATATTTTCCTGTAAGGATTTTGTCTATTTTTTGACTTCTTAAATGCTCTTTACTCTCCCTTGGTTTTACAACAGTTGACTTGCATACCTTGTCTATAAATGTAAAACGCATTTTTGCAAGGGCTGAAAGTCTATCCATTCCACTTTCATTTTCCATCTGAACAATAATATGTTCAATCATTTCTTTTTCATTTTGATCAAGCTTTAAACGATCAATTATATCTGTATCACCTTCTATTATTTTGCTTGCTGCAAATCTAATAGGCACCAAATTGCTATGTGCATGATCATCAATAAGATGCATAATAGAATGAATGCATCTATGAACTGCACCATGGTCTTCTCCATCAGCATCACAAAAATCCATTCGTCCCGGTCTTTCTCTATGAACTGCCACATGCATAGCGTGTTCAATTAATTCATCTACACCTTCATTCTTTGCTGCAGAAATAGGTATAACCGGAATTCCAAGTGTTGCCTCTAGCTTATTAACATCAATTGTTCCACCGTTAGCAGTTACCTCATCCATCATATTAAGGGCAAGAACCATTGGTATATCAAGCTCTATTAACTGCATTGTAAGATACATATTTCGTTCTATATTAGTTGCATCTACTATATTAATTATTCCACGTGGTCGCTCATTTAAGAAATATTCCCTTGATACAATTTCTTCGCTTGTATAAGGTGACATGGAATAAATTCCCGGCAAATCCACAACCATTGTGTGTTCCTGGCCTCTTATCTGACCATCTTTTCTGTCTACCGTAACTCCCGGAAAATTTCCAACATGCTGATTAGAGCCTGTAAGCTGATTAAACAAAGTAGTCTTTCCACAATTCTGATTTCCTGCCAATCCGAAAGTTATTAACTGTCCTTTTTCTATTGTTTCCCCACGCTGTTTTACGTGGTAAATTCCTGATTCACCAATATGAGGATGGTTAGTAAAATTAGAAGATTTATGTTCTCCTGTTTCTTTTTTACCTTCTCTTTTTTCCACTAATTCTACTTCAATCTTCGCCCCATCATCTTTTCGAAGAGTTAATTCATATCCCCAAATTCTATATTCTATAGGGTCACCCATAGGTGCAGCCTTAATATATGTAATCTCAGTTCCCTGTATTAATCCCATATCAAGGAAATGTTGACGTAATTGACCGCCTCCACCTACCTGACGTATTATTCCCGTCTGTCCCTGTTTCAAATCTGAAAGTCTCATAATGTAATATGCCTCCTAGCCCTGTAACCTTAATGCGTTTCTATGGCTACTTGCTTTTTCCTACACTGGTTATATGTAAATACATTCCAATTAGGATTATGCTGATTGTGACCTGATTTGCACTCTCACAATCTCTCACGCATATTATTCATTATAGACCATATCGAGAATTTTTATCAATAAGTTTCTTGTTTATTCGACAATAATTTTTCCATCACTGTACTTTATTATTCCGCATTCATTCTTGAATTAAATGCCTCATCCCATTTATCTTTATCGTCAATGTATTTCTGATTAAGCCAGTCAATGCACTGGTCCACGCCTTCGTGAGTATAAGGGAACTCCACTTTCTCCTTATTTTCATCCTTAGTATTTTCAAAATTATATGGTTCAGGATAAACGAATACGCTAATATTTTCTTTGTCATAAGTTTTCATAAAAAATCTCATTCCCTTATAACTTCCTGAAAAACCTGCTCCTGCCAAACCATTAAAAGGTACACCCATCTTTGTAATCATTACTGTTCATCCTTTCTATAATCTGCCACATCCTGCTTAAACTTCTTCCACGCATCCTCATGGGTTACAAAATATCTTGGACACTCTTTTCCTGTAATGTCATAATGCCTTATAACGTCCCCATCTTCCAGTCCACACTGTTCCTCTAACCAAGCCACAAGCTTAACCAATGACTTGTATGTCTTCTTGTTAAATTTTCCCGTATCATCAGGATGACAAACCTCTATTGAAATAGTGTCATTGTTTCGCCAATTACTTGCTGCAGACATTTCAGACAAAGGAATACATTGAATAATCTCTCCCTTTAAGCCCACAACAAAATGGGAACTGACATTAGACTGATCCCCTGCATAAAAATTTCTATTTTGTTCTGCCGTACTTCCCGGATTGCCAACATAGTGAACCACAATATCCTTTACGGAACTTAGCTTTTCACCGCTTCTTGAAGTGCCGTCCACCTTAATAATTTCCGACTTAATCCAGTCCGGCATTTCAATCTCATCCAGTTTTACAACTTTCTGTCTGTTAATAAAGTACCTTGCCCCTATAAGTGCCACTGCGACAACTGCCACAATTAAAAGAAAAATAAATATTCTCTTTAATAAGCTTTTCTTCTTTTTTCTTCTTCTGTTTTTCATTTTAATCTCCGTTGTTATTTACACAACATAAGAATTATTAAGTACTAACATTGTCCTAAAACTTTTATTGCCCCATGATGTAGAAACCCAACCATCATATTTTTCTGCAACTTTTTCAACGCTTTCAATTCCTACGCCGTGAATATTTCCGTCTTTCTTTGTTGTAAGCAACCTGTCACCTTGCCTTACTATCTCCCCACTAAATGAATTTTCTATCTTTATTATAATAAAACTTCCGTCATTTTGCATATACATTTGAACTTTTATTTTCTTCTCGTCACTTTTCAGTGCTGCTTCATATGCATTAGAAATCAAATTACTAACCATTGCTACAAGATCCATGGACTCAACACACTCAATATTAAATCCCGGTTCAACGAAAATGTTAAATTCTATATGATTGGTTTTAGACTTATCATAATATTCGCTTAAAATAGTATTAAGTATAGAATTCGTACTATATTCAATAAGCTCACCCTCTTCATATTCGGTCAAAACAGAATCCATAATGTTTATTGCTTCATCTTTATTATCCTGTTCTAACAATCCATACACAGTCCTCATGTAATGATTTGAATTATGTAATAATTCCATATACTTATCATTTGCCTGATTAATCTTCTTATAATTTTCAAGCTCCATTTCCTGCATAAGAACTGTACGCTTATTAATTTCTCTTTCCATACAAAGTTTTGCATATCTGTTATAGGCATAAAATGCTGTTCCATTTCCTGCCATAAGCAGAATACAAAATATTGCAAGACAGTATTTTGCTAAAGTTACATTTCCAAAATCAATATTGCAAAAAGCTATGGAAAACATAATTCCAATACTCGACAACGGCAAAACCATATAGAGCATAAATGTTGCCCCATCCATATTTGTTCCTTCTTTTGCTACAAACTGTTTAATAACGGCAAACACCATAAGGGTAACTATTTTTACAATTACAGTTAACATTATGGCTGAAGGTTCATACATCATACTGCTTTCAATTAACTGCTGGGATGTTACACTTAACGCTCCCACAACAATTAATTCTGTTCCCATAAGAACTACCGTGCCTATGAAAGTTCCAAATATTTTTTTGTATATGTTTCCACTAAAACCTACTACAGCTAACAAAAAATACATAAACGGCACAACTGACAGATTTAATACTGTATTATTAAAGCTATTAATTGCAAAAATAATTAATGCAAAACATAATACTATAAATATATTTCTCTTTTTTCCTTTATTTTTATAGCCTAAAAAGGCATCATAAAAATCAGATAGCATCCATATTTCAAATATACACACTAATAAATGGAAAATCAAAATCAACGTTTTCATTCTATTCTCCCCTACCTATATTTTCTCTCAAAATACTCTGTAACCTGTTTTCTTAAATTCTTAATCTTCGTTCTTGAAACTGATAAAACCTGACCATCAACTAATTTTAGTTCCTCAGAGCAAAGCTTTTTTACATATTTCAAATTAACAATATAACTGTTATGTGCATAAGCGAAATTACTTTCCTTAAACAATTCATACAAAAAATCTAAACTCTTTTTACAGGAATACACTTTTTCTACCAGACCACCTTTGTTTAATGTATGTACTTTTGTTCCTCTCTTAGAAATTTCAATATACATAATTTCATTAGCATACACCTGGACCTGACTTCTTTCTCCCGACATACAATCGAAGGCTCATCTTTATTGTTCATTAAATACTCAAAAATTTCTTTAAACTCACTTACCATTCTCTCTCTTGAATATTCCTTTAATAAAAATCTAAAAGGCGAAACTTTAATATTCTCCGGAGATGGTTTAAAATATCCTGAACAGAAAACTAAAGTTGTACTTTTATATCTTTTTCTAAGTTCAACAGAAACCTGATTTCCGTCTGTTTCACCCATTTGAATATCCAAAACAACTAAGTCCAAATCCCCACGTTCATCTATGTCAAAAAGAAATTCCTCACCTGACAGATATTCAAAAAACTTTACATCTTCCGCATATCCTAATTCCTTAATTATATCTTCAACGTACTGTATAAAATTTTTGTCATCATCACATATTGCAACATTAAACATTATCTTATTCCACTCTTTATCTATCTGTTTTTTATTTCGCTCATAGTCTGAGCTACCACTGCGATTACTATAACAATATGAGTATACAACATTATAGTGGAAAATTGATAACTTTTGTAAACAAAAAATACAACTAACAAACAACATTGTACTAACCATATAATAAATGAAACTTTTTTATATTTTTTTAATTCATTTTGCGACAATTTTTTGTTAGGATTCTGTGTTGGTATATTAAAAATAAGCGCTAAAAGTGTTATTACTTCAAAAATTACGTATACTATTTCTTTGGTTATACATAATTTTTCAATACAAATTAGCATTATGACTATCATCAAATTAGATAAAATCGCACATTGCCAAAACTCTTTTGCATGCCAGCCTCCTGCAAAACTTCTAAACGGAATAACTGCCAGAAGAAAAAGTCCTACCGCAAGCCACTTACCTGTTATTAAACAAATTATTAAAGCTATGACTATATTGATTAATTTTTCAAAAAATAGCGTGTATCCGTATCGATACACGCTACCCTCTTCCTCTTTGATTTTTCCGGAAGCGATTTGGCAATCCACAATATGATTGGTTAACTTTTCAATCATATTATTTTACCTTTTTAAACTTGCTTGCCTGTTCTGGAAATTCAGGCTGATGAACAATCCATGCGCAAGCTGTGTTAGCACTCTGAATAACTAACATTAAAGCCATACAGTTTGCTAAAACTCCTAATTTAGAAATTAATTTCTTCATAATCTTTGTTCCTCCTTCTTATTTATTTACAACCCCTTATCTTTAAAAGAATTGGATGTATTGGCTTTTCTATATATTTAAGTTTTTCCGAAAAGTACTGTCAGATGTGTTCTTCTTTTGTAATCTGTATGCTTCCCCATATATACAGATGAGTCCGATTTCTCCATATACCTTTTAAGTGCGTCATAGTTTTGCATCTTATATTTTTGCCATTATATTTGAGTCATTTTTGGGCATTTCCTAATTTCTTAT
>OLSA01000775.1_pt1 | contig 27646 bp, 27 predicted proteins | sample 1672731 | NCBI WGS metagenome assembly OLSA01 (sample SAMEA3136718, study PRJEB25190) | human gut metagenome | biome: human gut; feature: human-associated habitat; material: faeces | place: Austria | collected 2013
CACCTGCAATGGAGCTGAACTGATGTGCAAAAACGGTCCAGCCGTTGGTGGGAACATAATCCCGGCCGTCCTCATGGACGACCGCAGGGGTCTTGGCGGTGGGATCGATGCCCCACTTGTTTGCCAGCCAGCGTCCGTAGAGGGTGTAAGCACCAAACAGACACACGGCTGCGATCAAAACGATGACCAGCGTGTTCATTTCTTTTACCTCTTTCCTTTGCTTTTCATGCGGCAAAGAGGTCACGCTGTGGCTCCTTTGCCTGAAAATTGTGTATACTTTATCCCCATTTTCATAATTTGTCAATATATTTCGGAGCAGTTCAGAGGATGTGCTAATTCGACAGAAAATCCAGCAAAAAATTTTAGGTGATTTTATTTCACTTATGAAGAGAAGAAAACTGTGGACACGTTGAATTGAAAACGATTCACGCAAAAGACTTGACTTTCACACTTTCGTGTGCTAAAGTGATAACATGATATGATTCTTTCTGTCAGAAGTTCCGGCGTTTGCCGCAGAGGAGACCGCAATGACTGAGAAAAATTCCAGAAAAAACGAGACCGTAGATGCACTGTTCGATGCCATCCTGAGCCTTGAGAGCCGGGAGGAGTGCTATGCTTTTTTTGAGGATCTGTGCACAGTAAAGGAGATCTCCGATATGGCACAACGGCTGGAAGCGGCAAAGCTGCTGCTTGGCGGCCGCACCTATGACCAGATCGTGAAAGAGGTAGAGATCAGCACGGCGACCATCAGCCGTATCAATCGCTGTATCCAATACGGAACCGGTGGTTACCAGAGCGTAATTGAAAAGATCTCTGCACAGGAGAAAAAGCAGTAACGGCTGCACGGCAGAGGACATAAGATGGGGTACACCTTATATAGAAAGGATGAGTCCCCTATGGCAACAATCAATTGTCCCACCACGCTGGAATGTCCGGCCCTGCCCCGCGTTACCCTGAGTCAGGCTGTGATCGATCTGATGGAAAGCATCGCGCTGCAGGAAAGTGCTTTAAGCCACATCCTCTGCGCCGAGAGCCAGAAGATGAAAACCGCACTCGCCATGAACGAGATCGACCTGTGCAAGCTGCTGGAAGTGAACGATTCGGCCACCAACATGGTGCACGCCGTGGCAAATCTGGAGCTGGTGTTGAAGGAAAAGCTGGAGTTTATCTCCAATAACCTCTATTATCCCTCCGCTGATAATGGCGCTGCAAACCAATAAGCCTGCATGATCCCCTGCCTGTCCGCATTCTGGCGGGCAGGCATTTTGCGTTTTAAGGCCAGATTGTGACCGATTTGTATAAAAAGTGCAAAAACGATTTGTTGGAATTGCTGAAAGCGCAATTCTGTGCTATACTATACCGTGTATATGTGTGAAAGAGAGGGAAACGAACTTGCAGCACTATGACGTGATCTTATTTGACGTGGACGGAACCCTGATCGATTCCGCCCCCGGCATCCTGAATACACTGGAAGAAGTTTTTACCAAGATGGGCGTGGATGTCACCCATGTGAACCTGCGGCGCTATCTGGGGCCGCCGCTCCGCAAGAGCTTTGGAGAGCATTTTTCTGACCCTGCAAAAATCGAGGAGGCCACCGAGCTCTATCGGGAGAGTTACCGCGAAAAGGGCAGTCATGAGGGTACGGCCTACCCCGGTGCGGCAGAGATGCTGCGCCGCCTGAAGGAGGCAGGATTTGTGCTCTGCACCGCAACCTCCAAGCCGACTGTGGTCGTGACCCCCATTCTGGAAGAACAGGGGCTGGCCCCTTACTTTGATTTCATCGGCGGCGCGTCCATGGATGAGAGCCGGGATACCAAAACGGAAGTGGTGCGCTATGTCCTCACCCAGCCCTGTGTACAGGGCAAGCGGGTGCTGATGGTGGGCGACCGCAACGATGATATGCGCGGTGCTGCTGATTGCGGGCTGGATGCCGCCGGTGCCCTGTATGGCTACGGCAGCAGGGAAGAACTGGAGCCCTTTGGCCCGGTGCTGCTGGCGGAAAGTTGTGAAGAACTGACGGACAAGCTCCTGGTCCGCCGTGCAAACGGTTGAACGATAGGATAAGTGGTGAATATAACATGAATCATAAGAATCAATCGGACAAACAGTCTATGACATCGCTGCAGCGGCAGGCCGTTCTGGTCTGTGTGGTCTGCGCACTGGCGGCTTTGCTGACCGTAGGCATCACCCTGACCCTGCTCAAACGGGGAAAACCGGAAACGCCTGGCACACCCGCAGACTCCGTGCCGACGGACACCACCGGGGATGGTGAAAGCACAGATCTTGCCAATCACTATCAGATCGATAACACCTCCAGCGCTCTGCTGACTGAAACAGCGGATGCGGGCACGGAATATCTGGACAGCACCCTGTTTCTGGGGGACTCCAACACCGTGCGTCTGTATAACAACGGCCTGATCTCCTTGCAGCAGTTCTGCGCCAAGGAGGGCATTGGCACCCAGGTGGCCCTGAACGAAGAAATCGTCACCTTTAAAAATGACACCACCCACTACACCATCGCACAGGCGGTGGCAAAAATGAAGCCCCGTCGCGTTGTGATGACCTTTGGCACCAACGACACCGGCATGGAGGTGGCTGATTTTATCAGTAACTATACCGCGCTGGTGCAGGCCATTCAGGAGGCTTACCCCTACACTGATCTCATCGTGAACACAGTGCCTCCTATCCCGGAGAATCACTCCAATTACCCCCACATGGATCAGGCCAAGATCGATGATTTTAATATGGCGCTGCTCAACATGTGCGAACAGCTGGGGGTCAGATTTCTGAATACGGCTGAGGTCCTCAAAGGAGAAAATGGCTACGGCCAGCCGGATTACTACACGGATGGTGATATCCACCTCAAGAGCGCCGGTCTCAAGGCGGCATTGAGCTATCTGCGCACCCACGCCTACCAGACCGAGGATCGCCGCCCGGACACCAATAATATTCCCACCCGTACGCTGGAATATGTATCCAACCCCAGCTCGGCGGTGCAGGCCCCCAGCTCGGAAGAACCCGCTTCTTCCTGCGAGAGTGAAAGCGTCAGCAGCTCTGAGACTGCCAGCGTCAAGTTTGAGGCCCGTTATCAGGTGGAAAAGAGCGGCGGCGGCACCCTGAGCTGTGGGAACGAGAGCGGTAAGACCAGCCTGACATACGGCATCACAGATGCATCCCAGTCGCTGACTGTCACGGCCACCCCTGCGGAGGGCCATGTGTTCGTCAAGTGGAGCGACGGCGTGACCAGCAAGACCCGTACCGATACCGGCTTCAAGCAGAATCTGGACGTGACAGCCGTGTTTGCAGCTGCTTCCGTTCACATCTCGGAAGGCAAGGCTTCCGCCGGTTCCTATGTCTTTAAGGCTGCGCTGGAGGGCAAATATGCCAAGAGTGAAAACCTGCATTGGTTCGCCAATGGTCAGGAAGTGAAGGAGGCCGCAGGCCATACAACGGTCACCGTGTCCGCTTCGGCCATCACCAGCGGCAGCTATAAGATCTATGCGGTGGTTGTGTACAACGACTGCGCCGTGGCCAGCAATGCGCTGACCATCACGGTCAGCCCGGAGCCCGCCTCCAGCTCAAATTCCGGCAGCTCTTCTACTTCTTCCGGCAGTACATCCGCGTCCTCTTCGGAAAGCAGCAAGTCCGAGAGCACTTCGTCCAGCGCTTCCACCTCTGAGAGCACGAGCAGCAGTTCTTCCCACAGCACGGCGGAAAGTGAGAGTAAGAGCGAATCCAAGAGCGAGAGCACTTCTTCTTCTCACAGCAGCTCGGAGAGCAAGGCAGAGAGCACTTCGTCCTCCAGCAGTGCTGCCTCTGAGAGCAAAACGGAATCCAAAGAGCAGACCAACAGTGAATCGGTCTCCGCTTCGGTTGAAAATGATATTGAGCCCGCAGAGGAGCCTTCCGCTTCCACCGAAGCAGAAGCCAGCCGGTAAACCTTTTTCTGTCTGCCCGCATAGGCTGGGCAGAAGGGAGGGAGCCGGATGTTCTGTGAAGAGATCAAGATCCCCGGGCTGCCCGGTGAGGGAACTGTGACCGATGGCAGTGTGGATTGGTATGAGATGGACTGGGAGAATGTGGACAACGGCGTGACCGAGGAGCAGATGCCCAGAAACGTTGACAAACCCTGCACCGCGCAAGATCCGTGCACGGACAATTCCCCGGTGCAGACCGATGATGAAACCTATGAGATAGTTCAGGAATAACCGGAAGCCAGCTCTGCCGGGGCGGGGCTGGCTTCTCGCTGTTCTTTTGATCTGGGAAAAATTCCCCGATGATCGGGGGCAAGCGTCCCGGAAAATGACACAAGCATGAAAGAGGGGTAACGAACCATGGCAAAATACTATTGTGTTCTGTTTGATGCTGATAATACGCTGCTGGATTTTGATGCAGCGGAAAACAAGGCGCTGGCTGACACCCTGCGGGAGTACGGCATTGAGCCGGATGCCGAGACGGTGCAGACCTACCGCACCATCAACGAGGAGCTCTGGCGGCAGCTGGAAAAAGGCCAGATCCGCCGGGACAAGCTGATGGGGGAGCGGTTCACCCGCTTTCTGAAGGCAGTGAATGCCGCAGGCAACGGTGTGGAGATGAACAAATTCTATCTGGATCAGCTCTCTACCCACCCTGACCTGACATCTCCCAACGTCCTGGACGTGCTCCGGGAGCTTTCCGAAGTGGCAACATTGGCTGTGGTGACCAATGGCTTTGACCGGGTGCAGAGCCGCCGTGTGCGGGAATCCGGCATTCTGGATTTTGTGGAGGATGTGTTCGTTTCTGAAAAAATGGACAGTGAAAAGCCCAACCGCAAGATTTTTGATGCCGCGCTCCGTGCGCTGGGCGTGGAGAACCGTGAGCATGTGCTGATGGTGGGCGACAGCCTGAGCAGTGATGTGCAGGGCGGTGTGAACGCCGGGCTGGATACCTGCTGGTATAACCCCAACCACGCCGAGAATCCCGGCAAGGTCGTTCCTACCTATGAGATCAGCAGCCTGGAAGAGCTTTACCCGCTGGTGATGGAGCCGGAGGAACTGGCCAATGTGGGCCTGAAGAATCGCCGCCACCAGCTGTAATGCTGTGCGGCCTGTGTGAGAGATTGGAAAACGAACAATGCTGATACATTTGGAAAAGCTGGGCAAGAGCTTTGGCGAGAAGATCGTCCTGCATGATGTCACGGCCAGTGTCGAACGGGAGGACCGCATCGGCATCGTGGGCCAGAACGGCGCAGGCAAAACGACCCTGCTGAAGATCCTGACCGGCGAGTATACGGACTACGAGGGTGAGTTCAGTGTGACCCATGGTGTGACGCTGGGCTATCTGGAACAGAATGCAAAGCTCGACCCTACGTTGGATATCTACGGCGAGATGCGCTCCTGCTTTGCCCATGTGCTGGATGCCATGGCCCAGATGCAGATCCTGGAGCGCAGAATGGCCGCCAGCCCGGAGGACGCCTCTCTGCTGGAACAGCACGATGCCTTGCAGAACATCATTGATGCCGCTGACGGCTACAATATGGACGTCAACATCAAAAAGGTCCTGTCTGGTATGGGCTTTGCACAGGATACCTGGACGAAGAATATCGCTGTGCTTTCGGGCGGTGAGCTGACGCGCCTTCGTCTGGCAAAGCTGCTGCTGGAAAAGCCGGATGTCCTGATTCTGGACGAGCCCACCAACCACTTGGATTTTGCCACCATGGAATGGCTGGAGAATTACCTCAAGGGCTATTCCGGTGCCGTGCTGGTCGTCAGCCATGACCGCTATTTCCTGGACAATATCTGCACCAGGATCTGGGAGGTCTCCTTCCAGACCATGACCACTTATAAGGGCAACTTCTCAGCCTATCTGCCCCAGAAGGAAGCTGCCGATGCCCTGCGCCAGAAGCAGCACGATGCAGATGTGGCGCTGGCCGAAAAGCTGCAGGATTATGTAGACCGCAATCTTGTGCGCGCTTCCACCACCAAGATGGCCCAGAGCCGCCGCAAACAGCTGGAAAAGCTGGAAATCACGGAAGCGCCAAAGGATGAAACAAACCAGCTCAAATTCCGCTTTGAGTATGATGTGGAACCGTGGAACGAGTTGGTGCTGATGAAGAACCTCACCATCAGGATCGGGGAGCGCACCCTGTTGGAACCCTTTACCTACACGGTCTGCCGGGGTCAGCGGCTGGTGATCGCAGGCCCCAACGGTGCGGGCAAATCCACCCTGATGCAGGTGCTGGATGGTAAGCGCCGCCCCTCCGGCGGCATGGTACGGCTGGGTACGGGAGCCCGGCCCAGCATTTTTGCCCAGCAGCAGAACCGTTTGGGACAGGGCCGGGTAATCGATGTCATCTGGAACAAGTATCCCCGGATGACGGAGCTGGAAGTGCGCAGCCATCTGGCAAAGCTGGGTTTCCGGGGCGAGACAGTGTTCAAGCCCTGTGAGGCACTTTCGGGCGGCGAGCTGGCCCGCCTGCGCTTTGCTGAGATCGTGCTGGAGCGGCCCAATCTGCTGTTTCTGGACGAGCCCACCAACCACCTGGACATCTACACCCGCGAGAACCTGACCGAAGCCCTGATGGCATACACTGGGACCCTGCTCATGGTCACCCATGACCGCCATCTGATGAACAGTCTGGGCTGTCCCATCCTCTATCTGGAAGATGGCAAGGCCACCCTGTATCCGAGCTACGATGCCCTGATGGGCCGTGCCGCTCCTGCTGCCGCTCCGGAAAAAGCCGGGGATCAGCCCGCCAAGGCCGGTTACGGCAAAGAGCAGCGCCGCCGCCGCGCGGAGCTGCGGGCCAAGATCAAGGCTTGCGAGGATGAAATGGAAGCCTGCGGGGCAAGGGAAGTGGAGCTTGACAATGAGATCAACTCCCCGGAGGTCTACAATGACCCTGATCTGCTCCGCCAAAAGAGCGATGAGCTCAGTGATCTGCGCTTCCATCAGGAGGAGCTGTTTGCTGCCTGGGAAAAGGCAATGGAAGAGCAGGAGCGGTACGAACAGGCTGCTGATGAAGAATAATCCGCTGCAAAGGAGAACAATAATGCCTCATAACCGCCGCAATTACAACAAAACGCACAGCATCGCCCTTTCAGGTCTGCTGTTTGCTCTGGCGATGGCGCTTTCCTTCATCGAGGGCACATTGGTCATCCCCGGGCTTTTGCCAGGCATGAAGCTGGGTCTGGCGAATATTGTGGTGATGTATGCCCTGTTCTTCATGGGGCCAAAACAGGCCCTTGTGCTGGATGTGCTGAAGGCGTTCTTCGTCTTTCTGGTCTCCGGCTGGACGGCAGGTTTTCTTTCCCTCTGCGGCGGCCTGCTCTCACTGCTGGTGATGTGGCTGCTCTACTATCACTGCCCGCTGCGGCCTACCTGGTTCATCCTGTCAGTCTGCGGCGCGCTGGCCCACAACATCGGCCAGCTGCTGGGAGCCAGTGTCATCCTTTCCACAGCAGTGTCCCTTTACTATGCACCGGTCATGCTGGTGCTGGGTCTTGTGATGGGAATGCTCACCAGTGTCACCCTGCGGGCCTTGCTGCCTGCGCTGGGACGGCTGGGTTATAATGTCCAGGAAAACCGCAAAGGATGAGCTGCCCGGTTGCAACCGGGGCTGGAATCCGATATAATAAATCAAATCTGAATTTTTACCCAACAAAAAAACTGCCCACGGGATAGCGCACTTTGGCGCGGGGCAGCTGGGAGGTATGAGTTTATGTCTGAAAAAGTGACTGTCAAGGTGGAGCGCAATATCCTCCATCTTCCCGCCATTGCCCTGCGTGGGCTGGTGGTGTTCCCCAACAACCTGCTGCATTTTGAGGTGGGGCGTGACAAGAGCATTGCCGCTGTGGAATGGGCCGTGCGGAATAAATCCGAGGTGTTCCTCATTGCGCAGAAGGATATGAAGGCTGAGGACCCCAAGGCAGAGGAGATGTACCAGTACGGCGTTGTGGCCGAGATCAAGCAGGTCATGCGTGTTTCGGATGATCTGGTGCGCATTCTGGTGGAGGGCAAGTTCCGCGCCAAGCGCACCGAGCTGGATACCGAAGGCAGCTTCCTGCTGGCATCGGTGCGGCCGGCTCCTGTGCGCCCCATCAAGGCAGAGGAAGAGACCGAGGCGGAGGCCCTGCTCCGCAACGTAAAAACGAGCTTCGACGCGGTGCTTTCCATGAATCCCCGCATCAGCAAGGACGTGGTGTTTGCTGTTACCTCGAATAACGACCCCGCCTTCCTGTGCGAGTACATCCCTGCCAATCTTCTCTTCCGCTTTGAGGATAAGCAGGCTGTGATGGAGGAAAGCACCCTCATCGGCCGTCTGCGCCTGCTGGTGGAACGCCTGCATCGGGAGCGCCGGATGCTGGAGATCGACAAGGAGATCGCCCAGAAAGTGGACGAGGCCATGGATAAGAACCAGCGTGATTACTACCTGCATGAGCAGATGCACATGATCAGCCAGGAGCTGGGCGAGGACGATGATACCACGGCAGAGGCCGAGGAGTACCGCCGCAGGATCCAGGAGCTGCATCTGGACGAGGAGCGGGAGAAGAAACTGCTCAAGGAAGTGGACCGCCTTGCTAAGATGCAGAGCAGCAATCAGGAGGGAACGGTCATCCGCACCTATCTGGATACCTGCCTGGATCTGCCCTGGAACAGCTTTACCGAGGACGACCTCGATATCGCCAAGGCACAGCGCATCCTTGACCGTGACCACTACGGCCTGAAGAAGGTCAAGGACCGCATTCTTGAGGTGTTGGCTGTCCGTAAGCTGGCTCCGGATGTCAAGGGTCAGATCATCTGCCTGGTCGGCCCTCCGGGTGTCGGCAAGACCAGCATTGCCCGCTCCATTGCCGAGAGCCTGAACCGCAAGTATGTGCGCATCAGTCTGGGTGGTGTGCGGGATGAGGCAGAGATCCGCGGCCACCGCCGCACCTATATCGGGGCCATGCCCGGCAAGATCATCAACGCCATGATCTCCGCCAAGAGCTCCAACCCCCTGATGCTGCTGGACGAGATCGACAAGCTGGCGGGCGATTTCCGGGGTGACCCGGCCGCCGCCCTGCTGGAAGCTCTTGATCCCGAGCAGAACACCACCTTTAATGATCACTTTATCGATATGCCGTTTGATCTGAGCCATGTGCTTTTTATCACCACGGCAAATGATCTGAGCGCCATTCCCGGCCCTCTGCGTGACCGCATGGATGTCATTGAGCTGCCCAGTTATACCCGGGTGGAGAAATACAACATTGCCCGCAAGCATCTGGTGCCCAAGCAGCTCAAGGCCTGCGGTCTGGCCGGGAAGGTCACCTTCTCCCAGAGCGCGCTCTACGGCATCATTGACGGCTACACCCGTGAGGCCGGTGTCCGCACCCTGGAGCGTACCATCACCAGTGTCCTGCGCAAGTGCGCCCGCAAGATCGCGTCCGGTGAGGCGGAAAACGTTTCTGTGACCGGCAGCAGCCTGGAAGAGCTGCTGGGGCCCCGCTTCGTCAAGCCCGATTTCCTCAACCGGACCAATGCCATTGGCATTGCCAACGGTCTGGCCTGGACCAGCATCGGCGGCGAGACCCTGCCCATCGAGGTGCAGGTCATGGACAATGGCAGCGGCAAGATCACCGTCACCGGTTCGCTGGGCGACGTGATGAAGGAAAGTGCCCAGCTGGCCATTACCTATGTCCGTGTCCACGCCGAGGAATACGGCATCGACCCTGAGCGGCTGAAGAAATGCGATCTGCACATCCATGCCCCCGAGGGTGCCGTGCCCAAGGACGGCCCCAGCGCCGGTGTTACTCTGACCACGGCTCTGGTGTCTTGTCTGTCCGGCATTCCGGTGCGCGGTGATGTTGCCATGACCGGCGAGATCACTCTGCACGGCAATGTGCTGCCCATCGGCGGCCTGCGCGAAAAGAGCATGGCTGCCTACCGTGAGGGGATGAAAACCGTGCTCATCCCCAAGGACAACGTTCCGGACCTGTACGAGGTGGATGACGAGGTGAAGAAGAATCTGACCTTCCTGCCCATGTCTGACCTCGCGCAGGTGCTCAATGCCGCTCTGCTCAAGCCCAAGAGCGTTTCTGCCCGTCATCCGCACCCCGCCAAAAAGGCAAAGCCGGTGGAAGCGGCTATCCCGCCCGCACCGGAAAAACCGAAGCCGGGGGCTGTCTGCTAATCAAAGGAGCAAACGATGAATTACAACAAAGCGGATTTTATTGCAAGCTACGGCATTTCCAGCCAGCTGCCCGAAAGTGACCGTCCGGAACTCAGCTTTTCAGGCCGTTCCAACGTGGGTAAGTCCAGCCTCATCAACAAGCTGTGCAACCGCAAGAACCTTGCCCGTGTATCCAGTACACCGGGCAAAACGGCCACCATCAACTTCTATGAGGTGGACAACTGCTATTTTGTGGATCTGCCCGGCTATGGCTATGCCAAGGTCAGCAATGCAGACCGCGAGCGCTGGGATGACCTCATCAACAGCTATTTTGAGGCTCCCCGGCATCATACCCTGCTGGTGCAGCTCATCGACTGCCGCCATGCCCCCAGCGCAGATGACCTGCAGATGCTGAAGTATCTGCACTACCATCAGATCCCCTTTGTTGTGGCATTGACCAAAGCCGATAAGCTCAAAAAGAGCCAGCTGGCCAAGACACAGGAGGATTTTGAAAAAGTCTGCCTGCCCTATGGCTGCCAGAAGGTGGTGCTGACCAGCGGCGAGAACGGCTACGGCATCCCGGAGCTGCAGGCGGTGTTGAACGAGGCTGTGGCGGCTGAGTTCACCGATGACGAGGAAGCGGAGTAAACCATGGCCTACAATGAATTTGCCTATTTCTATGATGAATTCAACGGCGAAGCCGACTACGATGCCCTCTATGAGCAGATCCGGCAGGAACTGAATGCCCACGATATCCGGGATGGCATTCTGGCCGATCTGGGCTGTGGAACAGGGGAGCTGACCCTGATGCTGACCCAGGCGGGCTATGATATGATCGGTATCGATCAGTCCGAGGAGATGCTCTGTGTTGTGCGGGATAAGGCGGAACAGCTGGGCCTTTCCGGCAAGCTGCTGCTTTTGCAGCAGGATCTGCTCAAGCTTGACCTCTACGGCACCATCCGGGGCGCGGTGTCTACCTTCGATACCTTCAACCACATCCCGGACCTGGATACCGCCATTGCCAACGCGGCTTTTTTCATGGAAGAGGGCGGCGTGTTCCTCTTTGATATGAACACCCCTTACAAGCACCAGAAGGTGCTGGGGGAGAATGTATTTACCTTTGAGGAAGAGGATGCTGCCTGCGTCTGGCGCAACCACTATCACCCTGCGGACCGCCGGGTGGAGATCACAGTGGACATCGACTACCGCGAGACCGGCGAACACTTCCATGAACAGTTCTATGAATATACCTACGACCTGGATACCATCCGAGCCGCATTGGAAAAACACGGCTTTGTGCTGGAAAAGGTCTGCGACGGTGAGAGCTTCGGCCCCCTGACCGAAGAGAGCGAGCGCTATTTCTTCTGTGCCGTCAAGCAGTATACCCAATTGGAGGAAAAAGAAAATGTCTAATCTGATCCGCGGTATTTCTGAAAACGGCGGTGTTGTGTTCTGCGGTGTGGACTCCACTGAGATCGTCCGCACGGCCGAGCAGCTGCACCACACCAGTGCGACCTGCAGCGCAGCCCTGGGCCGCCTGCTCACCGGTGCGTCCCTGATGGGCTCCATGCTCAAGGACGACGGCGATTCCATCACGCTGCGTGTGGCGGGCGGCGGCCCCACCGGCACGGTTGTTGCCTGTACCGATGGCACCGGCAATGTCAAGGGCTGCATCGACCACCCGCTGGTAGAGCTGCCTCTGAAAGCAAACGGCCATCTGGATGTGGGCGGTGCTGTGGGCAAAAACGGCGTGCTGACTGTCATCCGTGACAACCGCCTGCAGAAAGAACCCACTGTGGGCCAGGTGCCGCTGGTCTCCGGCGAGATCGCCGAGGACCTGACCAGCTACTATGCTTACAGCGAGCAGGTGCCTACCGTCTGCGCTCTGGGTGTGCTGGTGGATACTGACCTGACCATTGCCTGCGCGGGCGGCTTCCTGCTGCAGCTGCTACCCGGTGCCACCGATGCCGAGATCACCCAGCTGGAGCAGAACATCGCTGCAATGCCTTCCGTCACTGAACTGCTTCGGGAAGGCAAGACCCCCGAGGATATGATGAACCTTGCTCTGGCAGGCTTCAACCCCAATGTTCTGGATGAGCGCGAGGTGCAGTACAAGTGTGACTGCAGTGCCGAGCGCACCGAAGAGATGCTGCTGAGCCTGGGCCGCAAGGAGCTGGAAAAGCTCCGGGATGAGGACCCGGATTGCGAGGTCGTCTGTCATTTCTGCCACACCAAATATCATTTTGACCTGAATCAGCTGGTGGAGAAGGCTGCTTATAAAAAAGAAGCGGCCGAAGAACCCGCCGAAAATGCATAAGATGTAACCCCAAAACGGCCCGGAGCGAGAAACTCCGGGCCGTTTTCAGGTGCAGATATCAGCAATGATGGTGTAGACTACCCGGTAATGCAGCATATCGTTCTCGGTTGTGACATCTACTTTCTGCGCCACAAATTCTGCGTCCGGGTAATCATTTTGCAAGGCCTGTAAGCCATGCAGACGGGTCAGTGCGCTGGCTTCATCCTCTGAGGAATGAACTTTATTTTCTGCCTGTTCGTAATAGGTGGTTTCCTCGACGGAAAGCGGGAGCGTCAGCCCCAGAAGCTCCGGCTGAAGATGTCGTGTGACCGCCGTGGAATCGCCCGCAGGAGAGAAAAGGGAAGGCAATGGGAACACCCGCCCGGCAAGGAAAAGCCTTCGCTGAACGACAGCGTTCCCAGTCAGCTGGTATGTGGCAGCTGTCAGCGGAAGCTCTTCCGCAAACTCCCACTCGAACTGCGCCCGAACGCTTCCGGCGGCAGGCTGAAAGATCAGCGTACCGTCCCGCTCAGCCCGGGCAGTGCCGATGAGTCCCTGGCCTTTTTCCACTGCCTGCCCGGGAACCACCAGCATCGTCCCGCTGACAAGGTTTGTGTTGACCACCGTACCTGCAGCCTTTGCCCGCAGGCCATGGAGCGTTCCGGCGGCGATCTCCGGCACCGGTTTGGCTTCTGCCGCTTCCAGTACCAGCCGCCCATCCAGAAAATTCAGGCTGACCCACGAGAACTCACCGCTTTGCAGCAGAGCATATTCCCCGGCGGCAAGTTTTTCCTGCGTGACGATACTGCCCGGCATCAAGGAAACGGTTTCCCGCAGAACGGAAGCTGCCCGCGCCTGCTGGCCGGTCGTCAGGCCAGAAGCATCCACAGCCCAGATAAGTCCCTGTGACCAAAGCAAAAGCGGCACAAACAGCAAAAGCCCGGCCCACAGCCCCCGCCGCCGGAGGTAGGGCCGCAGAAAGAAAAACAGACCGGTCTTTTTGCGGATGCGCAGATGCACCCGCTGCTTGCGGGCAAGTTTTGCCAGCCGGAGGTAACGCCATGCCGCACATCGGGCTGTAAAGCCACCGGGAGCAGGGAAGATGTCGGTGAGGTGCAGGCCTGTCCGTGCAGCTTCGGAGAGCAGGCCCTCGATATCACCGTTCCGGGCAGAAAATGCTGCCCCGGCCCAAAGCTGTAAGATGCTGCATCCCCCCTAACTGCTGGAAAAATCTGTGCGCAGGAACCGCCCCCGCAGGGTAATTCGGTGAGCGGCCAGCGTTTCGATTCTAAGCCCGTCCCCATACACGGTGAACAGCCCGCCCGCAAATTCCAGGCAGAGCCTGCCCTCCTCATAGGTGCGCACCCTGCGGAAGTGCTCGATCTCCATCACACTGCCGCTCAGATAGACAGACGGCTGCCCATAAAAGCCCCGGGGAGCCTGGCGCAGCATCCGGCCAAACCAGCCGCGCAGGGAGAGCCGCCCGGTTTTCTGCTGTTTCACACCCGCTCCCTCCCCGCCGGGCAAAACTGCGCCCCGTATCACATATATATGGAACCGGAGGGCGTGTGTATGAATCAGCTTTTCAGATGGGATCAGACGGGTTTGTTTTTGCTGGCACTGGCGGCAGGGATTCTGCCGTTTGCAGTGCCGGAGGTTTGTGCCGCTGCTCTGCGGGAAGGGCTGACCCTCTGCAGCGGGCCGCTGCTGCTCTCGCTGTTTCCGTTTCTCGTGGTATCGCGCTTACTCATCCAATGCCCGGAAAGCGACCTGCTGGCCCTGCCGTTCCGTCTGGCGGCGTGGGGCATCGGCATCCGCACACCTTGTGCGGCACGGGTGCTCTGCATCGGGTTCCTGGGTGGCTTTGCACCCGCGGCCAGTGCTGCGGCGCAGGCAGTCAGGACCGGTCAGCTTACGGCTGAGGAAGCGGATGCCCTGCTGCCTGCCTGTATCTGTTCCGGGCCATCCTTTGTGGTGCTGACGGTGGGGCAGAGCCTGCTGGGCAGTGCAGAGCTTGGCGTGCTGCTGTTTGCGTCACAGATCACCGCAAACTATCTGACCGCCGCCCTGCTGAACCGGTTTGCAGGAGTGCGTTCGGTCAAACCGGGATCTGCAGTGCCAGCATTTCCTGCACCGCCGCGGCTGGATGAGATCCTGGCCGATGCCGCCATAACGTACTGCAAGCTTTGTGGGTTTATCCTCTTTTTCCGGATGCTGGCCGCCGGGGCAGGGGCGCTTTTGCCTGCCGGTGCGGGCACACTCTGTGCCGTTCTGCTGGAGGTCTGCTCCGGCTGTGACCTGGCCTCCCGCACCGGACGATGGGGGAGCCTGCTCTGCTGTGCAGCACTGAGCGTGCAGGGGTTTTCCGTGTTGCTGCAGGTGCGCACCATCTGCCCGCCGGAAATGACCCTGCGCCCGCTCTACCGGTCCAGGTTGCTCCATCTGCCACTTTCACTGGCCCTGTTCTATCTGCTGCTGCCGGGCGGGGAGGCGGACGTGTTCAGTACTCTGCCTGCCCGGGTCCTTTTGATGCGGCGGGTGCCGCCGGATTGTGCCCTGCTCGTTTTTGCAGTGTGCTGTATGGCAGCCTGCACTTTGCGCAGTGGAATCCGTCAAGTTGAACAGAAACAGATGGCAAGAAATGCAGGTGGGTGTTGTATAAATTCCAAAACTTTGCTATAATAAGACGTAAGCATTCAATGACAGGGAAGCTTCCCTGAACAGATGGAAATAAAATAAATGAGCACACGCTTATTTTAGATGGAGGACCATAGAATGGATTTACAGAATATGGATCTTAAGGGCGGGAGCCTGCAAATTTCCACCGAGGTCATCGGCAAGATCGCACGCTGTGCTGCACTGGAAGTGGACGGTGTGTCCGAGGTCTCCTGCGGCAAGCAGAACAAAAAGGTCAAAGAGCTGCTGGCTGCTGCCAGCATCCAGCCCCCTGTTACCGTGGAGATGCGGGACGGCACCGCTGAACTGACCCTGAATCTGGTGGTCAAGTTTGGTGCAAAGATCCCTGCTGTAGCCGAAAAGGTACAGGAGAATGTCAAGTCTGCTGTTCAGAACATGACCAATGTCACGGTAAGCCGTGTGAACCTTGTCATTGCCGGCCTTGCGGCTGAGGAACAGGAATAAAAAGTAGAAGAGGAAGATTATGGAAAATATTTTGCCCCGTCGTGAAGCCCGTGAGAATGCGTTCCTGCTGGCTTTTTCCCAGACCTTTGGTGATGTGCCCCTGCAGGAAGCACTGGATACAAACAACGAGTGTGGGGAAGAGCGCCCTGTGGATGTGTTCGGCCAGCGCCTGCTGAGTGCCTATTACAGCCACTCTGCAGAGGTGGATGACCTCATCCGTGACCATCTGCGCAACTGGACCATGGAGCGCCTGCCTCGTGTCAGCCTGACTGTCCTGCGTCTGGCTCTGGCTGAGATGCTGTATGGCGACGAGCGTAAGCCCGGTGTTGTCATCAATGAGGCTGTGGAGCTGACCAAGAAATACGGCGCAGATGAGGACTATCAGTTCGTGAATGGTCTGCTGGGTGCTGTTGCCCGTGAGCAGGGTCTGGATACGGAGCCGGTGGAGTCGGAAGAACAGTGAGCCACTATACGCTGGGCATCGACACAAGCAACTATGCAACCTCTCTGGCGGTTTTTCACACAGCCGGAGAGGTTGTTTGCGCAAAGAAACGTTTTCTGCCGGTCAAGGAAGGCCAGTTGGGCCTGCGGCAGAGTGATGCGCTCTTCCACCATACCACGGCTCTGCCCGAGATGTTGGAGGAGCTTGGCCGGGAGTTTGATCTGACCCGGATCTCGGCAGTGGGCGTTTCCCAGAAGCCGCGCCCCGTGGAAGGAAGCTACATGCCCTGCTTCCTGGCGGGTGTCAGCGCGGCCACAGCCTTTGCGCAGGCCCGGGGCGTCCCGCTGATTCATACCACCCATCAGCAGGGACATGCAGCGGCAGCGCTGTTTGCAGCAAAAGGGGAAGAGCTCTTCCGCCAGAAAGTGCTGCTCTTCCACATCTCAGGCGGTACAACGGATCTTCTGCTCTGCAATGAGGTAAAGGAGATCACCACACTGGGCACCAGCACCGACCTATACGCCGGGCAGGCAGTGGATCGTGTGGGGGTCAAGCTGGGGTTTGGCTTCCCGGCAGGTGTGGAAGTTTCTCGCTTGGCTGCCTTGTGTGAGGAACCCATTAAGCCCAGATCCAGCGTGAAGGGGATGCAGTGCAGTCTTTCGGGGCTGGAGAATCAGTGCAATGCCCTGCTGAATGAGGGCAAAACCCCGGAGTATGTCTGCAAATACTGCCTGCTCTGTGTAGCGGACACCGTGGTCAAGATGACAAAAGCCGCCCAGAAGGAATACCCCGGCCTGCCGGTGGTCTGTGCGGGCGGTGTGATGAGCAGTGATATCATCCGCGCCTGGGTGCAGCAGCGCCTTCCGCAGGTGTATTTCGTGCCCGGGCAGTATTCCAGCGACAACGCCATCGGTGTGTCCATTCTTGCCGCACAGGGGGCTGGATTATGGCTGAAGTGATCTCAGTCTCGGCCCTGAACCGGTACGTCAAGAATCTGCTGGACGTGAATGATGTTCTGTTCGATCTGGCCCTGCGGGGCGAGATTGCCAACTTTGTACAGAACGCCCGGAGCGGACACTGCTACTTTTCCCTGCGGGACGAAGCCGCCAGCGTCAGGGCTGTGATGTTCCGCTCCGATGCGCGGCGGCTGGGTTTCCAGCCCGAAGAGGGCATGAAGGTGGTGGTGCGCTGCCGTGTGACCCTCTACGAGCGGGACGGTGCGTTTCAGGTCTATGTCAACGACATGTTCCCGGACGGCATCGGTTCGACACAGCTGGCCTTTGAACAGCTGAAGGCAAAACTGGACAAAGAGGGGCTTTTTGCACCGGAGCACAAAAAGCCGCTGCCCCGGTTCCCGCAGTGTATCGGCCTTGTCACCAGCAAGACCGGTGCTGCACTGCAGGATATCCGCAATGTCATCGGTCGGCGCTGGCCCGCAGGGCGTCTGCTGCTGGCTCCTGTGAATGTGCAGGGCTTTGAAGCGGCAGAGGAGATCGCCGATGCCATCACCCGGCTGGACAAAAGCGGGCTGGTGGACGAGATCATTGTAGCGCGCGGCGGCGGAAGCCGGGAGGACCTGTGGGTATTTAACGCCGAGGTCATTGCCCGGGCGGCCTACCGCTGCAAAACGCCCCTCATCAGCGCCATTGGCCACGAGATCGATTTTACGATCCTGGATTTTGTGGCAGATCAGCGCGCGCCCACGCCCTCAGCGGCGGCAGAGCTTGCTGTGCCCGACCGTGCCGAACAAGGACGGAAATTATGCACTTTGGAAGAAAATATTCACAATTGTATCCAATTTAAGCTGAGTTTATGTTATAATAGGCTGGAACAGACCGAACAGCTGCTTTCCCGTGCTGGTGTACAGGCAGCGCTGGAGGAGCGTGCTGCCCGCCTGGATATTCTGGCCGGGCAGCTGCAAACTGCCGCCAGAGGCAAGCTGCAGGCTGGAGAGCTGCGTCTGAAGCATACGGCAGCACTTGCCGCATCTCTGAACCCCTACGGTGTGCTGGCTCGCGGCTATGCCATGGTGCAGGACAATAGGGGAAGGATCTGCACGCCGGATGCGCTCCGGCCCGGGCAGACCTGTAAACTCCGGGGCACGGAACACCGCGTGACCTGCACGGTCAACACAGTGGAGGAACTGGATGAGAGCACCCAAAAGCTTTGAGGATGGAATGACCCGGCTGGAAGCCATCCTTGAACAGATGCAGCAGCCGGAAACAACGCTGGCGGAATCGGTCAAACTCTATGCCGAAGCCGCATCCCTGATGGATTATTGTAACGGTACGCTGGAAAAGGCCACGCTGCAGCTGGATGAGATCGACGCGCAGCGGCCCCCCCGGCCGGATGCCGCACATTAAGGAGGAAGTTTCATGGATTACGCGAAGCAGTATCAAGAGTATCTTGCCCGGGCAAATCAGGCACTGGAAAAGGCCTGCGAGACTTTTTTGCCCGAGGAATCTGAGGTCTGCCGGGCTGCACGTTACAGCCTGCTGGGCGGCGGCAAACGCATCCGCGCGGTGCTGGTTCTGGCCGTGTGCGATATGCTCAACGGCAGCGCTGAAGCAGCCGAGCAGTTTGCGGCGGCGGTCGAGATGCTGCACTGCTATTCTCTGATCCATGATGACCTGCCCTGCATGGACAACGATGACCTGCGCCGGGGCAAGCCCAGCTGCCACAAGGCCTTTGGTGAATCCACGGCTATGCTGGCCGGCGATGTACTATTGACCGAGGCGTTCAACGTGGTTGCAAATGCACCGGCTTCGCCCATTGTCAGTGTGCGGGCCGCAAGGGCCTTGGGCGCTGGTGCGGGCAGCCATGGCATGGTTTATGGGCAGGAGCTTGACCTGAAATATGAGGCACTGGCTGCCACCGAGGAGCAGCTGCGGCTGATTCACCGGAACAAGACCGGTGCGCTCATCAATGCTGCTGTTCAGATGGGGGCTGCCGCTGCTCAGGCCAATGAGACCCAGTGCAAGGAGCTGGAGGACTATGCTTTCGGCATTGGTCTGGTGTTCCAGATCGTGGACGATGTGCTGGATGTGACCAGCACCGCCGAACAGCTGGGCAAACCCATTGGCAGCGACAGTGAGAACGGCAAGACCACCTTTGTGACCTTGTATGGGGCCGAGGGTGCCATGGAGCTGGCAAAAAAACTGAACAACGAGACCTGCGCCTCCCTGCACGCGGAATTTGGCGAAAAGGCCGCTTTCCTGGAGCAGCTGGCAAAAGAGCTGCTGGTGCGCCGCAGCTGATCCGAAAAATAAGAAGGTGGAACTACCATGCAATTTATCCATAGCGTCCTGACGTTCAATGAGATCCTTACAGTATCCCTGTTGTCCTGGTTTGTGGCGCAGGTGCTCAAGACCATCATCAACTTTGTCCTGCTGGGCAGGTTCCAGCTGGAGCGGATGTGGGGCGATGGCGGTATGCCCAGTGCCCACAGCGCCACGGTAACGGCCATGGTCATTGCTACGGCACGCAGCGAGGGCATCCATTCGGCTATCTTTGCGGTGGCCGCAGTTGTTGCCATCATCACCATGCACGATGCTATGGGTGTGCGCCGCGAGACCGGCGAGCAGGCCAAGGTGCTGAACAAGATGCTGGAGCAGTGGATCGAAGTGACCGAGAAAAACAATCCCTTCCTGCAGAATATGCACCTGAAAGAGATGGTTGGTCACACTCCGCTGCAGGTTATGGCCGGTTTTGCACTGGGTATACTGGTCGGCTTCCTCTATCCTATGGGCCTCTGAGCGCCCCATTTCAAAACGTGAGAAGGACGTGAATCTATGAATTCGCCTTTGCTGGAGAAAATTTCTCAGCCCAGCGATCTGAAAAAGCTGTCCAGTCAGCAGACCGTGCAGCTTTGCGCAGAAATCCGTGAATTTCTTCTGGATAACGTATCAAAGACCGGCGGCCATCTGGCATCCAATCTGGGTGCTGTGGAGTTGACGGTGGCTCTGCACCGGGTGCTGACCACCCCCACGGATGAGATCGTGTTTGATGTAGGCCATCAGTGCTATACCCACAAGCTGCTGACCGGCCGCCGCGAGGGCTTTGCCAAGCTGCGGCAGCTGGATGGCATTTCCGGTTTCCCGAACCCCAACGAGAGTGAGCATGATGCTTTTATTGCCGGTCACGGCAACACCGCGCTCTCGCTGGCTGTGGGCATTGCCTGGGCCAAAAAGCTGCGGGGTGAGCCGGGACAGGTGGTTGCCCTCATTGGTGACGGTGCCTTTACCGGCGGTATGGTCTACGAGGGAATGAACAATATCGGCGGGCTGGACAATCTGCTGGTCATCCTGAACGACAACAAGATGTCCATTTCCAAGAATGTGGGCGCGTTGTCCCGCTACCTGAGCCATCTGCGCACCACCAGCCGCTATTACGATGCCAAGGAAAATGTGCGTTCCTTTCTGGATGGCGTGCCTGTCATCGGCCCACCGCTGAAATCTGCGATCCAGAACAGCAAGGCTATGGTGCGCAGGGCAATGTATCATTCGACCATGTTTGAGGATATGGGCTTCCACTATTATGGTCCTTTTGATGGTAACAATGAGCCGGAGCTTGAAGGGATCCTGCGCGATATCCACAGGCAGCCCGGCCCCCATTTCCTGCATGTCGTGACCAAGAAAGGCAAGGGCTATGCCCCGGCTGAGAGCAACCCCGGTAACTTCCACGGTGTTTCGACCTTTGATCTGGTCAACAGCATCCCGGACCCTGAGGTGGCTCCCAAGGAGTCTTTCTCGACGGTGTTCGGCAATGTCCTGAACAAGGAGGGCGCGGAAAACCAGAAGATCTGCGCCATCACGGCCGCAATGAAGTATGGTACGGGTCTGCAGTTCTTTGCACACACCCACCCCAAGCGTTTCTTTGATGTGGGCATGGCAGAGCAGCATGCTGTGACCTTTGCAGCGGGCCTTGCCAGCCAGGGAATGCTGCCGGTAGTCTGCATCTACTCCACCTTCCTGCAGCGTTCCTATGACCAGATCATCCACGATGTGAACCTGCTGAAGGAGAATGTTGTCCTTGCCATCGACCGGGCCGGTTTTGTTCCGGCAGACGGCGAGACCCATCAGGGAATCTTTGACCCGGCCTTCCTCAGTCAGGTGGGGATTCCTGTCTATTCGCCCTCCAACTATGCCGAACTGCGGCACTGGCTGCCCATCCTGCTCAGTGATGAGATGCAGGGCCCCCGGGCAATCCGGTATCCCCGCGGTGGTGAGAGCGCAGCACTGGCGCAGTTTGGCTGTTCCGGAAGGGAATATGACCGGCTCTATACCGCCCCTGATGCCAAGGCTGTAATGGTCAGTTACGCCGACGAAGTCGAGGATGTGCTGACTGCGGCGAAGCTTCTGGGCAAAGAAAATGTCCCCTGTGATGTTTATAAGATTGTAAAGATATATCCCTTTACGCCTGAGCTTATTTCTGAAATTTCAAGATATGACGTTGTTTTGTTCGCAGAGGAATGCGTAGCCTGCGGCGGCATCGGTGAGCATCTGGAAACGGCTCTGCGGAAAGCAGGCTGGCAGGGTGCTTATATTCACCGTGGTGTGGAGGATGTACGTCTGCCCCATGCGACGGTTCCGCAGATCAAGCAGAGCACCGGCCTGGATGCAGAACATCTGGCACAGGCCATCCGTACATGGAAAGGAGCAGAATCTTGAAGATTCGTTTGGATCAATATCTGGTTCAGCATGGCCTGATCCAGAGCCGTGAGCGCGCCAAGGCGATGATCATGTCCGGCGTGGTCTTTGTCAACGAACAGAAGGTGGACAAGGCCGGTGAGATGATCAAAGAGGATGCCAAGGTGGAGGTGCGTGGCCATGATATCGGTTATGTCAGCCGCGGCGGCCTGAAGCTGGAAAAGGCTATGAAGTGTTTTCCGCTGACCCCCAAGGGGAAAGTCTGCATGGACATTGGCGCATCCACCGGTGGCTTTACCGACTGTATGCTGCAAAATGGTGCAGTCAAGGTCTACGCTGTGGATGTGGGCTACGGTCAGCTGGCATGGAGTCTGCGCACCGATGAGCGGGTGGTCAATATGGAGCGCACAAACATCCGCAACGTGACCCTTGACCAGCTGGCAGAGCCAATCGAGTTTTTCAGTGTAGATGTCTCCTTTATCTCGCTGCATCATATTTTCCCGGTGGCGCAGGCCATCACCACTCCGGACGCTATGGGTGTCTGCCTGGTCAAGCCCCAGTTTGAGGCTGGCCGCGAAAAGGTGGGCAAAAACGGCGTTGTCCGTGACCCTGCCACCCACCGTGAAGTGCTGCACAATGCCATGGGCTATGCTGCTGCCAACGGCTTCAAGGTCTGCGGACTGGATTTCAGCCCCGTCAAGGGCCCTGAGGGAAACATTGAATATCTGATGTTCGTTCAGAAGAGCGATGAACCCGGTGCACTGGATGATTCGGTTGCTGAACAGGTGGTGGCATCCAGCCATTCTACGCTGGACCGCTGAACCATAATCCATAAAATCAGGGAGGGCGCGGACGATGACCGTCTACATTTCCCCAAACCCCGGCAAGGCTATGGCCTACGGCATTTCCCAGCGTGCGGCGCAGATCCTGCTGACCCATGGGGCACAGGTGCTGATGCAGGACGGCCTGCAGGCCGAGTGCATGACCATGGGCGTGGTGTATCTGTCCCAGAAGGAATGCCTGGAGCGGACGGATGTCATCCTGACCATCGGAGGAGATGGCACCATCCTGCATGAAGCCAACCTCTCACTGGAATACAGAAAGCCCATTCTCGGCATCAATCTGGGCCGGTGCGGCTTTCTGGCCACCTGTGAGGTCGATGAAATGGAAGCCAAACTCTCCGCCGTAGCCCGGGGTGAATATTTTCTGGATAACCGGATGCTGCTCTATGTCCGTGTGCTGGGGGATGACAGCTGGGAGGGCCATGCCCTGAATGATGTGGTTATGACCAAGGGCCGCCTGCAGCAGGCAGTGGATTTCAGCATTTATTGTGATGATATCCTGGTGGAGCATTACCGGGGCGATGGTGTCATTGTGGCAACGCCCACTGGCTCCACCGCTTATTCTCTGGCGGCAGGCGGGCCAATCCTTGATTCTCAGACCAAGGGTATCGTTGTCACACCCATCTGCCCCCACAGCCTTGCCAGCCCGGCCATGGTTTTTGCGCAGGAGCGCAAGATCAACCTCTGTGTGGGCCAGGTGGCAGATGAAGAAGTTTTTATCAGCTGTGATGGGGATGCGGGCTATTCCGTAAAAGCCGGAGCCACCGCGGAGGTGCGGCTGTCTGACCAGGTCGTGCAGCTCATCACCTTCAGCAAGGCCGACCAGTTCCAGGCCATTGACCAGAAACTGCGCGGCAGACGATGACACAAACACAACGAAGGGAGAAAATCACATGGGACGCACCAGCCGAGGGGATAACAAAAGCAAGCAGCAGCGGCAACAGACCATCCTGCGTCTGATCCAGGAGAATCCCATCAGCCGACAGGAGACTCTGTTGGAGTACCTGAGCAAGGAGGGTTTTGATGCCACACAGGCAACCATCTCCCGCGATATCCGGGAGATGAACCTTGTCAAAGCTGCCACCACCACCGGCTACCGCTATGTTTCCAGCCACAGCGAGGTACTGAACCCCAAGATGCAGGCCCGGTTTGAGACCATCTTCCATGAATCTGTCCTGGGGGTGGACTTTGCGGGCCATGTGGTGCTTGTCAAATGCTACTCCGGCATGGCCAATGCAGCCTGCGAGGTGTTTGACGCACTCAAGTGGAAAAATGTGGTCGGCACCCTTTCCGGTGATGATACCTTTCTGATCGTGGCCCGCTCAGAGCGGGACGCAAAGACCATTTGCACCGAGCTTGGGCATTACATCGGGCAGAAATAAAGGCAGGAGAGAACGAACATGTTGAGCAGTCTGCAAATTGAAAATGTTGCAGTCATCCAGAAGGCCAACGTGCATTTTGAGAAGGGCCTGAATGTCCTTACCGGCGAGACCGGTGCGGGCAAATCTATCCTGATCGACTCCATCAATGCCATTCTGGGCAACCGCACCTCCAAGGATCTGGTGCGCACGGGGGCTGCAAAAGCAGTCATCCGGGCGGCATTTGATGATGTTCCGCCTGCAGTGCTGGACAGCCTGGAAAAGGCGGGGTATGAGCGTTCAGAAGCGCTGACCCTGAGCCGTGAGATCACTGCTGAGGGCAAAAGCACCTGCCGCATCAATGGAATGCCTGCCACAGCAGCCATTCTGCGGGAACTGTGTGGTGGGCTCATCAACATCAACGGCCAGCACGATTCCGTAGGCCTGTTGAACCCGGCCCGCCATGAGGGTATCCTGGATGCCTACGCCCAGAACGGGGTGGTGTATCAGGAGTATTATGCTGTTTACCGGGAGCTTATCAAGGTCAAAAAGGAGCTGGATGCCATCATCACCGATGAGGGTGAAAAACAGCGAAAGATCGATCTGCTGAGTTATCAGGTACAGGAGATCGAGGATGCCAGCCTGACCGCAGGCGAAGAGGAGACGCTGGCGGCCCGCCGTAAGGTGCTGGCAAATGCCTCCACCATCCGGGAGCGCATCTCCCAGAGCTATGCGCTGCTTTCGGGCGGAGATGATGCTCCGGGTGCCGTTGATCTGCTGGGGGAAGCCTCCAATGCAATCGATGGAGCCGCCCAACTGGACAGCGGCCTTTCTGCTGCCGCCGGACAGCTGCTGGATCTTTATTACACCGCAAAAGACCTTTCTGCTGACCTGATCGGGCGGCTGGAGGGCTACGAGACGAATGATGCAGAGCTGGATGAGATTGAACAGCGGATGAATCTGATCTACAAGCTCAAGCGAAAATACGGTGATACTGTGGAAGACATCATCGCCTTTGGACAGCAGGCAAGGGAAGAGCTGGACCGCATCCAGTTCTCACAGGAGCGGACAGAGCACCTACAGGCTGAAAAGCATCGGCTCTATGTACTGGCCCGGGATAAGGCCGAGGTACTGACCCAGACCCGCCTGAAAGCCTTTGAGGAGCTGAACAGGCGAATCTCCGGCACACTGGATTTTTTGAACATGCCTGGTGTCCGCATGACCCTGCGCCATACCCGCGGCCCGCTGGCCAGCCATGGCCAGGACAGCGTGGAGTTTTATATTTCCACAAACCCCGGTGAGGATCCCAAGCCGCTGGCAAAAATCGCTTCCGGTGGTGAGCTGAGCCGTATCACGCTGGCAATCAAAAATGCCATGGCCGATAAGGACGCAGTGCCTACGGTCATCTACGATGAGATCGACAGCGGCGTGTCCGGCAAGGCGGCCAGCCGCATCGGTGAGGTGCTCAAACAGAGTGCAAAGGATCACCAGATCCTCTGCATCACCCACACAGCGCAGATCGCTGCACTGGCCGACTGCCATCTGCTTATCCAGAAGAATATCACGAATGAGCGAACCTATACCGAGATCCACCCGTTGGATACCGAGGGCAGAGTGGACGCACTGGCGCATATCATTTCTGGTGACCATGTCACGGAGCTTTCCCGTGCCAATGCTCGAGAGATGCTGGGGCTGGCCGAGCATGAAACCGGTGATTGACAACCCTGCTGATTTGTGCTAAACTGATTTCTGTTGAAAAACGTTGAAGGGAACAAGTACCTTGTCAGTGTCTGCCCAGAGAGACCCCGGTTGGTGCAAGGGGTGTGCAGAACAGCAGGGGAAATACCTCCCGGAGTTGCAGGCTGAATGCTTTGGCTAGTAGGCTGTGCCGCGTGCGAGCGTTACAAACGCAGGAGTGTATCCCATCTCTGTGGGGCGCACTCGTGAGGCCGTTTCTGTGAGGGGGCGGCAAACAGAGGTGGTACCGCGATTTTCTCGCCCTCTGCCAAATTCATTTTTGGCAGGGGGCGTTTTCTTTTGTCCTCTGCCCGATAAAACAGGAGGATAATCCAATGACCCTTTACGAAGAACTGCAGGCACGCGGTCTGGTGGCCCAGATCACCGACAATGAGATCATTGACCTCATCAACAACGGCAAGGCCACTTTCTACATTGGCTTTGACTGCACTGCGGACAGCCTGACCGCGGGCCACTTTATGGCCCTGACCCTGATGAAGCGCTTGCAGATGGCTGGCAACAAGCCCATTGCCCTGATCGGCGGCGGCACCACCATGATCGGTGACCCGTCCGGAAGAACCGATATGAGAAAAATGCTGACCCGCGAGGAGATCGACCACAACGCAGAGTGCTTCAAACGTCAGATGGAGCGCTTCATCGAGTTCGGCGAGGGAAAAGCTATGATGCTCAACAACGCAGACTGGCTGCTGAACCTGAACTATGTAGAACTGCTCCGTGAGGTAGGTGCATGCTTCAGCGTCAACAACATGCTCCGTGCAGAGTGCTACAAACAGCGTATGGAAAAAGGTCTTTCCTTCCTGGAGTTCAACTACATGATTATGCAGAGCTACGACTTCTATCACATGTTCCAGAAATACGGCTGCAATATGCAGTTCGGCGGCGATGACCAGTGGTCCAACATGCTGGGAGGAACCGAACTGATCCGCCGTAAACTTGGAAAAGATGCCTATGCAATGACCATCACCCTTCTGACCGACTCTCAGGGCAAGAAGATGGGTAAAACCGCAGGAAACGCTGTATGGCTTGACCCGAACAAGACCAGCCCGTTCGATTTCTACCAGTACTGGAGAAACGTGGACGATGCCGATGTCTTAAAATGTATCCGTATGCTGACCTTCCTGCCGCTGGAGCAGATCGACGAGATGGATTCCTGGGAAGGAAGCAAGCTGAACGAGGCAAAAGAGATCCTGGCCTATGAGCTGACCTCCATGGTACACGGCGAGGAAGAAGCAAAGAAAGCGCAGGAAGGCGCACGTGCCGTATTCTCTACCGGAAGCTCCGAGCATATGCCGACCAGTGAACTTTCTGCAGAGGATTTCACGGACGATAAAATCGATATCGTAACCCTTCTTGTCAAAGCAGAGCTTGCAAAGACCAGAAACGAAGGACGCCGTGCCGTAGAGCAGGGCGGTGTATCCGTAGACGGTGAGAAAATCACAGATCCGAAATATGCCGTAGAAAAAGCAGCCTTCGGCGAGGACGGTATCGTTCTGAAAAAAGGAAAGAAGAATTTCAAAAAAATTTGCGTTAAATAATTAAGTGTGCTATTATAAAAGAATGGATTCCCGGAAGAAATTCCGGGACACACTGAATTATTTGGAGGACAAACAGTCATGGAAAAATATGGCGTAAACGAATTACGAAAGATGTTTCTTGAGTTCTTCGAGAGCAAAGGACATCTTGCTATGAAGAGTTTTTCGTTGATTCCACACAACGATAAAAGTCTTTTACTGATCAACTCCGGTATGGCTCCGCTGAAACCTTATTTTACGGGACAGGAGATTCCGCCGAGAAAGCGAGTGACTACCTGCCAGAAATGTATCCGTACGGGAGATATTGAAAATGTCGGAAAGACAGCGCGTCACGGTACATTTTTTGAAATGCTCGGAAATTTTTCTTTCGGAGATTATTTCAAAACCGAAGCCATCGAATGGTCTTGGGAATTTTTTACAAAAGTACTTGAAATTCCGGGTGAAAAGCTTTGGCCGTCGGTATATGAAAACGATGACGAAGCGTATTCGCTGTGGCAGAA
>OLSA01000778.1_pt1 | contig 27618 bp, 30 predicted proteins | sample 1672731 | NCBI WGS metagenome assembly OLSA01 (sample SAMEA3136718, study PRJEB25190) | human gut metagenome | biome: human gut; feature: human-associated habitat; material: faeces | place: Austria | collected 2013
GAAAGTGAGTATGATGTCCATATTTTTTGTGTTGCACTTGATATTATAATCTACCGACCACCCCACAATGAAGCCGATACCGCTCATTGCGTATCCGATAAAGAATTCAAGCATGAGCAACTGTATCGTTCTCGACCCATTCGGCGGCTCGGGCAGTACGCTTATCGCCTGTGAGCAGACGAACAGAATCTGCCACACCATCGAGCTTGATGAAAAGTTCTGCGATGTAATCGTGAAGCGGTATATTGAGCAGGTCGGCTCTGCGGAGAATGTGTCTGTGATTCGTGACGGAAAGACGATACCCTATTCCGAACTGGAGGTCACCAATGAAGAATGAACTCACGCTTGGCAGCCTTTTTGACGGCAGCGGCGGTTTTCCGCTCGGAGGAATGCTTGCTGGCATTACTCCTCTGTGGGCTTCGGAAATCGAACCGTTCGCCGTTCGGGTAACAACGAAAAGACTGCCGCAGATGAAGCACTACGGAGATGTATCCTCGCTGAACGGTGCGGAGCTTCCGCTCGTGGATATAATCACATTCGGCAGTCCGTGTCAGGACATGAGCATTGCCGGAAAACGCAGCGGTCTTGACGGTTCACGGTCGAGCCTGTTCTATGAGGCGGTCAGAATTATAAAGGAAATGAGGTGCGCTACCAATGGCAAATATCCAAGGTTCTGCGTGTGGGAAAACGTCCCCGGAGCGTTCAGTTCCAACAAGGGCGAGGACTTCCGGTGCGTCCTCGAAAGCCTGTGCAGGGTCAGGGACGAAACCGTTTCTGTTCCTCGACATGAGAAATGGTCAGCCGCAGGAAACATCGTGGCAGACGGTTTCTCAATCGCCTGGCGAGTGCTTGATGCACAATACTGGGGAGTTCCCCAGAGAAGAAAACGCATCTACCTTGTCACAGATTTTGACGGCGAATGCGCCGGAAAAATACTGTTTGAGTCCGAGGGCTTGTCGGGGTATTCTGCAGAGGGCTTCAAAACGTGGCAAAGAGCTGCCGCCGCTGCTGAAAGCGGCGCTGGAACGACAAGCGCAGTCTGCTTGAACGACCAAGGTGGCAACAGAATGGACGTGACGGAGGAAGTAACTTGCACACTCCGAGCCGAAGCTCATCATCCACCGTGCGTGATGGAATCAGCAGGCTTCTGCACGGAACACTCGGCAAAAGCGAGAGGTATCGGCTACGAAGATGAAACTTCGCCTACTCTCCGTGCAGGGACTGTTCCTGCGACTGTCTATGAAAACCACTCGCAGGACACTCGCTACACCGAATTGCACGGCGTTGCTCCAACGGTTTCTTCAACCTACGGGACAGGCGGGAATAATCAGCCGTTTGTCGTGGAAGATACTCGCTGTTTTGATGTTCGTTTCACATCCGATGGCACGAAAAATGCGCGGCAGAACTGCTATGAAACAGATACCTCCCGGACGATAGATACGGGCGGTAATTCTCCCGACTCAAACCAAGGCGGCGTGGCAGTCGTAGCCGTCCAGGGTTCAATGATAGGCAGAGCCGACAAAAACGGTCCGCAAGGCAGCGGTGTGAATGAGGACATTTCGTTCACTCTGAACACCACCGACCGACACGCAGTAGCTTTTTCACAAGATAGCTACACGAAGTACAGCGAAAACGATAAATGCGGAGCATTGAGAGCAGCTGGTGGAATGTACGGAGGGGGTTCGGAAACATTGGTTTACAGCACAAGCAAGAATTCCTACCACACCGAAGCCGAAACGAATCTCGCAAATACGCTTGTGGCAAGCGACTACAAAGACCCGCCTACCGTGAATTCACCGGAATACATAGTCCGCAGGCTTACTCCAACTGAGTGCTCCCGTTTGCAGGGATTTCCCGACTGGTGGTGCGCAGATCTCGGAACGGACGAGCCGACAGATGAAGAGCTGACATTTTGGAAAGATGTGTTTGAAACTCATCGCACAATCGTTGGCAACGCAGTCAAGCCGAAGTCCGAAAAACAAATTCGTACATGGTTGAAAAATCCCCACAGCGACTCTGCCGAGTACAAGCTGTGGGGAAATGGCGTTGCTTTGCCGTGTGTTTACTTTGTGCTTTCGGGGATTGCATGGTTCAGTTCTTGCTCAAATTAGCGTTGCCCGGTTCATCACCGAGCACGATTTTTCCGTGCTTTTCTTCAAACTTTTCTATACACTCACGGATCAGAACGATGATTTGCCCATTTGCGGAACGAGCCTCATAATCGGCAACGTAATGCAGTTTGTCGAGCATTTCATCGTCGATTCTGATGGATAAACTCTTGATAGCCATAAAACTCCTCCTGTTTATATCCGATATGTGTTTATTTTAACATCATAATGTGCTATAATGTATGGAGTGGGTTCAAAGTGCGTTCATAATGCGTTTATAAGGAGGGCGACATGAAAGTTGCTGTAATTGGTTCAAGAGGGCTGAGCGTGACTTATTTAGGCAGATATCTCCCCGAAAATACCACGGAAATCGTGTCCGGAGGTGCTAAAGGAGTAGATACTTCCGCAAGGGAGTATGCTTTGGCGCACGGAATAAAGCTGACGGAGTTCCTGCCGGAATACACAAGGTTCGGCAGGAGCGCTCCGCTGAAACGGAATATCACGATAATCGAGTATTCGGATATCGTGCTTGCATTCTGGGACGGAAAATCCAGAGGAACAAAATTCGTCATTGACAACTGCCGCAAACTCGGCGTGGAAGTCAGAGTTTACATTATAGACTAATAGTTGAGCCGTACATTGTGCATAACGCAGAATGTGCGGCTTTCTGTTAAAACCCGTTGACTTATCCCCCTATTCGAGTAAAATGTGTAGTACCGAAAGGAAATGGAGGTACATACAATGACAATTTACTACAACACGCAGGACAGAAAACCGCTTGTGAAAGCCATCAGCGAGTTCACGGGAGCGGACGCGGTTTACATGAGAACCCCGACCTACGCTTACCGAATCGACTATTTCACGGTGACCCGCGAGGGCAACCTTGAATTTGATGACAGAGCCGACAGTGAGGAAATCGAGGGACTAATTGAATTCCTTGCGGAGCGTGGATTCATCGCCGAGGCTGCCGACACAGAGCCAGCGGAAACGGCAAGCGAGAAAGTGCCCGCAGCCGCCGACAGCGCCGAACATAGCGAACCTGTGGGGCTTACGGTGGAAGTTCCACTTGAGGGTACGGCGGTCGGAAACCTCACCAAGCTGCTCGAAGCCAAAGGCAGACTTATCCGCAGAGCCTTAGCGGTGGACAGCCTGCCGATTGAGGTCACGGACAGCACGGTGAAATTCCCGTGGTTCGCAGACTGCGGCGCTGATGAATGCAAGGCTTACACGCATTTCATTTCGGCTCTTTGCGAACTTGCCGCAAATGCAAAGCGAGTTACGGCTAAGGAAAAGGAAATCGACAACGATAAGTACGCTTTCCGCTGCTTTCTCCTGCGACTGGGATTTATCGGTTCGGAGTACAAAGAAGAGCGGAAGATACTGCTGAGAAACCTCACGGGTTCATCGGCTTTCAGAAATGGAGGTGCTGCAAATGAAGTTTCCGAGTAAAGCAACAATCGAGCAGTACCGCCGAGAGTACCCGGTCGGCTGCCGAGTTGAGCTAATATCAATGGACGACCCGCAAGCTCCTCCGAAAGGCACAAGAGGTACGGTTCGAGGGGTCGATGACGCAGGAAATTTGCTCGTCCGCTGGGATAACGGTTCCGGGCTGAATGCTGTTCTTGGTATTGATGTAGTTCGCAAAATCCGTGGCTGATATACACAATTTCTGCGTGTGTATTTCGTTCAATATATTGTGGTAAAACCGCTTGATATATACTGCTTTTAGAGTTAATATGTGTACACCGAAAGGGAAATACACAAACGGAGGACACCACAATGAACGAAAAAACCACCAAGCAGATCAAGGAAATGATGAAACAGACCATAGGGGTCGAGGTTGAAATGAATAACATTACAAGAACAAAAGCCGCGCAGCTTGCCGCCGAGTTCTTCGGAACAGGCAGACACGAGCACACCGCAGGCCGAAACGGTTACGATACCTACTCCGCATGGGACGGCGAGGGTCGAGAGTGGAAGTTTCAGAAGGACGTGAGCATTCACGGACCGGACAGCGAAAAGTGCGAACTGGTAACCCCGATACTCACCTACACAGACATGGAAACCCTGCAGGAGCTTATCCGCAGACTTCGGAAAGCGGGTGCGAAAAGCGACGCAACAAGGGGCTGCGGAGTTCACATTCACATCGGAGCCAAGGGTCACACGCCGCAGAGCCTGCGAAACCTCGCAAACATTATGGCAAGCCATGAAAGCCTCCTCGCAAGCGCACTGAACCTCGACAGAAGCCGCATGAACCGTTACTGCCGCACGGTCAGCAAGGATTTCCTGGTGGAACTCAACCGCAAAAAGCCGAAAACCATGGCAGCGCTTGCGGACACCTGGTACGGCAGTCAGAACGCGGATTACGGCAGGTCGGCGCACTACAACGAGAGCCGCTATCATATGCTGAACCTCCACGCAACCTTTACAAAGGGCACGATTGAATTCAGACTTTTCCAGTTTGACGCACCCGCAAACGGCAAGCAGAACGGACTGCACGCAGGTCAGCTGAAAAGCTACATTCAGCTTTGCCTGGCGCTCAGCCAGCTTGCAAAGCAAGTCAAGACCGCAAGCGCAAATCCTCAGCAGACCGAAAATCCAAAGTACGCAATGAGAACATGGCTTTTACGGCTCGGATTCATCGGCGATGAATTCAAGACCGCAAGGGAGCTTTACACCAAGCGGCTTGAGGGCGATACGGCTTTCCGCAACGGCAGACCGCAGTAATCAGCTTCCTGCCCCCAACTCCCCACACCGTGGGGCTTTTGGTGGTAGAAAGGTGATTTCTGAAACTGAACCTTTCGGAAAGGATTATCACTATGAAACGATATTACTTAGCCTATGGGAGTAACTTAAACATTCGGCAAATGGCGCTACGTTGTCCAACAGCAAAGGCCGTGGGAACTGCGGTGATTAAGGACTACGAACTGCTTTTCAAAGGCAGTAAAACAGGTGCTTATCTCACAATCGAACCAAAGGTGGGAGCGGAAGTCCCTGTTGCAGTCTGGGCAGTCGAACCCACCGATGAGAAAAGGCTTGATGTGTACGAAGGCTTTCCGGCTTTCTACTACAAAGCTGAAATTGAACTGCCTGTTAAATACTTTTCAGGCAAGACAGTAGTCAGAAAGGCTTTCGTGTACATCATGCACGAGGAGCGACCGCTGGGTCTGCCGAGCGGTTCGTATGTTCGGACTTGCCTTGAGGGTTACAGCAATTTCGGCTTTGACGAGAGTATTCTCCTCGCAGCGCTGAACAACAGCAGGAGGGTTGCAAATGAAATCAGATAATGCAACAGGACTTCGCGCCTGTCCATGTGTTTGCCTTTAATGCGGCGCGTCCGTGCGCCGCTGGGGCAAACACTTTGCAACATCGTGTTGCACTCTGTGGGGCGCAGTACGGCGGTGTTCCCGCTCTTTCGAGAAAGTACCCCAACACATATATCTGCCCCGACGCGATGTCGGAAGGCTGCCCCACAAAGGCGTGGCATGGACGCCACGCCACCAAAGGGCAGCCCAGTGACTGCGGCACACGGAAGGCACTCGACGCCCTCGATAAATAATCCGAGGAACAGATTATCTCTGATATCCTTTGCTGCCAACGACGAGAGTAAAATTGAAAGCGGCATAAAGTACCAACTCTGAGAGGTTTCGTTCCTCATATAGGAAGTACGCTCTAATTTCCAGTAAGTAAATAAAAAGACACCACTTGTGTACTGCCAAGTGGTGTCTCTCTTGCTTTTTGTCCAACGGTCATAGCCCCAGCCAAGCCTAGTTTATGGCAGTACCCTCCGGATAATTCCGGATTAATTGTGGACCTTGATTCACGTAGCAAGAACGCGTCTCTCGCTCAAGGTCTGCTATCGTTGGACGCGAGGTGGTAAAAACACTGCTTCGAATATATTTATCAAGCGGCATCACCTCCTCAAGATAAATTATACCATAAAGTAATGCTTAATTCAATCAAGGAACATATCATGCGCAATTTAAAAAAATATACACCGACCCCCTATATGGCAGAGAGTTCCAATTACAATAAGGCGTCTGCCGATTATGCGGTAATGTTCATCGAAAATTTGTGCCACACCAAAGGCACATGGGCCGGAAAGCCATTCGAACTAATCGACTGGCAGGAGCAGATAATTCGCGACCTGTTCGGAACGCTGAAGCCGAACGGGTATCGGCAGTTCAATACGGCATACATCGAGATACCGAAAAAGCAAGGTAAATCCGAGCTTGCCGCTGCTGTTGCGTTGCTCCTCACCTGCGGTGATGGTGAAGAACGAGCCGAGGTTTACGGCTGTGCCGCCGACAGACAGCAGGCGGCTATCGTGTTCGATGTGGCAGCGGATATGGTGCGAATGTGCCCTGCGCTGTCAAAGAGAGTGAAGATTTTAGCATCGCAGAAACGACTCATATACACACCAACCAACTCGTTCTATCAAGTGCTGTCTGCCGAAGCCTATTCAAAGCACGGTTTCAATATCCACGGAGTTTTATTTGATGAGCTGCACACCCAGCCTAACCGAAAACTGTTTGATGTAATGACGAAAGGCTCCGGCGACGCCCGAATGCAGCCGCTGTATTTTCTAATCACTACCGCAGGAACCGACACTCACAGCATTTGCTACGAAACGCATCAGAAAGCCAAGGATATAATCGAGGGCCGGAAAATCGACCCTACTTTTTATCCAGTGATTTACGGCGCTGATGAATCCGATGACTGGACAGACCCGAAAGTGTGGAAGAAAGCCAACCCGAGCCTTGATATTACAGTCGGTATCGACAAGGTCAAAGCTGCCTGCGAATCGGCAAAGCAGAACCCCGGCGAGGAGAACGCTTTCCGACAGCTTCGCCTGAATCAATGGGTAAAACAGGCGGTTCGTTGGATGCCGATGGAGAAGTGGGACAGGTGCGCCTTTGCCGTGGATGAGGACGAACTGGAGGGGCGTGTCTGCTATGGCGGTCTTGACCTTTCATCGACTACAGATATAACGGCATTCGTGCTTGTTTTCCCTCCGCTTGATGAGGAGGATAAGTACATCATTCTGCCGTATTTCTGGATTCCCGAGGATAATCTGACTCTGCGCGTGAACCGCGACCATGTTCCCTACGATGTGTGGGAACGACAGGGATATTTGCAAACCACCGAGGGCAACGTGGTTCATTATGGCTTTATCGAGCAGTTCATTGAAAGTCTCGGAGAACGATTCAATATCCGAGAGATAGCTTTCGACCGTTGGGGAGCAGTTCAGATGGTTCAGAACCTTGAGGGAATGGGATTTACGGTAGTTCCGTTCGGACAGGGGTTCAAGGATATGTCACCGCCAACCAAGGAACTGATGAAACTGGTTCTTGAACAGAAAATTGCCCACGGCGGTCACCCTGTTCTGCGGTGGAATATGGACAACATCTACATTCGCACCGACCCTGCCGGAAATATCAAGGCTGACAAGGAAAAATCCACAGAGAAGATTGACGGAGCGGTGGCAACAATCATGGCTCTCGACCGGGCTATCCGCTGTGGGAATGACCACGGAGCTAGTGTGTATGATGAAAGAGGAATACTTTTTATCTGATGCGTATAATCTTATTGACAAAGTAGCATAATTGTGATATAATATGACTACCAACATGGGAGGTGTTTTTTATGACAAATTCTATTTCAATAAGACCGTCAAAGGACATTCGCACTAATTACGCTCAGATTTCCGCACTTACAAGGGATAACCCGGTAGCAATCACGGTTAACGGCAAGGAGGATACTGTACTTCTGAGCCATGAGGATTATCAGCAGACAATGCACTATATTTCCGAGCTTGAAGAAAAACTTGCTCTGTATGCTCACCTTGCGCAAAGCATGGATGATATAAGGCTTGGAAGAGTCCACAGCGCTGATGATGTATTCAACGATTTATTAAACGACCTGGAGAACCTTGATGTATGAATTGCAGAGTAATATTCACTGATACGGCAGAAGCTGATCTTCGCGATATAGCCTTTTATATTGCAAAGCAGTCAAAGGATAAGAATATTGCGATCCGTTTTGTAAACAAGCTAAGAGAAAAATGCAAAAATCTCGAAATACTGCCGGAAAGCGGCTCGCTACCCAAGGAAAGGATTCTTGTGAGTAACGGATATCGTTTTCTTATTCATGATAATTACCTCATGTTTTATTATTATGTCAAGGAAGAAAACACGGTATACGTTAATGCGGTTTTCAACGCAAAGCGAGATTATACTCGCGTGATGAAAAAGTTTATATAACACAACAGAATAATTGTTAAGCATTTGTCAGCAATGGCAGGTGCTTTTCTTATGCCCATTTTACGAAAGGACTGGCCACATGAAGATTTTCAGCAGCTTATTCCATTCAAGGGACAAGCCTAAAAACAGCACTGCCGGCAGCGCCTACCGCTTCTACATGGGCGGTTCGACTGCCGGAAAGAACGTCACTGAGCGCTCTGCAATGCAGATGACCGCCGTGTATTCCTGCGTTCGTGTGCTGTCGGAGGCAGTGGCAGGATTACCCTTGCACGTTTACAAATATCGTTCGGATGGACTGGGGGCAGCTTCTGCCGGCAAGGAGAAAGCAGTATCGCATTCGCTTTACAGCTTGCTGCACGATGAACCGAACCCAGAGATGACCTCATTTGTTTTCCGTGAAACGCTTATGACGCACCTGCTCCTCTGGGGCAACGCATACGCGCAGGTTATCCGCAACGGAAAGGGCGAGGTCGTTGCTCTGTACCCGCTTATGCCGAACCGAATGACCGTTGACCGTGATGAGAACGGGCGGTTGTACTACAAATACTATCGCGGGAACGATGAAGCAATCCGCAATAAAGAATATGAGGTCGTTCTCTCACCTTACGATATTCTGCATATCCCCGGACTTGGCTTTGACGGGCTTGTTGGTTATTCCCCCATAGCTATGGCAAAGAACGCTATCGGGCTTGCAATTGCAACCGAGGAGTTCGGCGCAAAGTTCTTTGCGAACGGCGCAGCGCCAAGCGGCGTCCTTGAACACCCGGGAACGATTAAAGACCCGACAAAGGTTCGTGAGGCGTGGCAGTCGCAGTTCGGTGGGAGTTCCAACAGCGGAAAGGTTGCTGTGCTCGAAGAAGGCATGAAATACACTCCTATAAGTATTTCACCCGAGCAGGCGCAGTTCCTTGAAACAAGAAAATTTCAGATAAACGAGATAGCTCGAATTTTCAGAGTGCCGCCGCACATGGTCGGCGACCTTGAAAAATCGAGCTTTTCTAATATAGAACAACAGTCGCTTGAATTCGTGAAATACACGCTTGAACCGTGGCTTGTTCGGTGGGAACAGAGCATGGTGCGTTCGCTCCTTACCGCAAACGAAAAGCAAGAATATTTCATAAAATTCAACGTTGACGGGCTGCTGCGCGGCGACTACGCAAGCCGTATGAGCGGTTACGCTACCGCAAGGCAGAACGGCTGGATGTCCGCAAACGACATTCGGGAGCTTGAAAACCTCGACCGTATCCCTGCCGAGGACGGCGGAGATTTGTACCTTATAAACGGCAATATGACAAAACTGGCTGACGCGGGTATCTTTGCGGCAGGCAGTGGAAAGGAGGATAATTCCGATGAAGAAGTTCTGGAAATGGACGAACAGGATAGCGAAGAACGAGGAAACACAGGAGCAGAACCCGGAGAGAACGCTGTTCCTCAACGGCACTATCGCAGATGAAAGTTGGTTTGACGATGATATTACTCCGCAGATTTTCAAGGACGAACTGATGTCCGGCAGCGGTGACATTACCGTCTGGATTAACTCGCCCGGCGGTGACTGCGTGGCGGCGGCGCAGATTTACAATATGCTGATGGACTACAAGGGCAATGTCACCGTGAAGATTGACGGTATCGCAGCAAGCGCCGCAAGCGTTATCGCGATGGCGGGAAACAAGGTGCTGATGTCCCCGGTTTCAATGCTGATGATACACAACCCTATGACGGTAGCTATGGGCAACACAGCCGAAATGCAGAAAGCAATCGAAATGCTGTCCGAGGTTAAAGAAAGCATTATGAACGCTTATGAAATCAAGACGGGGATGAGCCGCGCGAAGATTTCTCACCTCATGGACGCTGAAACATGGATGAACGCAAACAAGGCGGTTGAACTCGGATTTGCGGACGGTATTCTTGCCCGTGAAGAACCTATGGAGGAACAGCCCGCTAACGCTCTGATGTATTCCGAAGCGCAGGTGGTTAATTCTCTTATGGATAGGCTTGCGGAGAAATGCCACATAGCGCCAAAAACCGAACACAAAACCAAAGCCGAGGATTTATTTTCTCGGCTTGATTTGATTAAGAACTGGAGGTAACACACATGACTATTATGGAACTGCGCGAAAAGCGCAACAAAGCGTGGGAAGCCGCAAAGGCTTTCGTTGAAACAAAGCGCGACAAGGACGGTTTGCTTTCCGCAGAGGACGCGGCTTCATACGCTGAAATGGAACAGAAAATCAAGGATTACGGCGCTGAAATCGAGCGTATGGAGCAGATGGCGGCTATGGACGCACAGCTTTCCAAGCCTACGTCAACCCCTCTCACCGGCAAGCCGATGAACGGCGCTGACAAGCCCAAGACAGGCAGAGCGAGTGATGAATATAAGGCGGCAATGCTGAACGCTCTCCGCACCAATTTCCGTCAGATTTCAAATGTTCTTTCCGAGGGCATTGACGCAAACGGCGGCTACCTTGTTCCTGAAGAGTACGACAGCCGCCTTATTGACGCGCTGACCGAGGAAAACATCATCAGAAAGCTGGGTCACACCATCACCACCAGCGGCGAACACAAGATAAATATTGCCGCAACAAGGCCCGCTGCCGCATGGATTGACGAGGGCGGTGCGCTCACTTTCGGGGACGCTACTTTTGCGCAGATTAACCTTGACGCGCACAAGCTGCACGTTGCGGTTAAGGTAACCGAGGAGCTGCTCTACGACAACGCTTTCGGTCTTGAAAACTACATAATTGAGCAGTTCGGCAAGGCGCTTTCCAATGCGGAAGAGGACGCATTCCTCAACGGTGACGGTGTCGGAAAACCTCTCGGCATTTTTGCGGACAATGGCGGGGGCGAAGTGGCAATTACCACCGCAAGCGCGACCGTGATTACCGCAGACGAGGTAATCAACCTTGTGTACTCGCTCAAGCGCCCCTACCGCAAGAACGCAAAGTTCATCATGAACGACCAGACTATTGCGGCGCTCCGCAAGCTGAAGGATAACAACGGCGCGTATCTCTGGCAGCCGTCCCTCCAGGCGGGCGAGGTCGACAGGCTGTTCGGTTATGAGGTCTACACCTCTCCGTATGTTCCCACTATCGCCGCAGGAAAGCCAGTAATTGCATTCGGCGATTTCAGTTATTACAATATCGGTGACCGCGGCACACGTTCTTTTGCTGAACTCAAAGAACTGTACGCAGGCAACGGCATGATAGGATTTGTGGCAAAGGAGCGCGTTGACGGAAAGCTGATTCTCCCCGAAGCAGTACAGATTCTCAAGATGAAAGCCGGTTCGGGTTCGTGATGAATGAACTGCTTACCAAAGTAAAACAGAACCTCATACTTGAACACTCGGCGGACGATGAACTTATAAGCGGGTTCATCACCGCCGCTGTTTCCTATGCTGAAAGCTATCAGCATATGGAGCAGGGATATTACACGGATAATCCCATGCCGCCGACTACCGAACAGGCGGTAATAATGCTGTCATCGCATTTCTATGAGAGCCGCGATGGCTCGACTGGCGGATTTTTCGGGGACAATGTTCAGGCGGGGAAACAGGTGTGGGATACGGTGAATATGTTGCTGCGACTGGACAGGCGGTGGAAAGTATGAGTTTCGGTAAGATGAACACGCAAATACAGATAACTCAAAAACAGGTCACGCTCGATGGCGAGGGCTTTCAGACGGAATCCAATGTCGTTGTAGCAACAGTCAGAGCCTATCGGGAGGGTCGGCACGGCAGCGAGAAATGGGCTAACCGTGCCGCATTTTCCGAAGCAACCGACCTGTTCCGTTTCAGAACAATCCCTGGTCTGATAGTTACAACAAATATGCGGCTGTTATGCGATGGTTCTGTATTTGAGATAACCTCTGTCAAAGATGTGAAAGGCAGAGGTATGTATATTGAAGTGCTTGCAAAGGAGGTGCAGCCGAGTGGCTAAGGCTGATGTAAAAATGCCCGATGAATTTCTTGCGAGGATTTCTCGGCTTGGAGCGCAGACCGACAGCATTGCCGAAAAGGTATTGCAGGCGGGCGGCGAGGTCGCTCTCGCAAAGGTCAAAAGCAATCTGAAATCCGTTGTAGGTTCGGGAACGAAAAGTAAATCCCGCTCCACAGGAGGACTTGAACGGTCGCTCGGCTTATCTCCCGTTATGGTCGACAAAAACGGAAATCATGACATCAAGGTAGGATTTTCCGAGCCGAGAACGGACGGCGGCAGTAACGCTAAAATAGCGAATATCCTCGAATACGGCACAAGCAGTCAGTCAGCGAAACCTTTTCTGAAACCTGCGAAATCCGCTGTGAAAAAGCAGTGTGTGGAAGCCATGAAATCCGCGTTTGAAAAGGAGGTCGAGGGGCTGTGAGTTTGCTTTCGGAACTCTCTGCGATAGCTAAAAAGCTGAAAATCCCGGCGCAGACTGCGATGTATTCAGGAAAGGCTCCCGATGAATATCTGGTATTCACTCCGCTGTACGACAGCTTTGAACTTCACGCAGACAATGCGCCGACTGCCGATGTGCAGGAAGTACGGATTTCTCTGTTTACGAAAAGCAGTTACACCCGTACTGTGAGCAGGATTGTAAAGGTTCTGCTCAGCGCGGATATTACCGTAACCGCCCGAAAGTATGTCGGTTATGAGGACGAAACTGGCTATCATCATTACGCCGTTGATACGGCGAAAAACTATGAAATGGAGGAGATATAAATGGCAACAATAGGTCTTGACAAGCTGTTCTACGCTGAAATAACCGAGGACAGCGACGGCAGCGAAACCTACGGAGTTCCCGCTTCGCTTGCAAAGGCAATTTCGGCAGACCTCTCCGTGGAGCTTGCGGAAGCAACGTTATATGCCGATGACGGCGCTTCGGAAATCGTCAAGGAGTTCAAAAGCGGAACGCTTTCACTTGGCATTGACGATATAGGCAATGACGCGGCTTCGGTTCTGACGGGCGCTACCATTGACAGCAACAACGTGGTCATTTCCACCAGCGAGGACGGCGGCAAGCCCGTGGCTATCGGGTTTCGGGCGAAGAAATCCAACGGCAAGTACCGATACTTCTGGCTGTACAGAGTGAAGTTCGGAATTCCGTCAACCTCGCTTGCAACAAAGGGTGACAGCATTACGTTTTCCACGCCTACAATTGAAGGAACGGTCTTACGCAGAAATAAGCCGGACGGCAGCGGAAAGCACCCATGGAAAGCGGAAGCGACCGAGGGCGAGAAGAACGTTCCTGACAGTGTAATCACGGGTTGGTACAAGTCTGTATATGAACCAACATTCACGGCAAAGTCCGCTGAAACAGGCAAGTAACGGAGGTATGAGCAATGACGAATGAACGCAGTTCTTTAATAACCATCGGCGGTGAGCAGTACGAGATGATCCTCACCACCAGAGCGACAAAAGCAATTTCTAACCGCTACGGCGGACTTGACAACCTTGGCGATAAGCTGATGAAATCAGAAAATATGGAGATGGCTCTGGACGAGATAATCTGGCTGATAACTCTGCTTTGCAATCAGAGCATTGAAATCTACAATCTAAGAAACAGCGATAAAAAGCCGCTTCTCACCGAGAAAATTGTGGAACTCCTGACCTCTCCCGGCGAGCTTGCCGAATACAAGGACGCTATCACCGAAGCTATGCTGAAAGGCACAAAGCGCAATGTGGAAAGTGAGGATACATCAAAAAACGCAGTAACAGCCGGGTGAACGATGCAGAACTATTCACCCGGCTGTTCTATTATGGAACGGCGCAGCTGCACCTCGCTTCGGAAGAGGTGTGGCTTATGCCGTTCGGCTTTCTGATGGATCTGTGGGAGTGCCATAAGCAGTTTATGGGGATTGCTAAACCTAAACGTGAAGCGGATATTGACGAGGTTGTGCCGATGGAAATTTGATTGGAAAAGTGGTTGAAAAAAGTGGAAATGCGTGGTATAATATAATAATTGAAGGTTAACTTATGTATGATATTTAGGAGTGAGAGAAATGAATAGACAGATTGATTTTAATATGCTCATTGAATTGCAACGATTAGAGAATCTATCACAAACATATAAGTCAGAATTACGATGCATAAGTAAAACAATAAGAAATACAATTTGGAATGATAACAACTCTCTTAGATTATATAAATTGCTTCAAGTTACTAATGATGTGTATGAGTTTGTGATAAAACTCATAGACTTTTTTGACTTGTCGCTAATATATGAGTACATTAATATTTTGCAGAATTTTTCTTGGTTTATCGGTATAAGTTCAGAAGAAAGTTGCTTTGACACACTCAGAAGCACTGTTCAGATGGAAAATTCAAGAAAAGAAATAGAAAAACAATGGCAAGATATTAATGCTTCCGAAAATGGTTGTAAAAGCTTTAAAGAAATATTTGATGATGTGTTTTCAAATTGTATAGAAAAATACAGAGACAAATTCTTTCATAGGTTAACTGAAACTGATTGCTTATGCAGAGTAGTTAATGATACATATCCTATTAATAAAGAAAGATTTATACCTTGGGATTCCTCCTATAGTAATCGCTGGAATCCACCAGGAAAGGCGTATCTGTATTTATCATTCTCTGAAATAAATAAAGCATATTCTGCCGACCTTTCACTGAATGAGTATATTTGCTTGGAAGAGTATAGAGCAAAGAAGGGCAATACCTATTACTTTTGTGATTTTAAACCTGTTACAGATGGCTTGATTATGGATTTGTCGTATAATGATACAACACTTGCAGAAATAAGAAATATAGTTGATTCCCATTACAATGATGTAATTTCAAGCATGATCAAGGAACTATTAAGCGACACAAACAAATTGGAGAAGTACAAGAAAAATAGGGGACATTTGAAAAAAGATATATATAATTTGAGGCATAAATATGAAATAAAAAGACAAATCATAGAAGAATCGTTTGCAAAGCAGTATCTAAAAATGATATGCAGTTGTATCTATAAAAAGGTTGATGAATCAGATGAAAGCAAACGAAAAGAAGCTTATAAGTCTTTCCATGCAATTGCTTTGTATCTTGAGGAAAAAGGAATAGCCGGGATTATCTATCCTTGCACACGCACAAACAAAATTGTTGGCAAGAATTTGGTGTTGTTCAATAAATATGATGCCGAGCCAATAGAGAGTAGCATTAGAGAATACAAGTACCAGTGAGCGAATTGTTGTAAATTACTCAATCGTATGTCCAGCGGAGCAACTATATTGTTGCTCCTTTTCCTATATTTCCGAGCCGCAAGGCTCTTTTTTTATGCCATTTTCCCAAGGAGGTGACGCAGAATGTCCGAAAATTTCGGTCTGAAAATAGGTCTTGAGGGCGAGCGTGAATTCAAGAAATCCCTCGCCGAAATCAACAATTCATTCAAAGTCCTCGGTTCTGAAATGAAACTGGTTGATTCGCAGTTCGACAAGAACGATAAATCCACCGAAGCCCTAACCGTCCGCAGCGATGTTCTGAACAAGGAAATCGACCAACAGAAGCAGAAAATCGAAACGCTCCGCTCCGCACTTGCAAATGCCGCAGAATCGTTCGGTGAGAACGACCGCCGCACTCAAAGCTGGCAGATACAGCTGAACAACGCGCAGGCGGCTCTGAACGGCATGGAGCGTGAACTGAATTCCAACAACACCGCCCTTGAAAAGGCAGACAAGGGCTTTGGCGATGCCGGAGATGAAGCCAAGGACTTTTCAAATTCCGTCAAGAAAGCCGCCGACACAAGCGAGGACGCTGACGGGAAACTGAGCAAACTCGGAGATACCGCAAAGAAAACCGGCGCGGCTCTCGGGGCTGCTGCAGCGGCTGTTGGAACAGCCTGCGTTGCCGCAGGAAAAAAGCTGTGGGACATGGCGAACGATGTCGGCTCGGCGGGCGATCAGATTGACAAGACCTCGCAGAAAATCGGCATAAGCGCCGAAAGCTATCAGAAGTGGGGTTATGTGTTCGAGCACTGCGGCGCTGACGTAAACAACCTCCAGACGGGCATGAAAAAGCTGTCCACCGTCATCACGGACGCGGCGGGCGGTTCGGATTCCGCAGCAGAAAAGCTGTCCGCTGTAGGGCTTTCCATCGAGGAGCTGAACGGCAAATCACAAGACGAACAGCTGAGCATGGTAATCACGGCGCTACAAGGCATGGAAGCAGGCGCAGAGCGTACAGCCGCCGCAAACGACCTCCTCGGAAAATCCGCTGTGGATATGGCGGCTGTCCTGAACACAAGCGTAGAGGAAACCGAACGTCTGAAGCAGGAAGCTGAGGACTACGGCATGGTTATGAGCAATGAAGCCGTGGCGGCTTCAGCAGCTTTTGAGGACAGCCTTACCAAGCTGTCACACACGGCAGGCGGTCTGAAGAATCGCATGGTGGGAGAACTCCTGCCTGGAATAACGCAAATTACGGACGGACTTGCCGACCTCCTCGCAGGCAACGAGCAAGCTGCGGACGAACTGAAAAACGGCGTTACATCTGTTATCGACACTATCCGGACGCTGATTCCGCAGTTTGCGGAACTCATCACCTCGATTGCAGGAGCAGTCCTCGAAAGCGCTCCGGGTATCATCAAGGCGCTTGCTGATGGACTTCTGTCGGCTATCTCGGAGCTTACTCCGACCATCGTCAGAATCGTGACCAAGATAATTTCTGCTCTGGTGGGACTGCTGCCGCAAATCGTGTCAGCCGGAGCGGATATTCTGTTGTCGCTCATCAAGGGCATTGCGGACACGATTCCGCAGCTTGTTCCGCAGATAGTCGCCGTTGTCGTGGAGATAGTGAAAACGCTTGTGGACAACCTGCCGCTTATCCTTGACGCAGCTTTACAGCTTGTGACGGGGCTTGCACAGGGTATTTTAGATTCACTGCCAATCCTCATTGAAGCCCTGCCGCAGATAATCACGGGAATCGTGGATTTCCTCATCGGCGCGATACCGCAGATAATCGAAGCGGGAATACAGCTGCTGACGGCGCTTGTGACGGCTCTGCCGGACATCATTGCGGCAATCGTGGAGGTCATTCCGCAGATAATTGACGGCATAATCAAGGCGGTGATTTCGGCAATTCCGCTTATCATCGAAGCAGGAATCAAGCTGTTAGTTGCGCTTGTGCAGAACCTGCCGACAATTATCACGAACATTGTTGCGGCTATTCCGCAGATTATTTCAAGCGTTATTGACGCTGTTATCGGAGCGATTCCGCAGCTTGTTGCGGCGGGCGTTCAGCTGTTTATTGCGCTGATTGAAAATCTCCCGACCATCATCGTGGAAATAGTCAAGGCGATTCCGCAAATAATTACAGGTATCGTTGACGCATTCGGCAGTTACTTCGGCAAGATGGCGGAGGTCGGCGGCAACCTGCTGAAAGGTCTGTGGCAGGGCATTTCTGACGCAGGCGCTTGGCTCTGGAATCAGATTAGCGGATTTTTCGGCGGCATTGTGGACGGAATCAAGGACTTCTTCGGAATACACTCGCCGTCAAAGCTATTCGCCAATCTCGGCGGCTTTATGGCTGAGGGACTTGGTGAGGGTTTCGGCGATGAGATGAAGGACGTTTCAAAGAGTATGCAGAACGCTATTCCGTCAGATTTCGACCTCGACATGAACGGCGCGGTTTCAGGCTTCAACGGAGTACAGGCGCAGGCGTTTGACATTACGATTCCGCTGAGCATTGACGGAGTTCCGCTGACTAAGGTAATTTCAAGAATACAGTGGAATCAGAACAAGGTGACGGTAAGGAATGCGGGGGCGGTGTGATGGTTGAGATAATCGTGACCGAAAACGGCAATGTGCGTGGTGTGTTTACGCGGGTGATTTTCGCATCGCTTACCGACAGTCTGAACGGAGAATGCACCTTTCAGTTTTCTGTTATTTCATCGGCGGCAAAGGAGATTTTCACAGGGCTTGAGGTCGAACTGAAAAGCGACACGCTGAACTACATTTTCAATGTGGTGAAGGTGTCGAAATCCCTTTCAAATGGCATTGCAATTTGTACGGTTGAGTGCGAACACAAGTCCTACGAACTTAACAACGATGAGTACAAGCTGACTGAATTTGACTTTGAGGGCGCTCCGAGTGAGTGCCTTATTTCTTTGTTGCAAGATACTTCGCTGACCGCTGGAATCTGCGACCCTATCGTTCCGATAAAGCTGAAAATAAATCGAGAATGTACCCGCCGAGCCGCCTTAATGCAGCTAATTGCGCTCTGCGGCGGAGAAATAGAGTATAACGGGACGGAAATAAATATCCGTTCGCACAGAGGTTCGCAGGACTACATTGGCATTATGGACGGAAAAAATGTATCCGACCTCACGATGGAAACCGACAGCCGTTCGGGAACTACAAATTACGGACTGACGCTGTACAAGAATATGAATTTTTCGGTCGGCGACAACGTGCAGATAGTGTTCCACCCGTTCAACCTCAACGTAAACACCCGCATAATCGCCATGAGTTTCAACCCGTACAACCGCCGTGAAATCTCAATCGAGGTCGGAGATTACCGTCCGAGCATTTCGGACAATCTCTATCAGATGGAGCAGAAAACTAACGAGATACGCAAGGATGTGGGCGAATCCACTGCAGAACTGAAAACCGCGACAAACAGCATGGATATTTCGGTTACGGAGAAGTCACAGCGGCTGTTTTGCATTACTTACAATGCGATTCAAGCGAAATACGCGGCGTTCTGCTCGACCGTGAAATTCGTCATATCAGCCGCAGGAACTCTCGCATTCATTCTGAAAAAGAACGAAAACGAGGTCATGCGGTATGAGGAGTATTTCAGCGAGGGTTCGCACACCAAGACTTATACCTATCCGTTTACATCGGAGGTCGATCAGAACACTATGTCGCTGAGCGTGGTTTCGTCTGACGGCGCAGAGGGTAAGTTTCCGAAAATGCAGACCTGGGGCTATGTGATGGGCGCTTATCTCGCCGGAGATACTCCCTGGGACGGCTACATTGAAGCCCGCGAGGACGAGGTTCGTTTTACTATGCGCCGAACCGTCAGAAAGTCGCTTGTTCGTACATCTGATACTCTGCTGTTTGAAGTACTTAAATCGCACAAGTTCAAGTTCAACGAACCTATGCCAGCTTTCATTAAACGTGAGAGGGAAAGGAAAACGCTTGAACCCACCATCAGAGCGATATTCCCTGACGCATGGAGCCCGAAAATAATCACCCCGCCGCCAATCATCGTGGTGAACGTATCGAACAGGAAACTGTATCTTGAACTGCGAAATCCCGTCCAAGCAGAGCGCATTGAAACAACGGCTTTCACAATGATAGTCACCACCGAAAAGGAAACGGTCCGCTTGCAGCCGATTTCCGCAGATTTCGGCAGTACGATTTGGCTTGCATTCGGCAGTTCTGTGATGAAAGACAGCGTTCAGAGCATTGCTCTGCTGTATGACGGAGATGTCGGAAATCTGACCGATGTGCTGAATAACGCGCCGTGTAACAGTTTCCAGACATCGTTTATTTATGTACCATTCGAGGAGGAAGAAACATGATAAAAGGACGTGCGACCATTCAGCTTTTTGACGAAAAGACGGGCGAGGTAGTCCGTGAACTGCACGAGGAAAACATGATAACCAACGCAGTGGACACGATTCTCAACCCGCCTGATTACATCGAAATCGGAATGGATTCCGACAACGACCGCAGCTTTAATATGCTGCGTGACTTTTCGGGAAACATCGCTGATACTGCGTTCCGTGGGGTAATAGTTTGCCGTGATAAAATTCCCGAGGACGGCAACAATATGATGCTCCCGTGGACGAACGAGGAGATAGGTCATGCAGGAATCGCCAACACGAACACGGATACAAGTATCGGTACTTACAACGCCAACGAAAGCGGCCGCATTGAGAACGGCAAGGGCTACCGCCATGTGTGGGACTTTGCTTCGGATAAGGCAAACGGCGAAATCAGTTGTATCTGCCTTACCACCAAGGACGGCGGCACAAACGGAATGCACCATTCCTACTGGAATCTGTCCTGCGGAGGTACTGACCTTAACAGCAGTTCTCTGGATTCGTTCAGGCAGGCGTACCACACTATTGTCGGGCGGTATATTCCGGATTCGCAGTTCAATTGCGGGGTTTTCAAGTGGTTTTACATGGGCAGACTGACGAATGGAAATGTGCGGCTTCTCGGTAAGCATATCCATGACGGGTGTATTTACGAGGTCGTTATGTTCGACCCCATGTCCATAAGCGTAAGCGCGGAAAAGCCGTTCTGCGGCATTATAAGCGCGAAGAAAGTCATAGAGCTGTTTCCGGCGGCGGAGCGTATTCCCAATTCAACCTATGATAACAGCTATCATCATGGCAGTTATTATTATGACTGTAACACGAGCAATGTGAAAAACCTACCTGCAGAAGAAATTGAGAAGTTAAAGAGCGACTGGGAAAGTGATCCTCAGTGGTTGGCGTTCTTCCCCTATGTGATTGGGGATAAGATACACATTGTTGCAACCTCGCTCCAACATATTCATCATTACATTTTTGACTTGGACACTTATGTGCAGATTTCCAAGAAGGTAATTGAAACAGATGTGCCTTTGCAAAATTACGGAGTTGGTATCAATAATGTGTATGCTTCGGGGGTTTCGGGAAGTTACAGATGGTTTTACGGCGCGGGTGTGAACGGCGATTACTGCAATGCTCTAAGCACCTTTGAATGGGACGGTAAGTATTTTGTTATCACAAAAAATCCGCTGATAGATGGGAAAGAAGCAAGCAGTACAAATAATTTTGGACAGTTTCGTGTATTCACCAAGGATGGCAAATCCACGGGAGAGATACTTCAGTATATTGCCGATGGGACGCTATCCAACATGACTTCGGCGAGCTTCTGGGGGTTCTATGTCGATGAAGCAACAAATACACCTTTGCTTGTATGTGACAGCTGTAATGTTCAGTATTCGCTTATAGCGCTTGAAGTAATAAAGAAGGATGACGGGTATGGTTGGTACAGAATGCGCTTTTCTGCGCCTACATACGGCTCGAGTTTGATGTATTCGTATGCAAACCTCATCAAGACTGACGGACTTAACCTGCCGCTGTATATTATACCGTACTATCCGCATTCAACCGGCAGTCAGCATTTCTTCGGCTTTGCGCTTGGGATATGCAAGCTGTGCCTTACCACAATAAACAACCTGTCCGAGCCGGTGCGAAAACTGGACGGGCAGGTCATGAAAATAACTTACGATATCGTTGACGAATGATTGGAGGGTTTATTATGAGAGAATTCTGGAACACAATTCAGCTTATTTTTACGGCAGTCGGCGGGTGGCTCGGCTGGTTTCTCGGAGGGAGCGATGGTTTGCTTTTTGCGCTTATTGCCTTTGTGGTTATCGACTACATAACCGGAGTGATGTGCGCAATTTCGGACAAGAAGCTGTCAAGCGCAGTTGGTTTCAAGGGAATATGCAGAAAGGTGCTTATCTTTGCTCTGGTCGGCGGCGGGCATATCCTTGACACTCGGGTTATTGGTGCAGGCTCTGTTCTGCGTACTGCGGTGATATTCTTCTATCTGTCGAACGAGGGTATTTCGCTGCTTGAGAACGCCGCGCACCTGGGTCTGCCCGTTCCGAAGAAACTGAAAGACGTGCTGGAGCAGCTGCATAAGCGTTCGGAAAAGGAGGAAGATGATGAAGATTAAAGGTGTTGATTTGAGTTACTGTCAGGAGGGCATTAGCTTTCCTGCGCTGAAACAGGCGGGCGTGAGATTTGCGATTATCCGTGCGGGTTTTTCCACCAAGAAAGATGTTACTATGGATAAGTTCGTGGCGGACTGCAAGAAACACAGCATTGACTACGGATTTTACTGGTACAGCTATGCAATGAGCATTGAGCAGGCACTGACAGAGGCTGAAAAGTGCATTGAGGTAATCAAGAACTTATCTCCGACATATCCCGTATTCTTCGACATGGAGGAGAAAAAGCAGATCAGCGGTCTGAATACGGACACACGCACAAAGATGGCTATTGCTTTCTGTGAAAAGATAAGGCAGGCGGGATGCAAGCCCGGAGTTTATGCAAATCCGTCCTTTATGGAGAACTATTACGACAAGAGCAGAATTGTCGGCAAGTACGACATATGGCTTGCTCACTGGACTAACAGCCCCGACTGCCCGTCAAAGAACAACTATGGTCAGACTATGTGGCAGTGGGGACTTGACAGAATAAGCGGTTATGATGTAGACGGTGATATCTGCTTTACCGATTACGGCAAGAAAAATCCTGTCAAGAAAACCATAGATCAGCTTGCTGACGAGGTGCTTGAAGGCAAGTGGGATAACGGTGCAGAGCGTTATAGATTACTGACCGCCGCAGGATACGACTACAATACGATTCAGAAAAGAGTAAATGAAAAGCTATACAGGAAAACTACCGATGAGATTGCAGTTGAGGTTATTGCGGGTCTGTGGGGGAATGGAGCCGAACGAAAGGAAAAGTTGACTGAAGCCGGGTATGATTATTCGGAGGTGCAGAAACGTGTAAATGAAATGCTCAGATAAAACTTAACAACTACAGTGATAATGCCCACCTTGGATTGATTTCCTTGGTGGGCATTATTTTTTTCGGACCGGATGACTATTTTTTCTCCAGTAGATATTGAGGTAATCCCTAGGATTGGAGGAAAGCTCAATGACAAATCAGCAAAAAGAACAAATACGAACAATGCGCTTACAAGGCGTCGGTTATATTAAAATAGGAAAAGCACTCGACATATCAGATAATACGGTGCGCTCATTCTGCCGCCGCAACGGTCTGGGTGACAAATCAAAGAATGCCGTGGCCTGTAAACAGTGCGGAAAGCTGATAAAAAACATTGCTAAGCAGAAACCGAAAAAGTTCTGCTCCGATTCCTGTCGAAATACATGGTGGAATGAACACAGGGATTGCGTCAACCGAAAAGCAAATTATGAATATACCTGTGCCTGCTGCGGACGTCATTTCACAGCTTACGGAAACAATCACAGAAAATACTGTTCTCATGCCTGCTACATAACAGACCGTTTCAGAAAGGGGCATACTTCTGATGAGTGACAATTACAGAAATCGGTTGGAAAGCTACCTTGCTTCCATGCTCCAGGCAAAACGAATGCTGTCGATGGGGATTATAACCCCGGAAGATTACGCCGATATTGATACAATTATGAACGAAAAATACGGTATATCTTCGTGTAGTTTATATTGCGGAATGGACTTGATATATGATGGCTTTAGAGGTAATATGTCACACTATAAGGAGGTGACGTTATGTCAGGAAAAATAACCATCGTATCAAAACCGCCAAAGCTGGAAAGAAAAAAGAGAGTAGCCGCCTATGCTCGTGTGTCGAGCGGTAAGGACGCTATGCTCCATTCGCTTTCAGCACAGGTCAGCTATTACAGCGACCTCATTCAAAACCACGGTGACTGGCTCTATACGGGTGTATATTCCGACGAAGCCAAGACAGGCACCAAGGATTCAAGAGCAGGTTTTCAGAATTTGGTCGCAGACTGCCGTGCCGGTAAAATTGATATGGTGATTACAAAATCCATCTCCCGCTTTGCACGAAACACAGTCACTTTGCTACAGACAGTTCGTGAGTTCAAAGCTCTGGGGGTGGATATTTATTTTGAGGAGCAGAATATTCACACAATTAGCGGTGACGGAGAATTGATGATGACGATTCTTGCTTCATACGCACAGGAAGAAAGCCGCTCGGCAAGCGAAAATCAGAAGTGGCGAATCAAGCGTAGTTTTGAATCCGGTATTCCCTGGGATAGGACTTTAATGGGGTATCGTATGGAAAACGAGCATTATGTTATTGTTCCGAGGGAAGCCGAAATCGTCCGCCGTATTTATAATGAATACCTTTCGGGCAGCGGCTACCAGCTTATTGCAAAACGCTTGAATGAGGAGGGTGTTCCGTCACGGTTTGGCGGTAAATGGAATCAGTCCGCAGTTTCACGAATACTCAGCAATCACACCTATACGGGTAATCTTTTGCTGCAAAAGACATTCCGTGAAAACCATATCACTAAACGGAAAATCTTCAATAACGGCGAACTTCCGAAGTATCTTGCTGAAGAAAGCCACGAAGCCATTGTTGACGAAAAAACTTTTCAAGCTGTTCAAGAGGAAAAGTCAAGGCGGGCGGCTCGGTTTAACAAGAAGTCTGTGCCAAAGAAAACATATCCCTTTTCAAGCCTTATGGTGTGCGATAACTGCGGCAAAAACTATCGCCGAAAGATCACAAAAACGGGAGCGGTCTGGGTGTGCGGAACATACAATTCACTTGGTAAAGCAGCTTGTGCGTCTAAGCAGATACCGGAGTCTACTCTACAGCAAGTCACTGCTGATGTCCTGGGTCAGAATGATTTTACTCACGAGTGGCTTTGCCACCGAATTCAGCATATTCGCGTCTGCAATGATAATACCCTGATTTTCTATTTCAAGGACGGTTCGGAAATTACTCGAATTTGGAAAGACCGCTCACGCAGTCAAAGTTGGACGGACGAGATGAAAGAAGCCGCCCGTCAGAAAACATTAGAAAGGAGCAAGCATAATGCCTAAAGTTACGATGATACCGGCGACTGTAAATTCCTTGACGCATCTGCCAAAGGCATCCGTGCAGAAAAGGCGTGTTGCCGGATATGCCCGAGTTTCAACTGACAGTGATGAGCAGTTCACAAGCTATGAAGCGCAGGTGGACTACTACACCCGATACATTCAGTCAAAGCCGGAGTGGGATTTCGTAAGGGTCTATACCGATGAAGGAATTTCCGGCACAAATACCAAGCGCCGCGAAGGTTTCAAGGAGATGATAGCGGACGCATTGGCGGGTAAAATCGACCTTATTGTTACAAAGTCGGTCAGCAGATTTGCTCGAAACACGGTTGACAGCCTTGTAACTATCCGAAAGCTGAAAGAAAACGGCGTTGAGTGTTATTTTGAAAAGGAGGGTATTTACACCTTCGACGGCAAGGGCGAACTGCTCATAACCATAATGTCCTCACTGGCGCAGGAAGAAAGCCGCAGTATTTCCGAAAACATTACGTGGGGTCAGCGCAAGAGCTTCGCTGACGGCAAGATTCATTTGGCATATAAGCATTTCCTCGGTTATAAAAAGGGCGAGGACGGACGGCCTGCCATTGTCGAGGAAGAAGCCGTCGTTGTTCGGCTGATTTACAGATTATTTCTTGACGGCAAAACCCAAGCAGGAATTTGCAGGTATCTTGAGGACTTGGAAATACCGTCACCAAGCGGTAAGGCAAAGTGGAGCAAAACCACAGTTACCAGTATTCTGACAAATGAAAAATACAAGGGTGACGCACTTCTCCAAAAGTCTTTTACAGTAGATTTTCTGCAAAAGAAAACAAAGCTAAATGAAGGCGAGGTGCCGCAGTATTATGTTGAGGGCAGCCACCCCGCCATTATTGAACCTGATGAATGGAATCACGTCCAAGCTGAATTTGCCAGACGAAAAGCACTCGGCAACGCATACAGCGGAAAAAGCGTACTCTCTGCAAAGCTGATTTGCGAGGACTGCGGCGGGTTCTTCGGCTCAAAGGTCTGGCATTCCACCGACCGCTACCGTCGCACTGTTTGGCAGTGCAACAATAAATTCAAAGGCGGTGAACGTTGTCTGACGCCAACTGTGGATACGGAAACCGTACAGCAGCTCTTCATAAAAGCCTATAACCAGATGATGGGAAATAGAAAGCAAATCATTGAGGACTGCGAACTGATGCGCAAAAAGCTGACCGATTTCAAGTCACTAGACGCCGATATTGAGCGTCACCTTGAGGAAACGCAGATTGTTGCCGAACTTGTCAAGGCTGCAGTTAAGGATAATGCAGTCACCGCACAATCGCAGGAAGCGTACTTGAAAAAGTATGAATCACTTACCAAAAGGTACGAAACAGCGGCTGCAGAACTGGCACGCCTGCAAAACCTCCGTACCCTCCGCAGTCAAAAAGATAAGGCTGTAGCGCTTTACATAAGAACTCTGAAAAAACAGCCGACCGTATTGAGCGAGTGGAACGACACTTTATGGACTGTGATGGTAGAGAAAGCAATAGTCCACAGGAACAGCGAGATAACCTTTGTATTCTACAATGGTACTAAGGTTAAAGTGAGGCAATAAAACGATCGCTCTACTAAAAATCAATGCCATCTCAATAAAATCAAACAGTAAACACCGCCGCATAGAGAAGCTACTCTCTGTGCGGCGGTGTTCCTTCATATTTTCTTATCGTACACGATGCACTGCTTCACCGGAAGCCTCAATTACGCTCAGACCAATTTTTTCTTTCTTATGATACTGATTGCAACGCTCACGACATTCCAGAGCAGAGAAGTGCCTGCAACGGATACTGCCGCGGTTGCAAGCGGCTTGGAAACATTAACGTTGTCGCTGATAGCGGAAATATTGCCCGCGTCCAACGTCGTATTGTCAGTCAGTGTCAGAATCAGGTTGCCGTTGTCATCAATGCGGCAGCCCTTGATTCCGATACCGTTCTTTCCGTCAACGCCGTCCTTACCGTCTTTTCCGTCCGTACCGTTCTTGCCGTCAGTGCCGACGATTTTACCGAGATTGGTAACAACGCCATCGGTAAACGTGATAATCAGATTGCCGTCGGCATCAATTTCAGCCGATTGTATTCCGTTGCCGTTTGAACCGTCTTGACCGTCCTTTCCTGCGTCACCTTTTTCTCCGGTGACTTTGCCGAGGTTGTGTACAGTACCGTCTGACAGTGTAATGATAAGGTTGCCGTTTTCGTCAACAACAGCATTCTCAATGCCGACTCCGTCAGCACCGTTTCTACCGTTTTCACCGTTGCTTGCGTTTACCTTGCCTGCATTATGCACAGTGTCGTCGGTCAGGGTGATAATAAGATTTCCGTCCTCGTCGATAGTTACCGACTTAACGCCTACGCCTGTAGCGCCGGTATCACCCTTGTCACCCTTGTCACCCTTGTCGCCTTTGTCGCCTTTGTCGCCCTTAGCCTCGGTGACCTTACCAAGGTTATATACTGTATCGTCAGTCAGAGTGATTATGAGGTTTCCGTCATCATCTATCGCTACCGATTTAACGCCTACGCCTGTAGCGCCGGTATCACCCTTGTCACCCTTGTCGCCTTGGTCGCCTTTATCGCCCTTAGCCTCGGTGACCTTACCAAGGTTATATACTGTATCGTCAGTCAGAGTGATTATGAGGTTTCCGTCATCATCTATCGCTACCGATTTAACGCCTA
>OLSA01000798.1_pt1 | contig 27142 bp, 26 predicted proteins | sample 1672731 | NCBI WGS metagenome assembly OLSA01 (sample SAMEA3136718, study PRJEB25190) | human gut metagenome | biome: human gut; feature: human-associated habitat; material: faeces | place: Austria | collected 2013
GAGTGGCGCCACCGGTGTACGCAAACAGATTGAGCACCTTCACCGGCCGGTTCGCAGCGCGGATTTTCCCGGCCATAAAGTCCCAGTTTACCGCCTGTTCAGGAAAAAGTCCGGTATGCTTGAAGCCGGTCGGCTTTATGTTGAATTTTAGTTCCCCGTAAGATATCTCCCATGATTCCGGCGGTTTTTTGGTAAAGCTCCACTTTCCTCCTCCGGACGAAGATCGGTGATAATGTCCCTGAGCCCTGTCCCACAAGGGGGATTTATGCAAAGTTTTCCATATTATCTGTGGATCGGGACGAATAAGCAGAATACCGTTCCATGATTCAAGCTTTTCCTGAGATGTGGTATCAATAATCCGGTATTCCGTCCAGTTATCCGCTATACGCATATACTGCATTCCTTTACTGTTTATTTTTCCACGGCCGGACCTTTCCGCACCAGCCCTTTTCTTTCCAGTATTCATCATCGACAGGGAAAAATCCCTTTTTATGAAGCTTACTCATAAAATAAAAAAGCGCTTTTGTTTTTACGGAGGGCTTAATCCTGCCGTTTCTGTATTTAACCTTTTCGGCGATTTTTTCAAGACTTTTATTTATTTCGCCCTTTTTCTTTTCCTTGACTCTTTCCCATGAAACCTCCTTAACAGCGGCCCCATAGGTATAGATTCTGCCTATGCCCCAGAAAAACATACTGTCTTTTATATCCTTATTAGCGGATTTCATACCGGCGCCGGCGGCAGTTGAAAGTATTACCGCCTGTTTTGAAAATATTTTTTCCTCGGGACGGTGAACCATCCATCTCCAGCCGTAATGGTCAAGAAATGATTTCATAGCGCCGGTACAGTGATAAACATAAACAGGCGAGGTGAAAATCAAAACATCCGCCCTGTCAATTGCCTCCGTTATAGGCCTAAGCTTTTCGTAGTGAGGACATAGCATTTCGCTTTTTCCAAAGCAATTATTACATCCGCAGCAGAATTCGCCGAAATCGAGCGGCAGAAAAATTTCCGTAGCATCGTCCGACAGCTTATCCGCAAGTATCTTTCCCATGTTATAGGTTGAACCCTTATGATTCTGACCGTTTATAACCGTGATTTTCATTTTCCTGTTCTTTCCCTGATTTTATCGGCAATAGCTACTGCAAAGCTGTTGATTTGCTTAAAATCACGCCCCTCAAGCATTACCCTTATAAGCGGCTCTGTACCGCTTTCTCTTACAAGTATTCTTCCGCCGTCGCCAAGCTCATTTTCATACATTTCTATAAGATCGGTTATCTGACTGTCGTTCTTCCATACCTCTCTGTTACGGGGACTGATTTTTACATTTATCATAACCTGAGGAAAATGCTCCATAACCGAAGCAAGCTCAGACATCTTCAATCCCGATTCAGCAAGTATTTCAAGCACCTTTGCTCCTGAGAGCTGACCGTCGCCGGTATTCGCTTCATCAAGGAAAATAATATGACCGCTTTGTTCTCCGCCCAGATTATATCCGCCCTCAAGCATTCTTTCAAGAACATATCTGTCTCCAACTTTAGTAGTCTGCATTTTTATATCATTATTTCTGGCGAAATAGGTAAATCCTAAATTGCTCATAACAGTCACGACGGCGGTATCCTTTTTAAGCTTTCCCTTTTCTTTATAGGCCTTAGCGCAAATTGCAATAAGCTTGTCGCCGTCTACAAGCTCGCCCTTTTCATCAACCGCAAGACATCTGTCGGCGTCTCCGTCAAACGCCAAACCGGCATGACACTTTTTATCAATTACAAACTGCATCAAATTATTTATATGGGTTGAACCGCAGTTCTCATTTATATTAACGCCGTTAGGAGAAGCGTTTATTACATATACGCTCGCTCCAAGTCCTTCAAAAAGCCTTTTTGCAGTTGCAGAAGCGCTACCGTTCGCACAGTCAAGCGCAATTCTGAGTCCGGTCAAATTTCCCTTTATACATTTCATAATATATCTTATGTAGTCGGACTGGGCGTCACGGTAATAAGTTATTCTTCCGACTTCACCGTCGGCCGCAAGCTTCATATCCTGCGGCTTATCAAGAATAAGTTCTTCTATTTCTTCCTCTATATCATCCGAAAGCTTATAGCCGTCAGAGGAAAACAGCTTTATTCCATTGAATTCAAAGCTATTGTGAGAAGCCGAGATCATAACGCCCGCGTCAGCCTTTTTCTGCTGAACGAGAGCCGCTACCGCAGGTGTGGGAACTACTCCCAGTATCTGAACGTTAGCTCCGACAGAGCAAATGCCGGAAGCCAGAGCCGCTTCCAATACGTCCGATGAAATTCTTGTATCCTTACCGATAAAAATAGTCGGCTTGTGTTTCGTTCTTTTTGTAAGCACTATAGCCGCTGATCTTCCGATATTCATTGCAGTTTCGCATGTAAGCTCGGTTATGGCAACTCCTCTTGCTCCGTCTGTTCCGAATAGTCTACCCATTTGTCATATATCTCCTTAAGAATTTATAATTTTAGCTGACCGCTTTCATCATCGTCCCGATCCTTTTCAAACCCAAGATGGGCGTACGCCAGGTTTGTAGCAACTCTGCCTCTAGGGGTTCTGGCAAGAAATCCAAGCTGCATTAAAAACGGCTCGCACACGTCCTCAAGCGTAACGGCCTCCTCGCCGATTGCAGACGCAAGCGTTTCAAGTCCCGCCGGACCCCCGTTATATCCTTTTATTAGCATTGTAAGCATTCTCTTATCAAGACTGTCAAGCCCCAAAGAATCAATCTCCAGCCTGTTGAGCGCAATAGACGCTATTTCCGAGGTTATTTCGCCGTCGCCCATAACCTCGGCAAAATCTCTTACACGTTTAAGCAGTCTGTTGGCTATTCTCGGAGTTCCTCTTGAGCGTTTAGCAATCTCGTCCGCTCCGTCGCAGCTGCACGGAATTCCCAGTATGGAGCTGCTTCTTCTGATAATATCGCTTAGCTGCTCATGAGTATAAAGCTCAAGACGCTGAACTATTCCGAATCTATCGCGGAGAGGCGACGTAAGCTGCCCTGCCCGCGTGGTAGCGCCCACCAAAGTAAACCTTTCGAGATCGACTCTTATAGAACGAGCCGACAGTCCCTTTCCTATAACTATATCAAGCGCGTTATCCTCAAGCGCAGGATATAGAATTTCCTCAATTGCTCTGGAAAGTCTGTGTATCTCGTCAATAAATAATACGTCGTTAGCTGAAAGGTTAGTAAGAAGAGCGGCCAGATCCCCCGGCTTTTCAATTGCCGGACCTGTTGTTATCCTTAAATTCGCGCCCATTTCATGAGCTATTATTCCGGCAAGAGTTGTTTTTCCCAATCCCGGAGGACCGTAAAGCAGTACATGGTCAAGCGGTTCCCCCCTGCGCTTTGCCGCTTCTATATAAACCGCAAGATTTTCCTTGACCTTATCCTGTCCAATATATTCCTGCAACGTCTGAGGACGGAGAGTAAACTCCGTTTCGGTATCCGCTTCCGAATATTCGGGAGCTACCGCTCTTCCTTCAAACTCAATATCTCCTGTTTCTATCAATTTAATCTCCCGTTATTTCATCTGACTGCCGATAATCTTAAGGGCGCGCTTAATAATCTCTCCCGAATCGAGAGAGCTGTCGATTTTTGAAACCGCTGAAGCCGCCTCCGCCTGAGTATATCCTAAAACCATAAGCGCAGACATAGCCTCCGACACGTTATCTCCTGAAGACGCTTCAGGTATTCTGAAGCCCTCGGCAAGCTCCTTAGACGAGGTTTCTTTTGCTATTTTATCCTTAAGCTCCAATACAATTCGCTGTGCGAGCTTCGGACCTACCCCCTTGGTTTTAGTAAACGCCTTACTGTCCCCGGAAGCGATAGTAAGCGCAAACCTCTGCGAATCCGTATCTGACAGAATAGCAAGCGCAGCTTTCGGCCCCACTCCCGAAACTGTAATGAGCATTTTAAAGCAGCTAAGCTCCTGAGTAGTATAAAAGCCGAAAAGCTCAATATTATCCTCCCTTACATATAAATATGTATAAAGACTAATTTCCTTTCCTACCGCTCCGAGCTGCGAGGAGGTTGAGCATGTGGTTCTGCACGCATAACCGACTCCGCCGCATTCAATGACGGCCAGAAACGGCTCTTTATGTATAAGCGTACCTCTTAAACTATATATCATTTTTATTTTAACTCCGTATAATTATTTTCTTATTCCTTTGCAGCAATGACCGTGACATATGGCAAGAGCCAGCGCGTCGGCGGCATCGTCGGGCTTAGGTATTTGTTCAAGCTTCAATATACGCCTTGTCATATCCATAACCTGCTTTTTTTCCGCCTTTCCGTACCCTACGACAGCCTGCTTTACCTGTAGCGGCGTATATTCAAAGACCGGGACGCCGTGTCTTACGGCGGAAAGCACTACTACTCCGCGCGCCTGAGCCACGTCTATGGCGGTTTTCTGATTATTTGTAAAAAACAGCTTTTCAATAGACATACAATCGGGAGAGAATTTTTCTAAGATATAATCTATATCGTCGGCTATACTTTTAAGCCTCCGCGGAAAATCGGTGTGAGCCTCCGTAAGAATCGCTCCGTATTCAAGCGGAGCGAAATTCATGCCCGAATAATCAGCAATACCGAAGCCGACTATAGCATAACCCGGGTCTATTCCAAGTATACGCAAACAAACTCCTCCAAAAATATATTTATATTTTATTATAGCATATAATGCATCAAAGTTTCAATAGAAATATGTGAATTAAGCTGTTTTTTTTAGTTTTTTTATTAAATGGAATAAGGAAAATAAGCTGATAAATCTTCCAAACTTGATTTTCAGCGTAAATTTATGCATAATACTAATTGAAATAAGGATTAAAACTGAAAGGAATTCCGATATGGATTTAAACGCTTTAAGGGATGAAATAGATTCCCTGGATAAGGAAATTCTAAAGGCATTTGAAAAAAGAATGGAGCTTTGCCGAAACGTCGCTCTTTATAAGAAAGCTAACGGTATGCAAATATTCCAGTCTCAGCGTGAAAAGGAAATAATAAAAAGAGTAAGAGCAGAAAGCCCGGAAGAATTAAAGGGGGCTACAACCGCGCTTTTCACTGAAATTATGGATATCAGCAAATGCCTCCAGCAGCAAGCGCTGCTGAAGGGCAGAGAATTTCTAGAGCCTGTTCCGCTGAACATGAGCTCAGGCGGCATGGTAGGCTGTCAGGGAACCTCCGGCTCAAATTCAGAAACTGCCGCAAGAAAATTATTTCCGGAAAATGAAATAAGCTTTTACAGTGAATTTGAGGACGTTTTCAGAGCCGTTGAAAAGGGTGAGATAGAATACGGTATTATTCCTATACATAATTCTACGGCTGGCTCGGTTACCCAGAATTATGATTTAATAAGAAAATATAATGTATTTATAGCAAGAACGGTTAAGGTTGAAATAACCAATTGCCTTGCCGCAAAAAAGGGAATCGCATTTGAAGATATAAAAAAGGTATATTCCCATCCTCAGGCTCTTAAGCAATGCTCCGTATATCTCAGAGAAAGCGGGTTCGAGCCTGTGGAATCCAAAAATACCGCTACGGCGGCTAAATACGTAAGCGAATCTAATTGCCCATGCGGGGCTATTTGTTCGGAAAACTGCGCCCGGTTATACGGCTTGAATATACTTAAAAGAAATATTTCAAACGTTATACCAAACTATACCAGATTTATCTGCATAACAAAAAACTTTCGTTTATCAGAGGATGCAAAAACAATTTCCGTAACTCTTGAAATACCTAATATCAAAGGAAGTCTTTACCGTCTTTTAACAAAGTTTTTCGTAAACGATATGGATCTTGAAAAAATAGAAAGCCGCCCTATTGCGGACGGCAGCTTTGACGTCAGATTCTTCCTTGACTTTGCCGGAAACGTCGGCGACGATAAGGTAAAATCGCTGCTTGTGGAGCTTACGGACGAGCTGTATGATTTCAAATTTCTCGGCAATTTCAGCGAAGAGCCTTAACCGCGTTCTTTTTTATGCTGAATATTATAAGTTATTGCGGATAAAAGCTTATTGGGCAATAGCCTTGCGCAGAAAACGCCCAGCTTTATATCCATTGACGGTATAATAACCGTTTTTCCGCTTAAGCATTTGTCTACGGCATATCTTGCGGCATATTCGCTGGAAACAGGCTTTACGCTGAAGCTTACTCCCGCTCTGCTGTTAAAGTTTGTATTTACAGGTCCGGGACAGAAAACGCTTATCCTTACATTGCTCTTTGACCTGCGAAGCTCCTCATGTATTGCCAGCGAAAGTCTGACAACATAATTCTTTGACGCATAATAGGACGAAAGAAGCGGTCCCGTCATAAATCCCGCGCTTGACGCTACGTTTAAAATACGGCCTCGGTTCTTTCTTTTAAAGTCTTTGAGAAAAAGCTTAGTCAATATATGAACCGCTTTGATATTAACATTTATCATATCAAGCTCGTCTTTAAGGCTTGTTTTATCAAACTCTCCGAAAATTCCGTATCCCGCATTATTTATAAGCAGATCTATGTTTTTTCCCGAGCAACGTTTATAAAGCTCAAAAACGGATTTTTCATCGGCAAGATCCAGCGGAATTATTTCTGTCTTTGTTTTAAGCTCAGCAGAAAGCTTTCGGAGACTGCTGATATTTCTGGCGGTCAAAACAAGCTCCCAGCCGAGGGAGGAAAGATATCTTGCCATATCTCTTCCAATACCGGAGCTTGCACCGGTAATCAATGCTTTCATATGAATATCCACCTTTTTTATTTATATTATAGCACATTCTTAACGCTTTTCCCCGATTTTATTCTGAAAATTTTATGAAAATTTAGAAAAAAGCTGTAAAAGGTATGGACTTAATAAAAGTAATATAGTATAATTATATTTAAAAGTCCCGTTTTTTAAGGATTATAATTATTTTACGGAGGTTTAAAATAATGCTGAAAAAATTCAAGAGGATCATTGCGGCTGCAATTTCATCTGTAATGATTCTTACAAGCGTCGGCTGCACTACCGGAAAAAATACCGCTTATGCGCTGACTGTCGACGGCTATCAGGTTAAAGCCGGCGTTTATATCTATTATTCCTATACCGCTCTCACAGAAGCTAAAAATCTTGCCGCAAAGCAGGATGAAAATCTTGACGTCAGTGATGAAAAGTCCCTAAAGAAAATCAAAATCGAGGGTAAGGATTTTCTCACCTTCGTTAAGGATAAAACGACTGAAAGCTGCGTCGACCATGTAGCGGTTATGAAGCATTTTGATGAGCTTGAGCTATCCCTGACGCAGGACGAGCTTGATGAAATTGACGAATATGTTGAATCCAGTTGGCAAAATAACGAAGATATGTTTACCGAAAACGGTATAAGCAAGGATTCAATTAAGGAAATTATGACTTCAAGCTATAAGAGCGACGCCATTTTCAAAGCATATTACGGCGAAGGCGGAAGTGAAAACGTAACGGAAGATCAGCTAAAGGATTTCTATACCGAAAACAACGCCAGAGTTAAATTTGTAGATATGGATATGCATGATTCAGAGGGAAACGATCTTGACGAGGCAGGCAAAAAGGAACTACAGGATATGGCGAAGGACTTCCTTAAAAGAGCCGAATCGGCTGACAGCGAAGAAGCCATGCTGGAGGAATTCGATAAATTTCAGGAAGAATACGACGATTATGTAGCTGATAAAGCTGCCGAATCATCGGGAGAAGAAACCACCGAAGCTACAACTGAACCTGAAACTGAAACTGAAACTGAAACTACAACTACAGAATCCGACGATGAAGCGTCTGATAATACTGAAAATACGGAAGCAACGGAAAGTACAAGCAGTACAGAGGATGAAGCCGTTACGACTGCGCCCGAAAGCGATAATGAAGAAACAACATCAACAACCACCAATCCTTATGCAAATGAAACGATTATTCAGGTTGTGACGACCGCTGAAGGGGCTGAAGAAGAGCCTGACGAATCAAACTATAAGCCATCAAAGGAAATATATGACTGGATTTTTAACGACGCAAAAACAGGAGTTCCTGAAATAGTCGAGGACGAAGATACAATGTATGTTATCGTAAGACTTGATATTACCGAGCGAATGGACGAAGACGACCTATGGTCCGAATCAAACGTCGACAGCGTAAGATACAAGATGTTTTCAGACGATCTGCAGGATATGCTGGACTCATGGGGCGAGGAATATGAAGTTGTAAAAAATGATAAGGCCTATAAACGTTATGATCCGTTCAAGATCAAGGCTGAATAGTCTTAAAAAGCAAATGCTAAATTAATCAGAGGGGACGTTCCAGGAACGTCCCCTTTACAAAATAATAGAAAAACGGAGGATATAAAATGGAAAACGCAGTTAATGAAATAATAAGACTAAGAATGGAAAAAACCAAGAACGCTCTTGAAAATAACAATATGACCGCATATACGGTAAAAACCAAAGAAGAAGCCGCGGATATAGTCAGATCTCTTCTTAAAAAAGGAGACGTTATAGCAAGCGGAGGATCGGTCACTCTTAATCAATGCGGAATTACAGATATAATAAAATCTCCGGATTATATATATCTTGACAGAAGCTCCGTTGCGCCTGATAAGACGGCTGAAATATTTAGGAAATCTTTTTCCGCCGATGTTTATCTTTGCAGTTCTAACGCTATTACAGAAAACGGAGAGCTTTATAATGTAGACGGAAACAGCAATAGAGTCGCTGCGATAGCCTACGGTCCGAAATCTGTTATTATTATAGCCGGATACAATAAAATCGTAAGAAATATTGAAGAAGCCTCAAATCGCGTCAAAAAGACAGCCGCTCCTGCAAATACCGTAAGACTTCAATGCGACACATATTGCAGTAAATCAGGAGAATGCGCAGCATTTACAAAAGAATCTCAAGATATAACGTCGGGCTGCTCGTCAGACGAAAGAATATGCTGCAATTTTCTTATATCCGCAAAGCAAAGACACAAAGGAAGAATTAAGGTTATTCTTGTAGCTGAAAATCTTGGATTCTGAAAATGGAATACATTCCGGCTAAAACAATTCTTTCAAAGTGTAAAAGCTCAGAATGGTTTGGAACCGATTATAACATGAATATTTACCGCGGCTGCTGTCACGGGTGCGTTTACTGCGACAGCAGGAGCGACTGCTACCATATATCCGATTTTGATATGGTTAAAGCCAAAAAGGACGCTCTTATTATTCTAAGGAACGAATTGAAGAGAAAGGTTCGTTCAGGAGTTATCGGAACAGGCGCAATGAGCGATCCCTATAATCCCTTTGAGAAGGAGCTTATGCTCACAAGACACAGTCTTGAGCTCATAGACGCTTTTAACTTCGGTGTTTCTGTAATAACAAAAAGCTCCCTTATAACTCGGGATATAGATATTTTAAAGAGTATTGCCGAGCATTCTCCTGTTATCTGCAAGCTTACGGTAACGACCGCTGACGATATACTTTGTAAAAAACTTGAACCCAATGTCTCGCCGTCCTCAGAACGCTTTGAAACGATAAGCCAGTTAAACGAAAACGGAATTTTTTCAGGAGTTGTAATGATGCCCGTTCTGCCGTTTATAGAGGACGCTGAAGAAAATATTCACGAAATAGTCAGGGAAACGGCAGAATGCGGAGGAAAATTTATTTATCCGTCATTCGGCGTTACTTTAAGGCAAAATCAACGGGAATATTATTTTAATAAACTAAAACAAATTTTTCCCGAAGATAATTTAAAAGAAAAATATTTAAAGTCATATGGAAATTCATATATCTGCGTAAGCAAAAATGTTCAAAGACTATGGAAACTATTTGAAAACGAATGCAGAAGCTATGGAATACTGTATAAAATGAATGACATTATCTCAGCCTATAAAATCGGTTACGGTATGAGCCAGCTAAGCTTTTTTTAGCGTCAGAACATGCAAAAATCCTCCGTATATTTAACGGAGGATTTTTTTATTATAATTCACGCAGCGCTTTTTTTATTTCTTCAACTCTGTCCGTTCTTTCCCATGCAACGCCAAGATCCTCGCGTCCCATATGTCCGTAAGCGGCAAGCTTTCTATACTGAGGCTTTTTAAGATCAAGCATTTTTATTATAGCGGAAGGTCTTAAATCAAATACCTTTTCCACCGCAGCCGATAGCTTATCCTCGTCAGCCTTACCGGTACCGAAAGTATCGACAAGTATTGAAACCGGTCTTGCTACTCCGATAGCATAGGCAAGCTGAATTTCACATTTATCCGCTAATCCCGCCGCTACAATATTCTTTGCAATATATCTTGCCGCATAGGCTGCGGATCTGTCAACCTTTGATGGATCCTTGCCCGAAAAAGCGCCGCCGCCATGTCTTGAATATCCGCCATACGTGTCAACAATAATTTTTCTTCCTGTCAATCCGCTGTCCCCCTGAGGACCTCCAATTACGAATCTGCCGGTCGGATTAATATAATATTTTGTATTATCGTCAAGCAGCTCCTTCGGAACAACAGGCTTTATAACATATTCTACTATATCCTTTTTTATCTGCTCAAGAGAAATTTCAGGCGCATGCTGTGACGAAACAACAATTGTTTCAATTCTTACAGGCTTATCGCCGTCATATTCAACTGTAACCTGCGTTTTGCCGTCAGGACGCAGATACCTCAAAGTGCCGTCCTTTCTGACTTCAGTAAGCTTAAGGGCCAGCTTATGAGCCATTGATATAGGCATTGGCATAAGCTCGGGCGTTTCATTACACGCATAGCCGAACATCAGTCCCTGATCTCCGGCGCCGGTAGAATTATCGTCGTTCATATCGCCTTCTTTAGACTCAAGCGCCTCGTTTACGCCCATTGCTATATCGCAGGACTGCTCGTCAATAGTAGTAATTACAGAGCAGGTATAGCCGTCAAATCCGAACTTTGCCCTGTCGTAACCAATGTCGACTACAACCTGTCTAGCTATCTTTGAAATATCAGCATACCCCTTGGTACTTATCTCACCCATGCACATAATCATACCCGTTGTGCACACTGTTTCACATGCCACTCTGGAATCCGGATCCTGTTCAAGCAACGCGTCCAAAACCGCGTCTGAAATCTGATCGCATATTTTATCTGGATGTCCTTCTGTTACAGATTCAGATGTAAAAAATTTTTTAACCATAACCCTTCGACTGTTTTATCAGTCGCTCCTTTCAAAAAAATTAGAAAATATTCACCTGTATTTTAAAAGAAAATGCGTCCGGAGCTCCGAACGCAGTGATTTTTATAAAAAATCCTCATCTCTCGGATAAACCGCAGGAATTAGCACCTTTTTTGGTATTTAACAATTAGGTTGCCGGGCTTCACAGGACCTGTTCCTCCACCGCTCTTGATAAGGCGAAATTTTTTCTTGATTCTATTATACACTTATTATCGAATTTTGTCAATATGTAAAAATAAAAGTCGGCAAAACCAAAATTCTTTTTTAGCCTATTGATTTTTCCGAACTGTCAATCAAAATTTTGTTACACAATAAAACCACTTCCCCAAATTGTTACTCCTGGGAAGTGGTTTTCTGATATTTGTCCTAATTCAGTTTATTCTGCCCGCAGCGCTGCAACGTGGTCTTTCTTTACCGCTTTTTTAGACGGGATAAGACCGCCGATTAGCGTAAGGATGACGCTAAGAATAATCAGCAGGATTGCACTGCCTACGGGCAGAACCGCATTGATACCGGTCGAGCCTGTCAGGGCGTGGATAACCGCGTTGCCCGGAATTAACAGGAGCAAAGTAATACCTATTCCAATCAACCCGGAACAAAGCCCGACGATAAAGGTTTCAGCATTGAATACCTGAGAAATATTCCGTAAACCATGCCATAAAACTCAAAATAACAGGTGTAATTCGTCCCGTGAAAGACGCCGACAATGCATCGATTGGCGAGGCAGTCGGATATACCAGCGCATTGACGGAATATCTTATCGACTACACAAACAATAGTGATATTGTTCAGGCACAGCAGGCATCCCCTGACAATAACGTGTTTTACATTTGCGATAGTGAGCATTGGCGTTGGTACGACGCTGGCATTTCTGTTCAGCAAGCTGCCTCTGAAACCGATTCGCACGGTTTGTGAGGCGGCGGATAAAATTGCCGATGGCGATTACAATGTCAGAATTAACCTGAAAGGACCGGCGGAATTCATACAGCTTGCAGAAAGCTTTAATCATATGGCGGAGGAGCTTGGAAGCGTGGAAATGCTGCGCTCGGGTTTTGTCAACAACTTTTCACACGAGTTCAAAACGCCGATTGTCTCCGTCCGCGGGTTTGCAAAAATGCTGAAGCGTGACGATTTAACCGATGAGGAACGAAACGAATATCTTGATACGATTATCACGGAATCAGAACGGCTTGCGGAACTTTCAACGAATATTTTGAATCTCACAAAAATTGAGCAGCAGACTATTCTTACCGACAAAAAACAATTTAATGTAAGCGAACAGATTCGGCTTGTTATTGCAATGTTAAGCGGAAAATGGCAGGAAAAGCGGCTTGAATTTGATTTTGACTGCGATGAAATTTATCTAACCGGCAATGAGGAAATGCTAAAACAGGTGTGGATAAATCTGCTTGACAACGCCATTAAATTTTCTCCCATTAGTGGTACGATAACAATCAAACTGCACCGCACCATTAAATCGGTAATAATCACTGTTTCAAATGAAGGAAACGCACTGACGGAAGAATCGGCAAGGCATATTTTTGACAAGTTTTATCAGGCGGATAAATCTCACGCCGCAAGCGGATATGGTCTTGGTTTGGCTATCGCAAAGCAGATTATAGAACTGCATGACGGTACGATTACAGCAAAAGGCATAGAAGATTCAAAAATAGTATTTCATATAGAGATTCCAAGCATTGCATAAACGCCGCCTCATATTAACATTGGACAATAGAATATGAAACAACGGCACTGGATTTTCCCATTTCTGTAATAACAATTTCTCTTGCTCTTGCTCACCTCCCTTGTCGAGAGAAACCGCCTACCGTTTTATGCAATACCTTAATAAAACGACGGCTAATGAAAAATGTAAAACGAGCAGTATCGCTTAAATTGCGGTACTGCTCGTTTTTTATAAGGTGTTAATAAATCTCAGAAACGCATCCTTGCCCTGTTTATTACGTTTAAATACGCCAGCGTCGATGAGCGCCTCAAGAAACGCCTTGCCGACCTCTTGCTCAATGATTTCTCTTGCGTTTTCAGCAGAGAAATCTGAGTGATTTTCGAGTATTGCCTCTGCCCATTCTGTGTGTTTGGCAAGTTCGGGAATATCGTTAAGATTTTCGCCGCTTAGCATCGCCTTTTCAAGCATTACAAGCTCCTTTGCAAGACGTGCCGGAAGTATCGCAAGTCCCATAACCTCAATCAGACCTATATTTTCTTTCTTGATATGGTGAAGCGAAGGATTAGGGTGAAATACGCCGAGTGGACGTTCTTCTGTTGTAATGTTGTTTCGCAGAACAAGGTCACATTCGTAAATATCGTCGCTTTTTCTTACGATTGGTGTGATAGTGTTATGCGGAATCCCGTCTGTTTCAGAAAAAATTCCGACGCTTTCATCGGTATATGCTCTCCATTTAACAAGAATATCATTACAGCAATTGGAAAGTTCATCTGCATTATCGGAGCTCACTCTTATTACCGACATAGGCCATTTTACAATACCTGCCTTGATACTCGGATACTTTTCAAACGAAATCTCTATTTCAATCGAAGCATTTGCCATAGCAAAGGTGAAATTACCGCCCTGAAAATGCTCGTGGCTTAAAATCGAACCGCCGACTATGGGCAAATCAGCGTTTGAACCTACAATATAATGAGGAAGATAATCTACAATATCAAACAGCTTTTTGAATACCATAGCGTCAATCTTCATCGGAACATGCTTCGTGTTAAACACGATACAATGCTCGTTGTAGTATCCATAAGGTGAATACTGTAGTTGCCATTCTTCGCCGTTTGCTTTTATCGGGACGGGACGAAGATTTTGCCTTGCAGGGTAAAAGACGTGACCTGCAAAGCCTGCGTTTTCGGGACAAAGCCGACATTTCGGATAAGAGCTGGATTTCTGTGCTTTTGCCGCCGCTATATCGCGGGGATCTTTTTCAGGCTTGGAGCAATTTATAGTGATGTCAAGCTCTCCGTATTCACAGTTGTATTGCCATTTTAAATCCTTTTCAATTCGTCCCCAACGGACATAATTCAGTTTCTTGCTGAAATCGTAATACCAATCCGTTGCATGCTTCGGATTTTCCGCATAACGCCTGTCAAATTCCGCTACAACCTCTCTCGGCATAGGCGTAAGAATACCCGTAAGCTTTGTATCAAACAAGTCACGGGAATTTGCGGTATCGGAAATTATACCGTTTTCACACGCATACGCAATCAAAGGTTCAAGGATTTCATCAATGCTCTCATCTTTACAGTCGGCGGCTGTATCTACCCAATTATTCAGTTTTAAAGCTTCCATAAGCTGATTTCTGATAACATAAATATCATCGGCGGTAATCAGCTCGTTTTTCAAAGCGTAGTCGATTAGCTTCTGCACAGCATCGTAAATCATACCTATGCCCCCTGATTATTTATCGTATCCGTTCGGATGTTTTTTGTGCCAATTCCAAGCGCTTGCAATAATTTCTTCAAGACAGTTGTGAACAGGTTTCCAACCGAGTATTCGCTTTGCCTTTTCGCTTGACGCGACAAGTCTTGCAGGATCGCCTGCACGGCGAGAAGTTTCTGTTACGGGAATAGGGCGCCCAGTAACCTTTCTTGCAGTTTCAATCACCTCGCGTACAGAGTAGCCTACACCGTTGCCAAGATTGAAAATGTCGCTTTTACCGCCGTTGTAGAGATATTTCACAGCAAGAATGTGAGCCTGCGCCAAATCAGTAACGTGAATATAGTCACGAATGCACGTGCCGTCGGGTGTGTCGTAATCCGTGCCGTAAATGGAAATTGTTTCACGCTTTCCGTTGGGGACTTGCAGAATAATGGGAATAAGGTGACTTTCGGGATTATGAGCCTCGCCGATTATACCGTTTTCGTCAGCGCCGCAAGCATTGAAATAACGCAGAGAAACATATCTCAAACCGTGAGCCTCGGCTACCCACTTAAACATTTTCTCCACAGCAAGCTTTGTTTCGCCGTATGGATTTGTGGGACAAGTTCGGTCGCTTTCAAGAACGGGTATGTTTTCTGGCTCGCCGTATGTAGCGGCTGTTGATGAAAACACGATTTTATCAATATTATTCTTCACCATAGCCTCAAGCAGAATCTTTGTGCCGTAAAGATTATTGCCGTAATATTTCAGTGGATTTGCAACGCTCTCACCGACAAGAGAATAAGCGGCAAAGTGAATTACTGCGTCAATTTTCTCCTGCTGAAAAAGGTTGTCGAGAAACTCAAAATCACGGATATCGCCCTGATAAAATCGTGCCTTTTCAGGTATTGCCTTATTATAGCCTGTTACAAGGCTGTCGGCAATAACGACGTCGCGCCCTGATTTTACAAGTTCAAGTGCGGTATGGGAGCCTATATAGCCTGCTCCGCCTAAAACCAAAATTGCCATATCAGTTTTCCTCCTTTGAGATTTCTACACCGCCTACAGGACGTATTCTCATTTTCACGCAGGATTTTTCACCAAATATTCCGTCCATTTCAGATATGTATCCGTCTGCGAGATGTAACGGTACAAACGCCTGAATTGTGCCTGCAAAACCGCCGCCGTGTACTCTTACCGCGCCGTTGTCGCCGAGAAATTTTCTGCTTATCTGAATTGCAAGCGTAATAGCCTGATTTTCGGGCGCTGACGCAGAATATTGATTTTGTAAAAGAGCCGCAGATGAGCGTCCCGATTTTCTTACAAGCTCAAGAAAATATTCAAAGTTACCTTCCTCCAATGCCACAGCTTCTGCTTTTGCGCGGTTATTTTCCTCAAAGAAATGCGCCGCGCGAACTATCGCTCTGTCGGAACAGCTTTTGCGCAGCCTCGGAATATCGTTGTAAAACGCGGCTTCGCTTACCTGTCTGAGACAAGGCTTACCGAACTGCCTTGCAACAGTTTCCATTTCACTGCGGATTGCGGTATAATCGTCGGTAAGGTCTGCGTGACTGCTTTTTGTATCTGTAATACACAGGCAATAGCCGTATTCTTCAAAGTCAAAATTAAAGCTTTTCACTATTGGATTTTCCGCGTCAATAAAGTCAATGGATACAAGACCGCCGACAGAAGAAACCGTCTGATCCATAAGTCCGCTTTGCTTGCCGAAATATACATTCTCTGCAAACTGTCCGATCTTTGCAATCTCTATAGCGCCTGACCTGCCGCCGTTATAATATGCGTCAATAATCGTACCAATCAACGTTTCAAACGCCGCGGATGATGAAATACCGCTGCCTGTAAGTACATCAGAAGTACAATAAAGGTCGAAGCCTCCTATTTCTGTTCCATTGTCCATAAATCTTGCCGCAATACCGCTTACAATAGCCTCGGTTCCAACTTTTCCCGAATTTATGGAAACGTCATTAAGATTTACGCTGAAAACGTCATAGCCCTCTGACTTGACACGGATAATACCGTCTGTGTGGAAAGCGACGACAGCGATAATATCAAGATTTACCGCCGCCGCAAGTACGCATCCGTGCTGATGGTCAGTGTGATTACCTCCGATCTCCGTTCTGCCCGGCGCCGAAAATATACTTATGTTATTTCTTTCAGGGTATAATTCGATAAATTTATTTACCGCGTCAAGGTAACGCCGTTTCTGATATTCAAGCGTCTGTTCATCTGTTCCGTACAATTTCCTGAATGTTTTTAAAAATTCGTCGCCTTCAATCTCTTGTAAAGCTTCACGGATATTCATAATATTTTCCCCTTTCAAAATCAAAGCGAATTTATTATAAATTCAAGAGTTATTTTGTTTTCTGCCTTTATCTTAAATTCCTCGTGAACGGGCGCGCCCCAGGAGTCGTCACCGCCAACGCCCATTTGCTTTGCGGCAATGCGTACCCAAGTATAGCTTGCCTCAGGCAGTTCCTCACGGTGGGTTGCATTGTCAAGCTCATATGCGGAATATGGGAGAACGCTCATTTCAAACGGCTGTTCCGCCGCCTTGAATTTAAGCCCGGCGCTGTTTTCATCATAAACGCTTACATAGCGGACACCCGTTCTGTTACCACATTCCTGCGGATTTAGATACTTTGAAAAATTGTCCTGCGCATTTGATGTAAAAACACCGAGCCTTGCACCGTTATTTCTGTCAATGTAGTTTTCATCAGGTCCCATACCGTAGAATGTGAATTTATCGTATTGCTTTTTTAGCTTGAAATCCATCGCAAAAACAGGCATATCTGACATACCCTGAACGCCCGGATATTCTGCTTTTACACCGAGTCTTCCGTCAAAATAAGCGTTGTAGATTATTTTGTATTCAAAAGACGGAACGGTAGGCGCGGCGAAAACAAATGTAATTTCAAGATTGTCTGATTTTTCCTCGGTTGTAAGTCTGTCGCCAATCAGCCTCGCACATTTTCCTGCAATCTGCCATTGTGCCATATCTTGAGGATATCCCGCTCCAGTATCATTATCGGTCATTGCTCTGAAAAAGCTGATTTTCGGCGCTCTTGTGATATATTCCGCACCGTCATAGACAAGAGAGCTGATACCGCCCTCACGCTTGTCAAACTGCATCGAGAAGCCTTCTCCGTGAACGCCGATACAAAAATCACCGTAGATAATTTCCGCCTTTGCGTTAGTGATTTCCTTCTCTTCCGCGTTACGGATAATCTCCTGCGCGAAAGAGATTTCGTGTCCCGACTCTGCCCAAAGTGTATTTTCGGCAAGTACTGCGGAAACCGTAAAGACGTATTCTCCGCACTCTTCGGGCGCTTGCATACCGATTTCAAACGTGCCGATTTCTCCTGCGGAAATATTCAGGGTATGCTCCTCTCTTCCGAGAATTTTGCCCTCTTTTTCAAGCGTTACATTGAAAATATATCCCTTTGTATCAATGAACAGATTCCTGTTTTCTATGGTAACAACGCCGTTTTTAACGCTCATTCTGACGTTTGAGTAAAGAGCCTTGACCTCCTGCACTTTCGGAGAGGGAGTACGGTCAGCGTAAACAATTCCATTTGTGCAAAATCCGTAATCACCGGCTCTGTCGTCGAAGTCGCCTCCATAAACGAGAACACCGTCTTTATAAAGCGCCTGGTCTATATAGTCCCAGATAAAGCCGCCCTGATAGCTTTCGTATTTATCTTCAAGGTCGGTGTAAAGCTTCATACCGCCGAGGGAATTGCCCATAGCGTGCATATATTCACAGCTGATATAAGGCTTTTTAGGAGCATTTTCAAGATACTCGACAATGTCGGCGGGCTTTGCATACATTCTGCTTTCCATATCTGTGATATGGTCGTATTTTCTATTCCACACAACTCCCTCGTAATGCACAAGTCTAGCGCTGTCAACCTTATGGAAATAGTCTGCCATTGCCGCAATATCATTACCGCAGTAGCTTTCGTTTCCGCAGGACCAAATCAGAACGGACGGGTGATTTTTATCACGTTCGTACATTGATTTTGCTCTGTCAAGACAAGCCTCTTTCCATTCGGGGAGAGACGCGGGAACGTTTATTGACGGCTCACAAGCGCCCATCTTCTGCCAAGTGCCGTGGCTTTCAAGGTTTGTTTCATCAATGAGGTAAATTCCGTATTCGTCACAAAGCTGATACCAACGACTGTTATTTGGATAATGACTAGTGCGGACAGCGTTCATATTGTTCTGCTTGATGAACTTAATATCCCAAAGCATATCTTCTTCGGTAATCGCTCTGCCTGTTTTGGAATTGAATTCATGGCGGTTTACACCCTTGAAGATGATACGCTTTCCGTTAAGGTACATCAAGCCGTTTTTCAGTTCAAAGGCGCGGAATCCAACCTTTGTTTCCGCTGTTTCAACGATTCTACCGCCGGCGATAATTTCAGCGGTAAGAATGTAAAGGTTAGGTTCTTCCGCACTCCAAGGCCGCACGCTCGGAATAGTTGCTCTGACATTGGCTTTATCGCTCTCATAAACCTTATTTCCGTTTATATCTGTAAGCGTAAGTTTTACGGAGTAATCGCATTCGCCGATAATATCGAGCTCTGCTGAGAAGATACCGTTGCCGTTTTTATAATTGAAATCCGCTGTTATTTTCATATCACGGACGTGGATTTCAGGAATCGCATAAAGATACACATCACGGAAAATCCCTGAAAATCTCCAAAAATCCTGGTCCTCAAGCCAGCTTGCCGTGCTGTAACGGTAAACCTCGACCGCAAGCTTGTTATTTTTTTCTCTGAGGTAAGGTGTGATAATTAACTCTGAGGGAGTGAAGCTGTCCTCGGCATAGCCTACAAACTCGCTGTTAAGCCATACATAAATTGCGGTTTCAACGCCCTGAAAGCTGATAAAGGTTTCCTTGCCGAGAAGCGCCTTGTCAACATCGAAGTATCTGACATAACTGCCCACGGGATTGCGTTTCTGCGGAATTTGCGGAGGAATAAGGCTTTCCCGACCTTCCCAAGGATACTGTGTGTTCACATATTGGGGCTTGTCATATCCTTGAAGCTGAATATGTCCCGGAACTGTTATATCGTCAAAACCGCTTGTATCAAAATCGGCTTTGTAAAAATCGACAGGTCTGCTGTCGGGGTGTTCGGTGAAGGCGAATTTCCAAACGCCGTCGAGGCGCTGACGGAGATTGCCCTCGCTTGTAAAGCAGCTATGGTCGGAATGTGCGGGGATACGATTTACTTCAAAAACTTCGGGATTTGCGAGCCATTCGAGTGAGGGTTTCATAAGTGTTTCCTCCTGTTAATTGTTTATACTTTCTTTAATTTTAGCGTTTGTCTTTTCTACGTTCAGCTTGATGAGAACGATTGTGATTAAAATGTTGAATATCATTGGAAGCCAAAGATACATAACGTGCAGCATATTTAAACAGGATTCTGACTGCACTGCGGCATTTTCAACATATCCGCTTGCGGCAAGAAGCCAGCCTGCTATTGCAGTACCGATACCGCCGCCAACTTTTGTACCGAATGATGTGCAGGAATACATTATTCCGTCAACTTTTTTACCTGTTGTCAATCTTGTATATTCTGACGTTGTTGCAATAAGAGCGTTCATATCGCCCTGCAGCGGACTCATACCAAGCGCCGCGACAGCCGTAAATGCAAGCATAATAGGGATACTTCCCATATATCCCGCAATCAGAACGCCCATTCTTCCGAGAACGCCGACTATATATCCCACAATATTCAGCCTATACATACCACCGAGTTTCTTTACAAGAATCGGAGTAAGCAATAATCCTGCTATCATAGGAATATTGATTGCCCAAGCGAAAACGCCGAAAATTTCTTCATCTCCCAGTACATATTTCATAAAGTAAATTCCCATTCCAAGAGTTGCGGAATAAATCTGCATCAGGAGATACGCTCCGCATATCATCAGAAAATATTTGTTATGCACAAGAAGCTTGAATGCGTCAATAAGACCGTACTTTTCTTCCTTTTCGGTTTCTTCCTTTGCAATCTCTTTTTGTGAAAACTCCTTTACGGAAAAAACAGATATTGTGTTGGAAATCACACCGATAATCGCATATACTATCGCAACTGTTCTCCAAGCGTCCGCGCCGCCTCCAAGATTATTCACAATGTCAACTGTGATAACCTGAATCAGCATACTTGTACCAAATGCAAACATAAATCTGATTGAACCCATCTGTACGCGCTCGTGATTATTTCGGGTTATAAGGGCGGTAAGGGCGGAATAAGCTATGTTATTAGCTGTATAAAAGCCCGCGTTAAGTAAAGTGTATGTAATAAAGAACCAAGCGTACTGCGCAATCTGTCCCATATCCGTTGGTATACAGAAAATTGCTATAAGGCAAATCGCACATCCAAAATATCCGTAAAGCATCCAAGGTCTTGCCTTACCCATTTTTGTTTTGGTTTTGTCGATGAGCGCGCCAAAGAATATGTCGCTTATTCCGTCGAAAATTTTTGAAACTGCAATGAGCGTGCCGACAATTCCCGCATTCAGTCCTACCGTGTCGGTCAGATAAATCATTACGAAGGATGAAAGCAGCGCATATACTACGTTTCCTGCGATATCACCCGAACCGTAACCGACTTTGTTGTACCATTTCAGGTATTTTTTATCAGTCATAGTAATTCTCCTTAAATATAAATACTTGGCTTCAGTTCATCACACCTTTTGAGTTCTGCGATAAAAACGGCAATGACAGCGCCGTCGTTTGATTTAGATATCTTTTGTCGTCGACTTTATTCTACCACGTATTTTTAATGCAAACCATAAATTAAATAATACAATTTATGCACAAAATGATACAAATCACTTGATTTTTTGTTTTGATTGCCGTATAATGAATTAAGAAAACATAGGAGGATAGTATATGTTCACTAATGTGGCTTATTTGCACAATTCACTTGCGGATATGGTTGACACAAGTCGTTCGCTTGTTGTGACCAGCTGTGGTTATTACCGTGTTCACAGCCGCCCTGTTGTTTCCACGGAGCGACTCAACGGACGAAAGGATTATCAGCTTCTATACATTGCAAAGGGCAAAGGTTATTTTTATTTTGACGGACCACTCGGACAAGAAACCGTTATTACTGAAGGAAATATGATTCTTTTTCGCCCCGGTGAAATACAGTATTATTACTATCATGCTCCCGATAAAACCGAAGTATACTGGGTACATTTTACCGGACGAATGGTGGAGGGTATTCTTGACAACTACGAAATGCCTAATGCCGAAAAGGTTTTCTATACAGGAACCTCCCCCGATTATGCGTGGCTTTATAAACAGATGATTCAGGAATTGCAGCTTTGCCGGCCCAATTATGAAGAACTGCTTGCCCTAAATTTGCGGCATATTTTTATTCAGATCAATCGTTATATCAAAGAAGGCTTAAAAAAAAGCAGCGATGTCCAAAACGAAATTGAACGTGCTGCTCATTATTTTAATGAACATTATAACGAACCTTTAAGTATAGATGATTATGCCGCCTCACGGCATATGAGTACCTGTTGGTTTATTCGTAATTTCAAACAGATCTTAAAGGTTACTCCAATGCAATATATCCTATCCTTACGTATGTCAAATGCACAAAGCCTACTTGAAACAACGGAGTATAATATCTCTGAAATCGCCGAGGCGGTAGGATATGACAACTCATTATACTTTAGTAGGCTGTTTCACAAGCATATCGGGGTTTCGCCGTCGGAATACAGAAAGAAAAGGACTTTATAAATTTTATGTTCTATAATCGCCGTGTTCCAAATTTATTAGAGTATAATGGTAACTACCATATAGATGTATTCCAAGCGCTCGTCCTCATCTTAAAGCCTTGCCACCAGCAAGGCTTTTTTACTTTTTCATTCCTTGATCTTCTAACATTTGGGACATTCTTTCATCTATTCTTGCCTTGTTTTCATGATTAAGGCGGTTAAATTTTTCAGTAAAGCGCGACGGCGATATACTTTTACAAAAAGTTTTGTCATTGGTCCTTCCGGCTATGTAATCTAATGAAACATCATAATGATCCGCTAATATGATTGCTTTTGAAAAAGGTATATCAATATCGCCTCGTTCGTATTTTCCATAATGATTAGTTGATACATCAATTATTTCAGAAACTTTCGCCTGAGTCAAATCTGCGTCCTCCTTTAAGTCCTTTAATCTTTGATAATAAGCCATAAATATGACCTCCTTGAATTTTATTTTACATAAAATTCTATCATATATATGGGTTTAATATTTAATTATCAAATATATTTGGTATTTTATGTCAAATTTATGATTATATTTATTGGTTTTGTAGATATAATTTATAGATTTTAATCCTCTTTGACATTTTATTTTTCAGACTTTTCCTTTATAAGCTCAAGCGTTATATCAACGCCATTATTATACTTTTCTATCCAATATGCTTTTAATTCGCATAGAAGCGCTGCTAATACATTGGTAATTAGAATCGGAGTTAAAACTAAACTGAAGATCAATTCATAAATTTGTTTATTTGAATATCCAAGTTGATTGATGAACTTGATTTCTGATTCGAATAAGTTATCAGGTAAAAATTCAAAAATCAAGTCTTTAAGATAAACTATAATACCCAAAAGTGTGGATAAAATTAAATTTGCTGACTTTATTATTAGCAATCAGACTTAAAAGAAACCATGTTAATATAGACGAAAATATTATAATCAATATCTGTATATGAGGATTATATAAATCCAATAAATAATTTAATAATATTGAAAAAATAGATGATAATAGAATTTCTATAAACAAACCATATAATAAAAACTTTCTTAATGAAATAAAAATGTAAATGATATTTGAAACGCCCATAAATAATATGGTTAAGCTTATCGTTCCAATAATTCCAAATGAGACATACTTTATGAAAACACTTGGTACTATGTACAATATGATAACTTCAAAAAAAATAATAGCATAAAGTATATTAATTATTTTAATAACAGCACTATTATTCCTATAAAGAAATTTCATAAACCTTATTTGACAGTTAAAGCACTTATTGAAAAAATTCATTGAAAAATACACACTCCATATAACGTTATTATAAGGATGTTTAAAATAGCTGCAAATACAATATCTGATTTGTTTCTTCTACATTTATCTTCATAAAGTTTTCCCCATATAATAGAATAATAAAATAAACAACTTATGCATAAAATAGAGGAAGATATAATATCAGCATCCAAAGCCCAAAAAATCAAAATTGTTATCATTATTAATAGGTCAAAAATACTTTTGCCAATCTTTTTATTATCATTGTTTTTACATTTAATAATATATATAATGCCAGCAAACACCGTAATACAAAAAAATATGTTTAAAATAATCATAAACATCCTTGTCCTCCATTATACAAAAAATGTTATATTTTGTCAATTTAAGGTTTAATATACAATGCAGCACAGAATAGCAATATCGTCCTATGTTATAATCACTTGTTAAACTCTTTTTTAATTTTTCATAGCAGTTAATACATATAAATATTACTTTATATTCTGTCAAGTTTATTGATTCTCCGCAAAACTCTTTTCCACATATAACGCATTTTTTATAAACTTCTTCCATACCTCTTTCAATTCTATTCTATTCGCCATTGGCGAATTTTTTTATTTAATGTTTGCATTCCTTGCGATCCGATCTTCCGGAAGCAGCTGCAAGAGCCATTATCATTGCTCCAAATGTAGCTCCGATTATAATTCCTATTATAAATCCTAACATAAATATCACCCCCGCTTTCATTCATCGCCATAAAGCGTTATGTATTCATCTTCAGATATAACCTCAACTTTGCCATTGCATACCGGAAACAGTTTTGTAAAAAACTCAATTATATTATCTTTTTTCTCATCTGTAATTTCATCAGTATCAATATTAATTTTTACTCCGGCATAATTTTTATTTCCATCTTCATCGACAGCTAAACCAAATACTCTTAAATATACAGTCATAATTTTTAACTCCTTATTCCAGTTCACCAATGGCGAACTCATTATTAAGACTTAACAATTTGTTGTAATTAATTATAAATTTTACGCCTCCTATTCGACCGTCCGCTCCTCTGATCCGCTCCGTACTTACATATCCAAGGTTTTTAAGCTTGTCAAGATGGTTTTTATACATATCCGAACCCATATCTAAGTCATGCAGGACTTTTTTACGATTGGTATTAAGCTCTGATTTACCGCCGGAACGGCTGCACAAATACATAAAAATTGCCTTAGCTGAAGCGGTAAGCCGCGGATCGTCAAGTATACTTTCTGATTTTACGGCAGAATATTTACCTGTTCTATGTATTTCAGGCAGTACCTCATGAGTTACCCAACGGCGATATAATTTCGCTTCAGGCTAAGCTATTGTTTTAAAGCCTGTTTTCAGATTCTGAATTTTGCCCCATCTCTGCATTCCGAAAGAATTAAACTTATCTTCATAAAGATTAAAAAATTCTTTGATACGATTATCAGGATTGGTAATCTGCTTTGCCTTGTATTCGGATTTTCTGGTAATATTACGTTCGATTCTTTTTCTTAGCTGAGCTTCTTCATAATACCAGCCAAATTTCTGAGAATAAATAAAATACTTCTGTCCCGGCATTTTAAAGCCTAAACATTTACCGGATTTTTTTACATAATCCTCATACTTTACCTCAATGCCTTCCGCTCTCATTTTGTCGAGAAAATCATCAAAACTTTTTGAAGCCTTGACCGTTTCGTCAATGATTATTTTAAGCTTCTGCTTCCAACTCTGTCCTGTCTGTTTAAGCTCCCATTCATAATGACTAACGCCCTTTCCTTTAGAATTTTCTATCACCGAAAGACCGCGTTCGGCAGTTATTTCATCACTGTATTTTTTCAATTCTTTCCATGCCGGAGAAAACTTTCTGTCATGTTCGGTTGAAAATGCTTTACCGTTATGAAAATTGACGGAATTGATAATTATATGGTTATGTATGCAGGCTTTATCGACATGAGTTGAGAGTACAAATTCATATTGTTCGTCAAGCATTCTTTTCATAGTTTCAAGTCCGATTTCATGAGCTTGTTCCGCAGTCACCTCTCCTTTTTTGAATGACTGAATTGCATGAAAAGCAAGATTTTCAACATTGCTGTTCATTGATTTTCTTGTAAAACCAAACTCGTATTCCGCTGTACGATGTTGACAATTATGAGTAGAAATCCAAAAACCGTTTTCTGTTTTTTCTTTGTTGCAAATATAGTCGATAGCTTTGCCTAAGGTAACTTTGATAGGATGTATTTCTGTATAAGCCATATTTCCTCCAGTTTATTCTGAATATCTTTAATATCCTCTCGAAACACCGATTTAGTTTCGTTGACGCGCTTAACTATCTAATTAATATTTACCCCTATTTTATTAATCTCCGATACAAATTTTCTTATTTCTGAATAATCAACAATTTCTATTTTTCCCTCTATTGAAATCTTTCTTAAATAGGCGCTTAGATTTTTAATTCCGGCAGCTTTCATCTTCTCAATTATGAACTTTTTTTCTTCTCCGTCTACATAAAATTTTATCAAATAATTACGTTTTCTTTCTATTGACATTGCTTATCCTTTCTTGACTTTTTTCGGGGTTTGGGCGCTCCCAAAAGATTAATTTTTTCAAAACTCAACTCCGTTAGTTTTTGTAAAAATTGCCGAGTGTCCGGACACCGGCGTTCCTTGCTATTCAGCCCTCCGAATTTTTCAGAAGATTCATCTCCGGACAAAATTCGGATTTACAGCGCATGAATGCGCTGTATTTTTTCAAAAAATCCAGGGATTTTTTGATTCTGAAAAATCAGAAATCGAAAGTCCAAAAGCGATCGCCTCAATTTGATTTTAAATTATAATCATGAATTTTTATTTTGTCAAGAGGGCATAATTATTTTTCTATTCATACACGTCAATCTGATAAAATAAAAAAACGCCGTAAATACGGCATTTAAAATATATCCGAACCATTAAAAAAATAAAGAAAAAACTTTTTCGACATTGCAAAAAAATAAGGAACCGAGATTAAAATCTCGATTCCTGTAATTGCCGAAAAATACCAGAAATATATTTTTGAAAAAAATACTTGACAAAATTTTTCCTTCATGTTAAAATACAAAACAGAAAAAGCACCCCCACAAAGCATTGAACGTTTCCCAGACGTTCAATGCTCCATAATCAACGCAGATACAACCCTATCTGATTGACTTAGTGAGAATGCTATCTCAGCGTACGCACATGTATGCTCGATATAGACACATAAGCTCGTCAGATATTCCTCCATCGGAACTGGCGGGCTTATTGCTTTTTCTAAACAAAATTGAATATTTCTTTCAGGCAGCTATTCACTACCAAAATTAACATAAACTAAAATCACTGCTCACAGCCGCCTGCGGAGTTTCCTCCGTTATCAAACAACATAAATGCCGCTGTAAGCAGATGGTTTTAGTACTTACCTTTGGCTCCCCAAGTTGGACTCGAACCAACGACCCTGCGGTTAACAGCCGCATGCTCTACCGACTGAG
>OLSA01000800.1_pt1 | contig 27094 bp, 41 predicted proteins | sample 1672731 | NCBI WGS metagenome assembly OLSA01 (sample SAMEA3136718, study PRJEB25190) | human gut metagenome | biome: human gut; feature: human-associated habitat; material: faeces | place: Austria | collected 2013
TGCGTGCCGCCCGTCCCTTTTCAGCAGCCGTCGTCACACCCGGCGCGGCGCTTCATCCGATTCCGGTCGTAGACCCTCCCGCTGGGCACCGTGCGCGTAACAGGGGAGAGCCCGTTCCACGAGCCCCGCTGCCCGGCGTGGTAGGCCCTCTGTGCTTTCTTGCTCTGCTTGCGCAGCGGGACGAACGAATGTCTCATGTGCTTCACCTCCGTGGATGCACCCGGTAATTTTACAATTTTGTGAAAAATCCGAAAAACACTTGCTTTTTTCGCCGGGGTATCGTATCCTGTACTACTCCCGCTTCGGGAGAATCACCGTACAGGAGGCGATCACCGTGACGAATAAGCCTTTCCGGGTCATAGACCCCGCTGCCACCGGCGCCAATATCCTGCGCCTGCGCAAGGAGCGGGGGCTGACCGTCCGCGACCTGCAGACCTATTTCGGCTTTGAGGAGCCGCAGGCCATCTACAAGTGGCAGCGAGGCCAGAGCCTTCCCTCCGTGGATAACCTGTATGCGCTGGGTGCGCTCCTTGAGGTGCCTCTGGACGAGATACTGGTGCAGGCAAGGCCGCAATTGAATATGCTGATGTGCGAGCAGCAGGCCGGAACAGCCTGCTGCTCTCCGCTTTTTTGCCGCCGGCCGCGGGAGATGCGGTGGAAGCCCAAGATCGCGTGACCATTTTTGCACGCGGCGCGTGCCGTCCGCACAGGCGGGCCGCAGGCGACGGGTGCGTTTTTTTGAGCGCCCGCAGGCGCAGGTCATCAGATCCTTGGATCCTTCGTTGCTTGTAGGGCAGGGAGACGTAAGCGCGGAAGCGTGAGAGATCGGGCGTGCGAATGGACGAAGGGGGAAGCAGCGTTGGGCGCTGTGTGATACGGAGGGCGTACCATTTTTGTATCTATCAGAGCTTTCAGGACTGCTTGTCCCGTTTTCTTGCAATCGCGAATGTGCAGCACTATAGTTCGTCTGCACCTGAACCGGTCGCTGCGTTCTCCGGCTCCGCCGCATCTCCCGCGGCCGGCGGGACAGTGTCAGGCGGACGCCTCCAGATACGCCTCGAAGGCCTCGGCAAAGGTGTCGTTCACGTCAAAGGGCGCGGCGTAGTCCACCTGCGTGTTGACCAGCGCCGCGTCCAGCGCGGCGGAAACCTCGTCGGCGCGGCGGCTCAGGTCGGCGCACATCCTCCGCACCTTGTTCCGGTCGAAGTTGATGGTGACCACGCGCCGGACATCGCAGCGATAGGTGACCTGATTGCCCTCGTTGTTGAAGCGGTAGCCGGTGCCGCCGCCGGCGATGAGCGTCTCGGAGGCGCGCAGGCCGGCCATGCGCCGCAGCAGACCGGCGATCTCCTGCCGTTTGCCGTTGAGCCCCACCTCGCCGTCCAGTCCGGCAGGCAGGTCGAGGGCAGCCTTGGCCCGGTAGATGGCCGCGCTCAGCGTCTCCCGCTGCGCCAGCAGGAACAGCAGGAAAGCTGCCGCCTCGGTGATCTGTTCGCTGTACTCCGTGGCGGGAGGGGCGAAGGTCGTCTCGTCCTCCGCCTCGGCCATCACCTTCCTGCGCAGATAGGTGTTCTGCACCCTGGTGATGTTCTGCTCCCGGCCGAGGATATCCTCCGCCGTCTCCATCATGGACTGCAGCTTGTTCTGGAACCGGAACGCCTCTTTCAGATTCATACGGTCGTCACTCCTTTGTCGTTTCTCGTTGTCCCTATGATACGGCATCCGGTACGCTTTGTCATTGAACTGCTGGTTGAATCGGCAGCAAAAAGAACCTCGGCTCTGACCTGTGCGTCAGAGTCGAGGTTCACATTTGGGAGCGATTTTACTGCGTGGCGTCGTGGAAGGCGCGGTTGACGCGCTGCATCTGCTTTTCCGCGTCCTCAAGGTCGCCGGAGATGACGGCCCGGGCCAGCGCCGCGTGGGCCTCGTAGGCCATCTGGTTGATATGCAGGATCTTCTGGCTGGAGAATTCTCTGGCCCGGTTCCAGAAGTAGGTGACGATGATCTCCGTGATGGCGCTGTTGACCGCGACCACCATGGCGTTATGGCTGGCGGCGGCCAGAATGGAGTGGAACTCCTCGTCGATCACATGGAGGGCTTCAATGTCGGCCACGCTGGCGCCGTAGCGCACGATGTTTTTCTCCAGCGCGGCGATGTCCTCCGCCGTGCGGTTCTGCGCGGCAAGGCGTGCGCAGCCCATGTCGTTGACGATGCGGTAATCCTTCAGCTCCTGCAAACTGAAAACGCCGCTGTCGATCATATCCTTCAGATTCTTTTCCAGTCCTGAAACAGAGAAGCCCTGCACGATGGAGCCGCCCGCGCTGCCGATGTCGATGCGGATGAGCCCATTCTGCTGCAGCATGCGCAGCGCCTCGCGGACACTGGGACGGCTCCGCTGAAACTGCTCCGCCAGAACACGCTCCGGCGGCAGCCGGTCGCCGGGCTCCAGCTCTCCCTGCACGATTTTGTTATAGATCTGGTCATAGATTACTTCGCAGGCACGCTTCGTTTTGGCGGGTGCAAACGCCGTTTTTTCATTGGAAATGTGACTCACCCCGTTTACATTTTAATACATACTATATGAAGTATAAAATGGCTTGACCATTATGTCAAGAACTTTTGCAGTTTTCAAGCGAAAAACTTTCCTCTTGGTGAGAAAACGTATGAGCGGTGCGGCGGCGGTGGACGGGCAGCGCCGTTTTTTGCAGTCAAAACGACATGAACTTGCGGGAATCGGCAAAATATACAATTACTCGCACAGTAACTTGTGAGGTTTTTCCGTATTGACACACGGCGATTCATCTATTATCATAAACTATGTAATTGGTAATACCTATAGACACATTTACCTATTACCTGTTTGGGAAGGAGAAGTTCAGATGTTGCTGGAAAACGTTTCTTTTAAGGGCAAGACCGGTATCATCACCGGCGGCGCGCAGGGCATCGGCAAGGCCATCGCCAGCCAGCTCGTGGCGATGGGCGGCAGAGCCGTCATCGTGGACATCAACCCCGTCACCGGTGAGGAGACGTGCCGCGAGCTGGGCAACGCCGCGTTCTACGCGGTGGATCTGGCGGACGCCGGACAGGTGGTGCGCGTGTTTGAGCAGATCATTGCGGACGAGAAGCATGTGGATGTCCTGATCAACAACGCGGGCATCGTGAACACCGACGATTTTCAGAATCTGTCGCTGGAGCAGTGGAACAAGATCCTCGCTGTGGATCTGACGGCGGTATTTCTGGCCTGCCAGGTCTGCTTCCGCCACATGGCTGAGATCGGCGGCGGACGCATCGTGAACGTGGCCTCCATCGCCGGCAAGGTGGGCGGCGGCTATCTGGGCACGGCCGCGTATGCCGCGGCCAAGGCCGGCGTGATCTCCCTGACAAAGAGCGTGGCCAAGGCCGGCTCCGAGAAGAACATCTACTGCAACAGCCTGTGCCCCGCCTACACCAAGACCCCGCTGGTGGCCACCCGTCTTACCGGCGAGAAGGAGGCCAAGGTGCTGGCTGCCATGAATCTCCACCGCGCCGCCGCGCCGGAGGAGGTAGCCAACGGCGTACTGTTTCTGGCGTCTGACGCCGCCAGCTTCGTGCAGGGCGAGAACCTGAACTGCGACGGCGGCATGCTGATGAACGGTTGAGTAAGTGTCAGCTTCCGCCATCCCCGGCCGGAGGCTTTCACGCAAATAGTATTTGCAAAATAAAGAGGAGGAAACTGTAATGAAAAAGACCATCGCACTGGTCATGGCACTGGTCATGACGGCGGCGCTCCTGGTTGGCTGCGGCGGCCAGGGAAACGCTGGAAACTCGAAATTTGAGACCTCGGACACCTATACGCTGAAGATGCACCTGTCTGTTGCCGCCACCGACCCCGTCTATGCTTCCGCCGAGAAGTTCGTGGAGCTGGTCGAGGCCAAGACTGATGGAAAGGTCACGTTTGAGCTGTACCCCAGCTCTTCTCTGGGCGTCACGTCCGACTGCCTGGAGGGCCTGAGCATGCGCGCCTGCGACGTGGTGTATGACTCCATGTCCAACCTGTCCACCTGGAATGAGCTGGCCAACATCGAGGCGCTGCCCTACATGTATTCCGGCGTTGACCACTTCAAGGCCGTGTGGGAAGGCGAAGTGGGCGAGAAGATCCGCAACGATCTGGGCGACGCCACCGGCCTGAAGATCATGGGCTGCGGCCTGCAGGGCATCCGCGTTGTCACCTCCAACACCCCCATCAAGAGTCTGGCCGATGTGAAGGGCCTGAAGATCCGCGTCCCGACCATCGACGTGTACCTGAAGACCTGGGATTGGCTGGGCGCTTCCACCACCCCGCTGGCCGGCTCTGAGATCTTCACCGCCCTGCAGCAGAACACCGTGCAGGCACAGGAGAACGCTTATCCCACCTGCGTGGGTCTGTCCCTGCAGGAGGTCTGCGACTATGTCACCGAGACCAACCACGTCTACTCCATGACCACCTTCATCATGGATCAGAGACTGTTCAGCAGCATGCCCGCCGAGTACCAGACCGCCATTGAGGAGGCCGCTGTGGAGGCCGGCAAGCTCTGCACCCAGCTGATCGTTGACAGCGCGGAGTCCAGCAAGCAGGTGTTCGTGGACGCCGGTGCCACCGTCTATGAGGTCGATCTGCAGGAGTGGCAGGATGCCATGGACGGCTTCGTGGAGCAGAACTATCCCAATCTGCTGGAATACTACAACATGATCCTGGACGCCGATCCCGCCAAGTAAGGCGCCATTTTCTGGGGCGGGGTGGGAGCCTCCCCACCCTGCCCACCCCCCCACCGGACGCTTCCGGACGTGCAAGTGTAAAGGAGGAATTTTGTGAAAGTCCTGAATGCATATTCCAAATTTTTGGATGTCCTGACCAAGGTGCTCAGAGCGATCCTGATCATCCTGCTGGCATCTATGGTCATTATCATGATCTACAACGTGATCTGCCGCTATATTTTTTCGGACGCAAAGCCCTGGGCGGAGGAGCTGACGCTCTATATCTCTATTTTCAGCATCATGCTGGGCCTGGGCATTGCCAGCCGCAGCGACAGCCACCTGCAGGTGGACTTCCTGACCCGCCTGTATAAGCCGAAGGTGCGCTGCCTGATGGCGGCCATCTGGTCTGTCGTGACCATCGTGATCATGGCGATTTTCGCCTATTACTCCGTCAGTCTGATGGTCAACCACGCCACGGCTCGTTCCGTGACACTGCCCATCACCATGCGTGAGATCTATATGGCGTTCCCCATCGGCTCCGCCATTCTGATACTGTACTCCATTGAGATCATCGCACGAAATCTGGTGGGCTTCGCCCACGGCGGCGAGCTGCCTGCGCTGCCCGGCAGAGAGAAGGGAGGAGACGCTGAATGAACGCTGGTCTGATCGTATTTATCGTCCTGATCGTGTTGGCTTTCCTTGGCCTTCCCATCTTTGAGGCTATCGCGGCCGGCACCATGCTGGCCATGTGGTTCGGCGGCTTCCCGCTGGAGCTGTGCGCTCAATATCCGAACTCGAGATAGTGAGCGTATTGTTCCCCGAAATGTTGAAAGTCAGTACGAGCTTACGTCCTTTGTCCCCATCATCGTACACATAAACCGAGTTGACAAGCGTGTCGATGATACGCCGCTGATACTCAACATCTTCTATATCACCCCTCTTGAACGATTCGAGCCAATACATGATTCGCTCCTTCGTCAAGAGGGGCTTTTTCATTTCCTCCCGGGCAATCTGCCCTTCGAGGTCTCTACGTTCTTCTTCCAGCTCCTCAAGACGTTCCTTCGTTGTTGGTGTGATAATGCCTTGCTCTATTGCGGACATGAGGTTCTTGATTCTCTTATTGGTCTCCTTCAATCGTTCCTGTAAACCTATGAGAACGGAGGTATCTTGAAGCTCCTTCTCAATCAGCTCCATAGCTCGAGTGGATATTTTCTCTATGTTTTCATCGGTGAGTACCTGTTGCACCGTGAACTCAACGACAGTCCGCTCGAGCCATTCTTTTTTCTCGACCTTCTTCTCGCAGTTGTGCTTTCTCTTACGATTCACACACTTGTAGTAATGGTGAACCTTCCCGGTCTTTGAAGTGCCGCTCTCACCCACCATAGGCTCGCCGCAGTGACCGCAGAAGACCTTCGTAGTTAGTAGATAGTCCTCTATGGCTTTGGCTTTTGCCCGGGCTGTGTAGTTGTGCCGGAAGGTTGCCTGTACTTTATCAAACAAAGTCTTGTCGATGATGGGTGGTACTGCGTCCTCCAAGACTACATCATCGTATCGGTACACTCCGATGTATTTATCATTCCGCAGAATCCGGGACAGGCTGTTCTTATTAAAAGCATTTCCTCGGGAGGTCTTAAACCCATGCTCATTCAACCAGTTTACAATCTGCGTTTTAGACTTGCCCTCTGCGTACATCGTGAAGATGGTTCTGACGGCTTTTGCACCCACTGGGTCAACCTCATACTGGCGGTCATTTCCTATCTTATACCCAAGCACAGGACTTCCCATAGCTATACCGTGGAGAGCGTTTTCTTTCAAACCTCTCTTGATACTCCGGGCAAGGTTTTCGCTGTAATACTCCGCATAGCCCTCGAGGACGGATTCAAGAATGATTCCCTCCGGGGTGTCCGGCATTGGTTGTTTGGCATAGAAAATCTTCACACCATTACGTTTGAGCTTTGCTTTGTAGATGGCACTGTCGTATCTGTTCCGGGCGAAGCGGTCAAGGGTGTACATAATCACAGCGTCAAAATGCCCCTTCTCGCTGTCCTTGATAAGCCGCTGGAAGCTCGGTCGGTTGTCTGTCTTGCCGGAGATAGCCCGGTCGATATATTCGTCTACGACAATGAAGTCGTTCTTGAGGGCAAACTCGTGACATTCACGAAGCTGTCCCTCGATTGATTCTTCTCGTTGGTTGTGGCTCGAGTAACGAGCATATATTACCGCTTTGATAGTCTCACCTCCAATATCTTCTTTCTATATATCAAAGCGAAGGGAATGACCTTATCACACTGCCGCAGTTGTTCCCTTATCCCCCTCAAGCTCCTCACGGTTCTCAAATTCATAAGCCATAGACATGAACTCATGCTTCGCTCGCCGGGACAGTCCCCGGTAGATACGAAGAATGTCCTCCTCGTCTTCGTTGGCTGGTTTGGTCTCGGGTAAGTCTTCCTCGTCTGCGAAGAAGTCCATGACGGAACACTCAAGCAATTTTGCCATTTCCAGCATTTCGGATTCCTTCGGTAATGACCCTTTAGTGTTGATGGCTGTTGCGAAAGAACTTGAACCCTTAACAGCTTTGACAATGGCGGTCAGATTCGTGCCTTTTTCAGCACAGATACGATTGATATTCTCTGCGAATGTCATAGTGATTCCTCCTCTGCAAAAAATAAATTCGTAAAAACCGAATTTTCCTATTGACAATTCGCATAATAAGAATTAGAATAAGAACATGAAGTTCGGAAAATGTGAATTGGCAATAAGAAAGCGACCTCTCGAAAATGGCAGTTTTCGGGAAGTTATAGTTATTGATGGTCTTATAAGAATAATAACAATAATTCGCCTATTTGTCAATGGTAATTCTGATTTCAAGAATTTATATCGTAAAGGAGGTAAGATATTCGTGGACATTAAAGAGAGAATGGCAAACGTGGGAATGACACAGGTAGACATGATACTGGAATTGCAGAAGCGAGGTTATGCAGTTCAGCCGCCTATGATGTCAAGTATTCTCCGAGGGGTTTATACATATCCCAAGGCAAAGCAGATTCTCGCTGTTTGCAAGGAAATTCTCAAGGAACGTGAGAATGAATGAGCCTGTCAGAAGTACAGGTAAATGACCTCGCAAGACCCTTAGTGGGTATCATCACAAAGTTTTACGCAGACCCTAAGAATGAGGAGGATTTTCAGAAATGGCTACGCAATGTAGAGGAACGAAAACAAAAAGAATCAACAGACATAAGCTCGCTGTGATTCAAGCATATATCATCATCGGTACGCTGGTACTGATTGGCTTTATCGGTGGTCTTGTCGTAGGACGAGCTACCGCTCCGAAGAAACAAGTTACCGTAACGGAGACGGTTGAAGTTCCTTCCTACGAAGCCGATTCCCTCCCGGTTGCCGAAGAAGTTACATATTTCGATGTACCACTTTCACACAGCTTGCAGAGATACATCTACGAGGTGTGTGCGGACGAAAATGTTCCAGTGTCACTCATTATCGCAATGATAGACCAAGAGAGCAAGTTCAACCCGGAAGTGGTTAGTAAGACCGGGGATTACGGTCTCATGCAGATTAACACCATCAATCACGAATGGCTGGCAGAGGAATACAGAACAGCGGATATGCTCGACCCATATCAGAATGTTTTCTGTGGAATCAAGGTCATTGGTTCGTACATTCAGAACTACAATGACTACGGTTTAGCTCTGATGGCATACAACATGGGTGACTACGGTGCTAAGAAAGCATGGGAAAACGGTATCAAATCCACCTCATACAGTGAGAGCGTTCTTGCTCTCATGCAAAAGTATGAACAGGAGGTGAATGTAAATGCCACAAATGCTGACGCTAAGTAACGGCAGACCCGAAACAATCCTATCCCCGAAGGATTTTGAGGATTTGATTGATAAGCACATGGGTATGGACTGTGCGAATTACTATCAGAATCAGATAGAACAGCTTTCAGAACTCATTCGAGACCTTGACAGTTATGTGGACGATAAAGACGTTCACTCGACCGTCAAGGAGGTGCTGAAAGAACATGGCTACTAACCGAAAAATAGGTAACAGTTTTGAGACCGAGTTCTGTGAGCTACTGTTCCAGCACGGATTTTGGTGTCACAACATGGCGCAGAACGCCGCCGGGCAACCAGCAGATGTTATCGCTGTTAAAGGCAAAACAGCGTACCTCATTGACTGTAAGGTGTGTTCAAACAACCGATTCCCTCTCTCGAGAGTGGAAGAAAATCAGCACTTTGCTATGGAAACATGGAAAGCCTGTGGAAATGGCGAGGGCTGGTTCGCACTCAAGGTTGAAGACGAAATCATTATGATTCCTCACTTTTCAATGGTGGCTCTCTCCTATGAGAAGTCAGCTCTAAATCTGACAGACATTCGAGAGTATGGAACGCCACTGGAAAGGTGGTTGAAGAAATGCTGATTGAAGTCTCAAACACACTGACGGTCGAGAACCCTACCCCGGAAATGGTGCTGTGGTGTAAGAGAAATCTCACCATACCTAACCCGGACTATGCGAAAAAATCTCGCATGAACTTATGGCTCGGAAACACGCCGAAAGTCCTGTCACTCTATGAGACCAGAGGAACAACGCTGGTGCTTCCGTTCGGAACACTCCGGCTACTCCCGAAGGACATATCCGATAAGGCACTGTTCTTGAGCGAATTTGCCGCCCCTGTGGAGGTAAATTATAACGCCGATGTTCCACTCTATGACTACCAAGAAACCGCCGTACAAGCGATGGTAGCCGCCCGGTATGGGATATTACAGAGTGCCGCAGGAAGCGGTAAAACGCAGATGGGTATTGCCCTCGCCGCAAGGCTGGGACGGCGTACATTATGGCTCTGCCATACACTCGACCTTATTAAACAGAGTAAGGAACGAGCCAAGCTCTATATGAGCGAAGACCTCATGGGTACTATCACGGAAGGAAAAGTCAATCTCGGTGAGGGAATCACCTTCGCCACGATTCAGACCATGTGCAAGCTCGACCTCGCACAGTACCGGGACTACTGGGATTGCATAATCACAGACGAGGTACACAGGGTCAGCGGAAGTCCTACCGCCGTGACACAGTATCAAAAAGTGCTGAACAGTTTATCGGCACGACACAAATACGGTCTGTCAGCAACGGTACACAGGTCAGACGGAATGATTCGAGCTACCTACGCCCTCGTTGGTGAGGTCGCTTACAAAGTCCCGGACGAAGCTGTGGCTGACAAGATTATGAAAGTGGGTATCTACCCTGTGGGTACAGGGGTTCAGATGAGCCGGGAAGCCCTCAACACTGACGGAACGCTGAACTACACCAAGCTCATTACCTATCTTACCGAAAACGCCGCCCGGAATCAGCTTATTGCAGATTCCATTGAGCAGAGACCTTCTCTGATTCTGTCGGACAGGCTGAATCACCTTGATACATTGATAAGTCTTCTCCCGGTTGATATGCAGAAGGACGCTGTGATGATAAGCGGCAAAATGACAACTAAAAAGGGCAAGGCTGAACGAGAACAGGCTCTTGAGGACATGAGGAGCGGCAAGAAGAAATACCTCTTTGCTACATACTCACTGGCGAAGGAAGGGCTGGACGTACCACGGTTGGAGCGTCTGTACCTCACCACCCCACAGAAGGATTACGCTGTGGTGACACAGAGTATCGGGCGTATCGCTCGTACCTTCGATGGAAAGTCAGACCCTATCGCCTACGATTTCGTGGACGATATAGCTTACCTCGTGAAGTCCTATAAGAAGCGATGTACGACCTATCGAAAGAACGGTTGCTACTTCGTAAAGGAAGGAGGGACAAGCCCATGCGATTGATTTCTTATGACTGTGAGGTCTTCGCCTATGACTGGCTCGTAACCCTCAAGAATAAGGAAACAGGGGTTTACACCTGTATTTGGAACGACAACGAAGCTCTGAAAATGGCATTGTCCGATGATTGTATCTATGTCGGTTTCAACTCAAAACACTACGACCAGTACATCATCAAAGCAATTGCCGCCGGGTTTGCCCCGGAGGAAATTAAAAAGGTCAACGATTTCATTATTGCCGGAGGGCAAGGTTGGCAGTGTCCGCTTCTCGATGGTATCTACTTCCGTTTCAGTAATGTGGATATTCGAGACGATACGCAACAGGGGTTATCCCTTAAAGCCATTGAAGGACACCTCGGTATGTCGGTTAAAGAATCCAGCGTACCGTTTGATATTGACCGTCCTCTAACCCCGGAGGAAAAAGCCGAGACGGAGTTCTACTGTAAACATGACGTTGATACCGCCGAGAGACTGATTGACATTCGTAAAGACTACTTGAAGAACAAAATCAACCTCGGTCGGCTGGCTGGTCTCGATGAAGTCAAGGCAATGGGTATGACGAACGCCAAACTGACTGCGGCAATGCTGAAAGCAACCAAGAAGCCACACGATGATGAACGCAAGTATGTCTACCCGGACAATCTGCGAAAAGAGTACATACCACCCGAGGTTTTCGCTTTCTTCGATAGAATGTATGACCTCTCCATTTCAGACAGTGAGCTTTTCAAAGGCAAGTTTAATCTGAACATCGGTGAGTGTCCTGTGACACTCGGGTATGGCGGTATTCATGGTGCAATCCCAAACTTCTTTTGGGAGGAAACCGAGGATAGAGGAATTTGGAATGAGGACGTAGGAAGCTACTATCCACACCTCTGTACCATCAATGGGTACACAAGCAGAAACATTCCCTCACCAAAGATTTATGAGGACATTCTTGACCGCCGTATGAAAGCGAAAGCCGCTGGCGATAAGCACACGGCGAACGCTCTGAAACTGGTTTGCAACACCACCTACGGTTGCTTGCTGAATCAGTACAACGACCTCTACGACCCTCTCATGGGTAGGTCGGTCTGCATTTCCGGGCAGTTATATCTACTGGAACTTGCAGAGCATTGTTACCAAGAGATTGAAGGACTGCGAATTGTCCAGCTCAACACGGACGGTATCATGGTCGAGTGCGATAAGAAGGATTACGACACACTGACCGCTATCTGTGCTGAATGGCAGTCTCGTACAGGCTTTGACCTCGAGGAAGATACCGTTGTCAAGATAGCGCAGAAAGACGTAAACAACTACGTTGAGGTTCAGCCGGGCGGCAAAGCAAAAGCCAAAGGCGGCTATCTCGTGAAGGGTATCGCTCCGGCTGGTGCTTTCAATATCAATAACTCCTGTGTGATTGTGGCTACCGCCCTCAAGGAGTTCTTTGTAAACGGAACGCCTGTCGAAGACACCATCAATAGTTGCGATGATATTTTCCAGTTTCAGATTATCGCCAAAGCCGGGGCGAAGTACCGAGAAGCCTATCATGTGGTGGACGGTGAAAAGCAGTCCGTTCAGAAGGTGAACCGAGTGTACGCCACAGCGGACGAGAGATACGGAAAAATCTTCAAGGTTAAAGCCGAGGACGATTCCGAAGCGAAAATAGATTCTCTCCCGGAACACTGTATCATCGACAACGATAACGAGCTGTCCATTAACGAGGTAGACAGAAGTTTCTACATCGCAATGGCGAAAAAGCGAGTTGACGATTTCAAGGGTATCAAACCCGAAAAAACTAAAAAGCCAAGGAGGACAAAGAAAATGGCAACTACTACCAAGACCACAAATGTATATCAGAAGCTCCTTACTGCAAGGGCAAAGTTCCTTGAAGCGAACGTGGAGAAGACAGGAAAGAATATGCACCTGTCCTTCAAATACTTCGAGCTTGAGGACATTGTACCGACCGCTATCCGCATTTTCAATGAGGTTGGTCTTATCCCTGTGGTGAACTTCACCGCTGATGTTGCAACCATGAACATCATCAACACCGACAACCCGGAGGAATCCGTACCGTTCGTTGCTCCGTTCAATCAGATTGCTCCTATCGTGAGCAACGCTGGCAAACAGGCTACAAACGAAATGCAAGCTCTCGGTTCTTCCATCACCTATATGCGCCGCTACCTGTATATGATTGCGCTGGACATTTGCGAGAGCGATTCCATTGACGCAAATCTCGGCAAGGGCGAGAGCGATTCCGCTCCGGCGGCAGAGAAGAAAGCTCCGGCTACTCCCGAGCAGAGACAGGAAGTGAAGGAGAATCTGACTGCCCCGGCTGACAATGCTTCTGCTTTACAGATTAAGGGGCTGAAAGCAGTTCTCAAGAAGCTCAAGGACGCTGACCCGAGTAAGGAGGAAATGATTGCGAACATCGCAGTACAGACTAAGGGATTCACGGAGATTTCCAAGTCCGATTGCGAGACGCTGATCCAGAAGATTACCGCAATGCTGGAAGGAGGGGCTAAGTAATGGCAGACATTAAGTGGCTCGAGGGCAATCGTATTCAGATTGCCCCTCCCAAGAGAACCAAGAAAATCACAGGTACTCGCTTCGCTACTATCCTCGGTCTGAATCCGTGGAGTACCGCATTTGAAATGTGGTGTGCGATTACCAAGACCTATGAGAAGCCCTTCGAGGACACTATCTACACGGTTGCTGGTAAGACCATCGAACCGAAACAGGCTCGCTACATGGAACAGTCCTACGGCATGGACATTGTTCGCCCTTCCGATGTGTGGGGTGAGGACTACTTCAATAAGACATGGGGAGATTTCTTCCCGGAGAGCAAACACCTCGGCGGTATGTGGGACTATCTGATGAAGGGTGAAGACGGCAAGACCATCGAAGCTGTTCTCGAAATGAAGACCACCAAACGTGCGGAGGACTGGCAGAACGATGTTCCCGAGTATTACGCATTACAGGCGGCATTATACGCTTACCTGTACGGTGTGGACGATGTGATTATGGTCGCTTCCTTCCTTGACGAGAAGGACTACAAAGACCCGGCGGCGTATCAGCCGACCGCAAGCAACACCATCACTGTTGAGTTCAAGGTCTCCGAGCGTTACCCGGACTTCGCAGACAAGGTAGCCGCCGTTGAGCAGTGGTGGGTTGATTATGTCGATACTGGTATCTCCCCGGAGTATGACGAGAAGAAGGACGCTGAAATCCTTGCGGCACTCCGCACCAACACCCTGTCTCCCGAGACTGACATTGAAGCTCTGATTGCAGAAGCCGAAGGTCTCAAGAAGGAGCTGGACGAGATTTCCGCTTCTACCGCAGACAAGGAGAAGCGTCTCAAGACCATCAATGACATTATCAAGGAACACGCTATGGGGCAGTTCCGTGATGGCGATAAGAAGGTCGAGGTCAAGGGTTCTACCTATGTGTGGACTGTCTCTCGTTCCGAGACTACCAGCGTTGATAAGGACGCTCTGAAAGCTGACGGCTTGCTGGATAAGTACAGCAAGAAATCTGAAACCTACCGTATGACGGTTAAATAAGGAGGACAAATTCATAGCAAACAGTAAGGAACTGACCGAACAGGTCATGGAACTGCATAAGAAGCAGACCGAGGAAATGAAAGCTCTCGAGGAACAGCGTGAGGAAGCTCTCAAAGTTGAGAAGTACGATGAAGCCGCTGTCGAGCTTCACAATATGTATAACAGCTACATTAAGGCTGGTTTCACCGAGGAACAGGCATGGAAGTTGAAGGAAATCGTCTTCACCAACAGTACGAAAAAAGGAATTTTTTAAGGAGGACACTACAATGGCAAGAATCCCTATGACGAGCGGTTTTGTAATTATCCCGGAGGGAGAATACGTTTTCCGCATTTATGACGCAACCTATGACGAGGATTTCGGTCGTATCGAAATCAAGCTGGTAAACGCACAGGGCGCAACCCACACCGAGCGTTTCTCTATCAAGGATAAGAATGACGAGTACAACGAAAAGGCTCTGAACGCTTTCTCCTACTTCGCCAAGACGGCTATGAACGACTACACGATGGAGGACATTGACCCGGAACAGCTTATCAATCACTACATTCGTGCAGAGGTTGTTCACACCAAAGTTCCGAGCAACAAAGACCCGAACAAGGAAGTCACTTTCGCAAACCTCGGAGACAAGTCTCCGGCAGACGGTTTCGATACCGAGCCTGTCGCTCGTGCGCTCACTCTCGGTAATGGTAATAACGCCGCTCCGAAAGCCGCACCTAAGACACAGACCGCTTCCACTCCGGCTAAGACTGGACTGGATATTGACGCACTGTTGGGTTAAGCAATCAGCCGGGAGGGGCAAGCTCCTCTCCCGGATTTTTAATAGGAGGTGTCGCATGACAGATAATGTCAATCAGCCGGCACATTATAAGACCGGGAAATTCGAGTGCATTGAGGTAATGCTCGAGACACAGGGCGTGGAAGCCACGAAGGACTTCTGTGTATGCAATGCTCTCAAGTATATCTACCGACACAGGAATAAGAACGGTGTCGAGGACATTAAGAAAGCTGATTGGTACTTGAAGAAATATCTTGAATTGGCGAAATCACAGGAGGAAAAAGCATGACTATCAATGAGTATCAGACCGAAGCTCTCCGCACTGCGGCTGGCATGAACCACCCGAACAATGACGAGATTCTTCTCAATGGCGTCATGGGTCTCTGCGGTGAATCCGGCGAATGTGTGGATATGGTTAAGAAGTACCGCTTCCAAGGTCACGAGCTGGACAAAGCTCACCTCGCAAAAGAGCTGGGCGATGTGGCGTGGTATCTCGCAGTTACCGCCCACGCTATCGGCTACGACCTCGAGACGGTGTTGCAGATGAACGTAGACAAGCTCCGCAACCGTTACCCGAATGGGTTCGAGAAAGAGCGCAGTCTTCACAGACAGGAGGGTGACGTATGACACTGGCAGAACGTATTGAGAAGTTCAATAACCTCATGGGTGACATTGTTCCCCCGGAGGTCAAGAAAGACCTGTTGGAGAAGGGATTCTTCACCGCTCCGGCAAGCACTAAGTATCACGGTAATTACGAGGGTGGTTTGTTCGACCACAGCTACATGGTAGCTCGCTACCTCAAGAAGCTCACCGAGGATTGCCGCCTTGACTGGCAGAACCCTCGCTCACCTCTGCTGGTTGGTATGTTCCACGACCTCTGTAAGATGGACAACTACCAGCACCCGGTCATTGCTGAAACTCTCGGCGGTGAGGAAATCAGAGACGATTCCAAGTGGGAATACGCTACGGACACTCTGCTCAAGGGTCACGGTGATAAGTCGGTTATGGTGCTGGCACAGTATTTCAAGCTCACCGAGGAGGAAATCATGTGTATTCGCTATCACATGGGAGCTTTCTGCGATAAGTCCGAATGGAACGATTATACACGAGCAGTGCATAAATATACAAATGTTCTGTGGACACACCAAGCCGATATGCTCGCTTCTCATGTAGAGGGGGTGTAGGCATGAAAGCAAGAATCCCGAATTTGGAGCTTCTGCTCTATAAAGCACAACAGACTCTCGCCCATGACCCGGACTTCGTTCAGAAGATTGCCGAGATTAAGGAGAATGATAGCCACAAGAAAGTCTACCTCGATTTCAGTGTTGAGTGTTTCTCACAGATTTGGGGTAGCACCTGTACCGGGTTCGATGTGACCGAAACTGGTGAGCCTGTTATGGCTGGTTCAGCTATGACCGAAGAATACACCACAATCGTGCATGAGAAGACCACAGACACCTACTGTGTGTTCTTCGGAGACCGCCCTTGCTACAAGGTGGATAACCCGAGCAACGAGTTTTACGAGGACATGATGAAGCGTCAGATGGCAAGCCTGTCTCGAGCCAAGAACCGCTATTAAGGAGGAGTGAGCGATGATTAAATTTGAGAAACCCGAGGTATGGGGCTGGGAACACGCTATCCGAGGAATGAGAAATCCCCTTAATAGCTGGGAACGCTCCGACAGCTACCCGGCGGTTGACTGCGGCAAGTGTGGAATCATCGACCGAGAAGGTATCTGTCACCCGAAGGAGCATGACTGTACTCCGTATGAGTGCTATGCAATCGGTGACAATGATAAAGACCTTATGACCCGGCTCATTCGTGGCGGCGCACCTCACCGCAAGTTCCTCCGTCAGATTTTTGTATCGGTGGATATTACCGCTCCTCTCTACTGGTGGAAGGAGTTCGATACATACAAGGTCGGAACGACAGCTAATAGCTGTTCCACCATGCACAAGATACAGGCAAAGGAGTTCACCTTCGAGGACTTCTCCTGTGAGCATTTGGACGAGCCGAGCAAGGCGATTCTCGGTGTTGTGATTAACGAGCTTAACAACAATCGTGGCTGGTACAACGATTACAACAGGCTCGTGAGTGAGGGTGATTTCACCGATGTTGAGCGTAAGCAGTTTTGGTGGAACATGATTCAGCTTTTACCCTCCTCTTTCAATCAGAAGCGAACGGTCACTATGACCTACGAAAACCTTCTGAATATGCTGGAATATCGCAGAGGTCACAAGCTGGACGAGTGGCGTATGTTCTGCGATTGGATTCTCACCCTCCCTTATGGTTCGCTCTTGAAGGAAGGTGTGGGTAATGAACAGAGCTGAACGGCGTAGGCAGAAGAAAGCCGGAATAAAGGTACAGAAAGAACCCACTCTGAATCTGAAAGTCAGTGATTTCGACCACATGGTCTCTCATGCGGAGAAGTCAGCCAAGGAAAGAGCGACAGCGGCGGCAATCCACGAAATCGACCAACAGATTCTTGAGCATGACGAAGCCTATTCTCTCGACATTGACGCAATGGTGCTGTGGACGCTTCATGTTTACCTCGGGTTCGGTAAGAAGCGTCTCGAGAGATTCTACCGGGATATGTTGAAGGAACACATTCACATGAGGGAGGTCTACGAAATGGACGATACCTACCCGGAACGCTACAAACTCAAGGAGCTTTGCAATGTCGATGTGGAAGCTCTGAATAATGAATTTAAGGAGGTTATACACAATGTATAAGTTGAAGAACGTCAACGGCAGAGTGAACGCTCTGCTCCGCACCGGGAAGGACTTCGTAAAGAACAACCTCTCCGTGTCTGCGGCACAGCATATCATTGACACTGGTAAGCTGGTGGAATCTGACAACCCGGACTACCATATCTGCATTGATAACCAGTGGTATTTCGAGGGTGTCGAAGTCAAAAAGACAGCGAAGAAAGCCCAGTTGAGTTCCATGTATGGGGAAATGAAGGAGGGCAAGTAAATGAGCCGAACTTTCTACTCCGAGTATGTGAATCATTGTCTGCGATTCTATGCTCGACATGACAGACCGAAGTTCCACTCGGAAGCAGACAAGCATAACTGGGCGGCGTGTGAAAGCGCACTCAAGTCGTTCTCCGATAATGACCGAGCAATGCTCCTGTATATCTATCGTGAGGGCGATACCGTCCCGGACAATATCTATCAGTTGGCGAAGTCCAAAGGTATCTCACAGGACAGCATTTGGAAGCTCGTAAATGAGCTGGAAAGAAAGGTGGCAAAGCGGCGTGGTTTACTATGACAATATTCCCGAGGAATTAAAGAAACTCGACCAGTGGGTGTGTGCGAATGATGGAAGCAAAGTCCCTATGAAAGCATGGGAGAACGAAGCCGCTTCCTCCACCAACCCGGAAACATGGTCTGATTTCGAGACTGCTCTCGAATCGTACAACCAGCACTATTACGACTACTGCGGTTTCGTATTTGCGGACAACGGTTATGTCGGTATTGATATTGACGAGGGGTACGATGAAGACGGTCTTATGAGTGTCCTCGGGGCTGATATTGTCGGTAAGTGCCACAGTTATACAGAGAAATCCCGGAGTGGGCGTGGATTCCATATCCTACTCCGTGGAACTCTCCCCTTCAAGGGCAAGAACAATCTTGCTGGCGTGGAGATTTACAAGGCGGCTCGCTACTTCATTATGACCGGGAACACCCTTCTCTACCGAGAAATCATCGAGAACCAAGAAGCGATTGATTATGTTGTGGAGAAATACTTCCCGGAAGCTCGAGAGACCTCCGATAAGGTGGTTGTTGGGCGAGACAAGATATACGCCCCGGTATGGGAAGAACCTGTCGTGAATGGGCGTGTAAAGCTCCGTCCAGTATATCCAAGAATCCCGGACGGAAGCCGCAATATCTGTCTCACCTCCCTCGCTGGTATGCTCCACAATCAAGGCTACTCCAAGTCACAGATTTACGAGGAGCTGTTGTACGCCAATACGGTTGCCTGTGACCCACCTCTCGACCGAAACGAGTTGCGAACTATCTGCAACAGCGTCACGAGGTACAAGCGATGAAGATTAAATGCTGTAAGGACTGCGTTGCTCCGAAGCGACACCCCGGCTGTCACGGTGTATGTCCCGAGTACCTATACGAAAAGGCACTGTGGGAGGAAGAAAAGAAAGTCATTCGTGAGGAACATAGGCGATTCAGTGAGCTATACGAGCAACGCTCCGAGGGAGTGCGAAAAGCACTTAAACATAGAAGACGATAACTTGCACAGAAAAGATAAAAATTTATCTTTTAGGTATTGACATTCAATCTTGTATGTGTTATCTTATAATCACAGCAAGGCAAAAACTTATCCAATAAAGATTAAGGAGGATTTTATCATGGAAGTTATGAGAAACATGACTATTGACACTGAACTGTTTGAACTGGGAGACATTATCTCCTTCACACTCACCACCGGGGAGAATGTTAAGGCGAAAGCCATTCGTGAGACCCCGAACGGTATGCTTTTCATCACCGTTGACTGTCTCAAGGACGAGCAGAAAATGTTCGAGAATCCCGGCAGAGCCGAAAAGGTTGACTACGAACATTCCGACCTTCGCAAGAAGCTGAACGGAGAAATCTTCAAGAGCTTCCCGGAGGAAATCAAGGGTCGCATGGTTGGTATGCGAGTAGGTCAGACGAACTGCTTTGATATGCTCCGTATTCCTACCGAGCGTGAAATCTTCGGAGAGAACCCTTGCGGTAAGGACGAGCCTGTATCTGTGAGACGTTTCTACGGTATGGAGAATCGCCGTGAGCGTATTGCTTTCCAAGGCTCAGAGACAGGTACATGGGAATGGTACTGGTTGCAGAATAAAGTTGAAGATTACGCTTCCCTTTTCGCCTTTGTCTACGGCGACGGTTTTGCGGGCTGCGGCGCCGCTTCCGATTCTCTTGGCGTTCGCCCGGTCTTTCTCTTATCCTAAAATCTCGCCCCCTTGTGGGGCGAGTTCAATAAAGAACGGAGGTGAATGTCGTGCAGACAAGATGTGAAGACTGTAAGAAAAGATGTGTCTGCCACGCTTGCCCTCTACATAATCAATGCCGCTACACTTTGAGGTGCAAATCCTCAAAGTGTTACTGCGGAAAATATAGGAGGTTATCAGAAAATGGAACAGAACAAAATCTGTCCTCTCCTCACGACTAACACTGTCGTAGACGAGAATAACACCGTGAAAATTGGCACACAGCCTGTTTTCTGTGTAACCGAGCAGTGTTCGTGGTGGTTGGAGGACAAACAGAAATGTGCAATCGCAGTTATGGGAGGTAAGAAATAATGGCATATTACATGAATAAGAGCGTCCCGGCGAAGCGAGGAGATATTTTCTACATTTCCAACTCCAAGTGCTACGCCACAGACCCGAGTAATACAGAGAGAAGACCAGCAATCATTGTCTCCTCTGATAAATTGAATGAACACGCAGATGTTGTCGAGGTTGTCTATCTCACCACCAAGGAAAAGCGTCTCATGCCTACTCATGCAGAGGTGCTGTGCAAGATTCCTTCAACCGCTCTGTGTGAGACTATCTACACGGTCAATAAGGACAGGCTGGGCGATTTCGTCCGTACCTGTACCGATAAGGAAATGGAGGGTGTCAATGCTGGAATCCTCTGCTCACTCGGTATCGCCGCTCCTGTGGTCGATGGTGAGCCTGTTGACAACTCTGTAACGGTCGAGAGGAATCTCTACAAGCACCTTTACGAAGACCTTCTCAATAAGGTAATGGCGAGGTGATAAACAATGCAAGAGCTTTTCGAGACACGCAACGGTCGTGTCATTATGGACGAGGACTTATCCTCGAAGATGTATCTGATTAAGCAGTATCACCCCGAGAAAGCAGACGAGACCAGCTCCGGGTTTGAGTGGTCTGAAATGGGTATGGCTAACCTGTTCGGCTTGCTATACTCTCACGAAGCTCGCTATTGCCCGGAACACAAGAGCTGGTACACCTATCACGAGGGAGCATGGCGTAAGGACGAGGGAGCAATTCTTGTGTCCGAGAAGATTAAAGATTTCGTCCGTCTGATGATTCTCTACTGCGGAGAAATCGAGGACGATGATACCCGAAAGTCCTACACCGGGTTCGTCAATAAGATGGGTGACAGGCGTATGCGAGACAGAATCCTCAAGGACGCAACAGGTGAGCTTCGTATTTCTGCTGTGCAGTTTGACGCAGACCCTTATCTGATTAACTGTTTGAATGGTACTTATGACCTCCGAGACTTCTCTTTCCGTGAGCATAGCTGGGAGGACTTTCTCACAATGCAGACAGCATTTAAGCACACAATCTCTCGTGATGTGAAGTGCGAACGCTGGGAGAAATTCATTGACGAAGTTACACAGGGAGATAAGGACAAGGCTGATTTCCTTCAAAGAGCGTTAGGTTATTCCATGCTGGGTATGAGTAATGAGGAGTGTATGTTCATTCTTCATGGTAAGACAACTCGAAACGGAAAATCGACCTTGCTCAATACTATCGAGACTATGCTCGGTGACTATGCGAAGGTAGCTCCTGTAGGTATGATTTGCCGAGGAGACCGCCAGAAGGACGCAGAAGCCGCAAGCCCTACCCTCGCTGGATTGAAGGGTAAACGCTTCGTCACAATGTCAGAAAGTAACGAATATGGCAAGCTGGACGAGGAGAAAATCAAACAGCTTACAGGTGGTGAGGAAATCTCCGCTCGTGCTTTGTATCAGTCAGCGATTACCTTCAAGCCGCAGTTCACTTTATGGCTTTCCTGTAACGACCTTCCGATGGTTACTGACAAATCCCTGTTTGCTTCCGAGCGTATCAAGGTCGTGGAGTTCAACAGGCACTTTACGCCAGAGGAACAGGACACTCACCTCAAGGACGAGCTGTGTGAGCAATCCAGTATGAGCGGCATTTTCATGTGGCTTGTGCGTGGATATATCCGCTACAAAGAGCGTGGACTTACCATGAGCAAAGAACTCAAGAAGGTTGTCACGAAGTACGAGCGAGACAATGACCTCGTACTACAGTTCCTTGAGAACCGCTGTGAGCGAAACGAAGCTACGAATATAAAGGCGAAAGACCTGTATAATGCGTTCAAGCTGTGGGCGAAGTCCGAAGGTGCTTTCGTTCTGTCAGCAAGGAAGTTCAACTCTGAAATGGAGCGTCACCCGGAATGGTTTGATAGAAAATCGACTTCCAGCGGATTTGTAATCTACTGGGGATTGAAGCTCAAGGAGGTAATCTGATGAATAAATATATGAGCATTATCACGAATTTTGGGTGTCATTATAAATGCCCTTACTGTGTCGTGAAAGAAAATAACCTTCATATACCGAGAACTACTCTCGAAGGTTTGAATGAGCTGGAAAACAGTTTGAAAGAGAATCGCTGTAATATTATCTCTATCTCTGGCGGTGGAGACCCATTACATGAGTATGAGAAGCATATCGACTGGTATCGTAAATTTTTCGGAATTGTGCAGAGATATTATACGGTGTTTGAGAATAGAGACAGACATATTCCTGTGGAAATGCACACAAGCTATATGACCGATGAAAGCTCTTTTCCTTTCTACGATTGTCACCGTGTCGTGTACCATGCGAATACCATCGACCAGCTATTTCATATTCGCCGCACTGGGCGAGAAATTGTCAGAGTTGTGTTTGTTGTGACAGCAGAGTTCACTATCGAAAATATCATGGATATTGCTCTGTATGTTGCACATAGCAGAGACATTGACGAGTTGAGCTTCCGTCAGTTGATAGACGATAAATACTAGGAGCAACACTACCTCGAAGACTATCTACAGATGGGTCATAAAAAGCTCTGGTGGTATATTGAGCAGAACGACTACAACCTCTACTATGCAGAGAACAGAGTATTTACTCGGTACAAAGATTTTCAGAATGGAGGTGTGCGAAATGAGAGCTAAGAAATGCGACAGGTGCGGTAAGCTCTACGAGCATTACGATGGCAACAAGGAGTTCAAAAACACGGAGAAAGCAAATGCTTTATTTCTGATTGACCGTGATTTGGATAACAAATACTGGTCTCGTAAGAGCTTCGACTTATGCCCCGACTGTATGAAGAAGTTGGAAAGTTTTCTAAAGAACGAGGAGGTTGTTTCGGAATGATTGCTATTAAGTTCAAGGAAGCGAATAAGAATCTACTGAAACCAGAGAGCATGACTGACGAGGAGTGCGGTTCTCTGTGGGTTTATTCAGATGGTAAACAATGTATATCGTGCTGGCGGTTGACATGGAAAGAGCGTATTAAAGCTCTCCTGTTTGGTAAAGTGTGGCTCTCTGTTTTGAGCGGCTACAGTCAACCTCCTGTATGGCTCGCCTGTGATGATACCGTGTTTGTTAAGGAGGGTGTGAACGATGGCTCGTAATCGTTATCCGGGGTATTGCTACTGTTGCGGTGAATATGTTCCTCCCGGATATGGACACTTTGAACGCAGATGGGGAAAGCCCGGTGATAAGTGGCGTATCAAATGCGTTAAGTGTGCGAGCGGCAGAATCGTAAAGGATTCAGATAAGGAGGTACAGCGTGTACGCAATACAGAACATAAAAACAGGTAAATTCGTGTATGGTACTGACTACCGCTACTATCCGAGACACCAAAGAACGAGCTTCGAGCAAATGCTTACATTTGATGAATACTTCTTTGCGGAGTGTGCTTTCCTCTCTCGTGAATGTGGTGAAGACTACAGGATTGTGGAGCTTGAACCTGTCAAGGTTAAGCGTGTTTTGCCTGTTGTAGAGAATAATAGACGCAGATAACACAAATCGGATTGAAATTTTATCAAAAACGACATTTGTTAAATCGTCCGATTTGTGTTGCAAATCAATCTTTCAGCACTTCGACTTTGAGATTGATTAGAAGTAGTAAAAGTAGTTGTTTTTAGCTTTTTGCGTGTAACTTCCTCTATATAGAAAAATCCCTACTATTAAAAGTTATACGCAAAAACTGATTTTCAACTACTTTAACTACTGCATGAAGAATAACAATAAGAATTTAGGAAAGGAGACTGTTTATGGCTAAGAAGACTGTTTCGACTAAGGAGACTGTTTCCGAGGAGACTGTCAAAGAGACTGGGCTTGAGCCTGTTGAGGATAAGAAGCCTGTCAAGAAGAAAGGAAAACCGAGGGGAGGAAATAACTGGTTGAAGCCAGAGAATATGCTCTCCCTTGAAGATGGGGATAACACTAAGTTTATGACTGTGCAGATGGCGTTGCTTAATCTGCCAGATATTGACATGGAGAATCCCGAGGAGGTACAGAATAGGCTTAATGAGTATTTTGCCCTGTATGCACAGTATGATATGAAGCCTACGGTTGCTGGTATGGCTATTGCGTTGAATGGACACAATAGGCAATGGTTATATGCTGTGACACACGATGTAGCTTCTGGTGGGGCTGGGTATAAGATTGCGTTGCCGCCGAGCGTAGCGGTCTTAATAAAAAAGGCGTACTTTTTGCTCGAAAATTTATGGGAAAGCTATATGAACTCTGGCAAGGTCAACCCGGTAGCTGGTATCTTCCTCGGGAAGAACAACTATGGCTACCAAGACAAGACCGAGTACGTTCTCACACCGAACCAGCAGAACGACAACGACTATTCCGCTGATGAAATCAGAGAACGCTACATTGCAAGCGACCAGCAGAAGCGACTTTCAGCAAGCAACTCTGACGAGGACACGAGCGACTAAGCGACTTTCGCCCACGCTCCGACTTTCCGACTATCAGCCGAGCGACTATCGACTTTCGACTATCGACTATGAAATTGCTCCGGTATTTCCCGGGGCTTTTTCTATGCAAAAATTCACGGAAATTTTCAGAAAATCAGCCGGACACGGCACTCACTTCTTTAATACTTTAATGTATTAAAGCAAAATGCACCCCGGGCGGCGTGGGTGAACGTGTCCGGCGGTGTTTCTTCCATATAATGCGAATTTTGCGCCCGGTGTAATTCGTAATTTTAGAATTTAGGTGTTGACAATTCGTATAATAAGAATTAGAATAACAATAACAACACAAACAAGATAAACCGCCAACACGAAAAAGATAAATTTTTATCTGAAAAGTATTGACAAACAATCTTGAAAGTGTTATTGTATAGTCACAGCAAGACAAGAAACAACACAAATAAGATTATATGGAGGTAAACAAAATGAAAGATTATAGAAAGTTTGAGTACACCAACGAAAATTATTTGATTTTCCGCACTATTGAAACGTTCAGTAGAACGGCAAGCGGTAAGAGCTGGAAAAGCCGCCCCGATGAAGTGGAAAACGAAATTGTACCGCCTAAACATTATGAAAATTATGTAACGGCTATTCCGTTTTTTAACAATTTCGGAGACGGTGCAAGCTGTCGGGCGGCGTTCAGCTATAACGCCCCGGGATATTTACCAACACGCATTACAACGGTTTCACCGTTCAGAGAAACGAAAAAAATTGCTTGCTTTTGGTTTTTCAAGAAAGAAACATTGTTGTTAAATGCCGGATACCGGGAAAAATCCATTGTAGAGAACGCAAAACGATTTCGGGTTGAATATGTAGACGGCGCAAAAATGATTTATTTTTACACCGATGAAGACGGAGACACGGCAAGCGGTATTTTTGATACACGCCGGAATATTTGGAGGGGGTAAACATTATGAGAAAATACAGCTTTACAGACAAGAACGGCAAAACGTGGGAACGTATCACGAAAAAGCAAGCCCGGGCGGCTTATAACAACGGTTTAACCGTTCTGTTTTGCCCGGTGAATATGCGCCCCTTTACGCCGTGGCATTTAGAAATTGACGTAAACAAAAATTTTGAAGGTTATAACGGCGTTACTTTTGAAAAAGCCGTGAACGCTTTTGAAATTTATAATTGTACCGACAACGAAACCGGGCATTATACGGCGTTTTATATCCCGGTTGTAACGGTTGACAGATCCACCGGGGAAACGCCCACGGCGTACACGTTGGGAACGGTCAAACAATATGATTATAGCGTTATGGAGGGTTGAACAATGAAAAAATTTGAAAGTTTATGTAATGAGTACCGGGAAAATAAGCGTTTAATTGAAGAATTGCAAGCTATGAACGATTCTATAAAATCAGATATTCTTGCAATCATGGGAAACGATGAAATGCACGTTGAAGGGGCGGCAAAAGCCACTAATAAAACAGTTGTTTCAAGTCGTTTTGATTCAAGCGGATTTAAGAAAGAATACCCGGAATTATTCACGGAATACAGCCGGGAAACAAGTTATAAACGCTTTTGCGTTCTGTAAAGGGGGTTATATTATGACACATTATAAATTTGTATCGCGGGACGTTCCCGCATTTGAAACGATTTTAACCGGGCGTATTCCGGCGGCGTTGCTTGCCGCTGATAATGGGAATTTACAGCCGCTTAAAGATTTACACATTGCAACACAAACCCCGGTTTATAAATGTTTCGGCTGGTGTATTCCTTTTGCTGAATACATGCGCCGCTTTTGGGTGAAAACAAAATATTACGGAATTATTGAAATGTACGCATTGAATAAAACAGATATTAGAAAAGAGTTGAAAAGCAATGTAATTGAAATTATGGAGGTTAAAAAGAATTGATAATATTATGTATTTTAATTTTTCCGTTCGTTGTGTTAGCTGATTTACTGAAAATGAATAAATGATTTTACAGCCCCGGTTATATTCCGGGGCTTTTTTGTGCGTGTACCGCCGCCCGGTAAACGTAAAATATAATCAAGGTTTCGCGCCCGGTACTCCCTTGAATACTGCCGGTGGTAGGCGCGGCTCTTTTCCTTTTTGGCTTCTTCGATTTCCTCCCGCATTTGCCGGATTTCCTGCTCGGTCGGCTCTGCAAGCTGTGTCACTTCGTTCTCAAACTTGCCGATATAATTGAAATATATGCTGATGTGCTGGATTGCGTATCTCGCCCTTTTCTGGTCGCGCTCATGCACTTCAATCCGGCTGATAAACTCGTTGAGAATGGCGGGGGTAAGGTCGGTAAAGGCAGCATGGCGTTCCGTCAGCTTCAAAAACTTCTGCGCCCGTCCTCCCGCGTTCTCATAAGCGGACAGCTGCTCTTGGAGCGTGGCAAGCTCCGCTTTCAGCGCATAGTATTCTTCCGAATACTTCTGCGACATCTGCTCATAACGGTCTTGCGGAATCGTGCCGAGGGCGTTGTCCTCGTAGAGCTTATTCAGCACCTTGTCAATCTGTTCAAGGC
>OLSA01000801.1_pt1 | contig 27078 bp, 10 predicted proteins | sample 1672731 | NCBI WGS metagenome assembly OLSA01 (sample SAMEA3136718, study PRJEB25190) | human gut metagenome | biome: human gut; feature: human-associated habitat; material: faeces | place: Austria | collected 2013
GATTAAAGATGCCTTGTATGTTATAAATAATGGCAAGAAAAGTGTAATGGAAGTTTCACAGCATATAGGTCTTAACACTGTCAGATGTATTATGCTTGCTGCAAGTGAAGGTCTGCATCGTGACATGGAAGTATCTGCAACCGGTTCGGGAATCATGGTTCCTGTAGGTGATGAAGTATTAGGCAGAATGTTTAATGTTTTAGGTGAACCTATTGATGGACTTGGCAATGTTGAAGCTAAGAAATATATGCCTATCCATAGAGAAGCTCCATCTTTCGCAGAACAAGAAACTTCTGCAGAAATTCTAGAAACAGGTATCAAAGTAATTGACTTACTTTGTCCATATGCAAAGGGTGGTAAGATTGGTCTGTTCGCCGGTGCCGGCGAAGGCGACTTCGCCAAGGCGATCGTCTATGCCGCCGACCGCGGCGCTTCCATCGCCCAGTGCTCCTGGGGCTGGGGCGAGGCCGGCTACTGCGAGCCCTCCGTGCTCGCCGCCATCGACTATTTCACCGAGGCTCCGCGCACGGAAGTGATGACCGGCGGCCTCTGCATCTTCGCCACCGGCAACTTCGGCGCCACCGGCGACTGGTGGCCCGCCTGCTACGAGAAATGTCTCAGCGTGGCCGCCATGACCTCCATGGGCACTCCCGCCTCCTACTCCAACTACGGCGAGTGGGTCGATGTGGTCGCTCCCGGCGGCCTGATGGACTACAATTCGGCCCTGGGCGTGCTTTCCACCCTCCCGGGCAATGAATACGGCTTCAACGAGGGCACCTCGATGGCCACTCCCCATGTATCGGGCATCGCCGCCCTCATCCTCTCCAAAAACGGCAAGCCCGACCTGCTCAACGAGACCCTCCGCCAGCAGATTGTAACCTCTGTCAACGACTTCTACTCGCCCAACCCGTCGGCCAAGGGACTCTTCGGCTCGGGCTACGTCGATGCCGCCAAGGCCCTCCGCATGAGCGACGGCACAGCCCCGGAGGCCGTAGCGGCCATAACGCTCGCTCCATCCCAGGAGGAAATCAACGTGAAGTGGACAATTCCCGCCGCGAGCGACAACAACGTCAACCACCACCTGCTCTACTACAGCACCGAAGCCTTCGACGCCACCTCCGACCTCTCGAAGATTCCCAGCGTGATTGTCGACACCAAGTTCATCGACTCCGGCGCCGAGTTCAGCTACGACCTCACCGGCCTCTCGCCGATGACCACCTACTGGATTGCTCTCCGTGCCGTCGACCGCTGGGGCAACGCCTCCGACCTCTCGCCAGTGGTTTCGGCAAGCACCAACGCCGGCCCGCTCATGACGCTCCCCGACGGCGGCATGACCGTAGCCGTTACAACCGACGCCACCGCAGGCGTTACCGCTGGCAGCTTCACCATCGGCAACGACGACGAAGGCCTGCTGAAATGGAGCGCATTCACCCGCACCGTGCCCGCATCGCTCTTCGGAGTGCAGCGTCCCAATCCCGGTAAGGTCAAGGCCTACGCCGGCCGTATGGGCTTCATCCCCTTCGCCGCTCCCAAGACGTATTTCGACGTCGAGGACTACGACCCCGACACCTATCCGCAGACGATGACCAACTACGACATTCTCCGCGCCTATATCGGCGAGAGCGACCCCTCGCTCCCCAACTCGCTTGCGCAGATGTTCACCGTATCGGCCACGGATTATCCTCAGGGCTTCAACCTCACCCATGTCAATCTTCAGGGTGCCCACGGCCAGAATCCCGTAATACAGATTTACCGCGGCACATCCATCTCCTCGGCAACACTCGAATCAACCGTCGACTACCAGTTCTGGGTCTACGACTACGATATCGCTCTGGGCGAGCAGCTTTTCTTCGCCCCCGGCGAGTCCTTCTGGGTGGTATTCCATTTCCCCGCCTCCACTGAGCTCTATCCCCTCGGTCTGGGCGAAGCCGTCGACGGCTACAATGAAAACTGCAGCTTCATGTCGACCGACAACGGCCAGACATGGTCGCGCCTGAGCGAAGTGCTCAAGGGTTCTTCCTATGCCGACGCTCCCAAGGCGTGGGCCGTGAAGGCTATCAGCAAGAACCCCGACTGGAGCCAGCTCCTCGAGCTGACACCCTCCGAAGGCCAGGTGGCCCACGGCGAGACGCAGACCGTATCCGTATCTACCGGCTCCAACCGCCTCATCAACGGTACCTACAGCGCCAACATCCGCTTCACCACAAACGAAAGCGCCAAAAACACGCTCGTGGTTCCCGTTAGCATCACCGCCTCCGGCAGTAAGCCCGAAATCGTGGGCCCAAAAGTCGTGAACTTCGGCGACCTGCTCGTAGGGCAGACCAAGAAAGCTACCGTCCGCATATACAACAAGGGCTACGGCACCTTCTCCAGCTCCGTTTGGGGCAACCCCGGCATCTATAGCGACAAAATCACCTCGAGCAGCGAGCACTTCGCCGGCCCCGACATGGTGACCGGCGGTTTCCCCGCACGCGCCTACAAGGAGTTTGAGGTGACTTATTGCCCGCAGACTTCCGGCAGCCATACCGGCGTGATCACCTTCACCGACCGCGACGGCCTGCAATACCGCCTTATGGTGCAGGGCGTTGCCACCGACCCCGCCAAAATCGCCATCGACCCCGCCGTGGTCAATGTGGGCGACCTTGAAGTGGGCGCCGATCCCGCCACCTTCGAGTTCAACATCAGCAACACCGGTAAATACCCGCTCGAATACGTGCTTCCGCGCTTCAGCGACGCCACCATCGACGGCACCCCCGGCTCGGCCCACCGTTTCGGCTACACCTGGACCTCCACCCTCGACGGCACCGCCGAGTACGACGGCAACCCCGCCCTCAACGCTGCCACCGACATCTCCGGCCAGTTCACCGACGACGTCTACCTCTCCAAGCCCATATCGCTCGGCTTCGACTTCCCCTACTACGGCAAGACCTACGATAAGGTATACATCACCAGCTACGGCGGCATCTGCTTCGGCCAGAACGAAAGCACCTTCCGCTCGCCGCTCGACGAGGGCAGCTACGGGCTTCCCGGCACCGGTCTGATTTCGGCCTGGGGCTTCCAGATGCCCATGGGCCCCGACTCGCGCGTGGAATACGCCCGTCAGGACGGCAAGTTCGTCGTCAAGTTCGTCAATACTCTCGGTATCGTCTACGGCACCGACTATATGCCGATTTCCTTCCATATAGCTCTCTCCGCCACCGGCGACATCGAAATCTACTACGATGACTTCAGCCCTATGGAACTCTTCCAGAGCGGTGTCACCACTTTCCTGGCCCTCAACGATCCTGAATGCGCCGATCCGCTTGTGCTCACGTCGGCCAACATCGCCTACGATCAGGAAAGCCCGCTCTATCCGCAGATTGCTTCCGGCACTGCATTCCGCTTCGCCGCTCCCAAGCCCTACTTCGTGCAGAGCGTCGAGCCGGCCACCGGTCTGATCGTGCCCGGCGAGAGCGTTACGCTCACCGCCACCGTCCAGGCCACCGACGGAATGAACGCCGGTCCGACGGTCAACAATCTGGTAATCTCCAGCAACGACCCGCTTTCGCCCACATCGTTCGTGCGCTTCGACGCCAACATCACCGGCGCATCGCTCCTGCCAGTCAGCTCCGTCGAATCGTCGGAGTGCGCCTTCGGCGAAGTGTTCCGCACCGCCGCCGCCACCAAGGCCGTGACGGTCAAGAATGCCGGACATAACACGATGCACGTCTCCGCCATCGCTCTCACCGGCGATGCCGCCTTCACCCTGCAGACCGAAGCTCCCTTCGACATCGAGCCCGGTCTCAGCCGCGACATCATGATTTCTCTCGATACCGCGGTCGAAGGCTCCTACACGGGCTCGCTGGCCATCACCACCGACGGCGGCGACCAGACCGTAGCCGTAAGCGCCACTGTAATCGGATGCCCCGACATCGCCCTGAGCTACGACGCCATCACCGAGACTCTCGAGAGCGGCACATCGAAGGCCCTCCCGCTCGAAATCTCCAACACCGGCGACGAACCCCTGGCCTACAGCGTTCTCCCTTCCACTATGGTCAGCTTCCCGGCTGCCGTCGATTCCGAGGCGAAGACCACTTACTCCTACCGTAGCAAAATCGACGATCCGACCGTAGAATTCAGCTGGATCGACAATACCAAGGCCGACGGCGTAGTTCACCACGGCTACGACTACTTTACGAACAACGACTACTACGAACTCGAGCTTCCGTTCCCCTTCACCTTCTACGGTAAGGAATACACGAAGGCCTACGTATACATCACCGGTTTCGTATCGTTCACCCGTCTGGCCGACCAGCACGACATTCCGCAGCCACCGGCCGAATTCCCCGCAGGCTCCATCTACAGCAACCTGATCGCTCCCTACTGGGGCATGCATACAATGGCTACCGATTCGGCCGACGGCGTGTTCCACACCGTGTCCGACAGCGAGGTGGTAATCTCCTTCATCGGCTACGGCAACTCGATGAACAAGGGCGTAAACTATCAGCTTATCATGCGCCCCGACGGAACGTTTAAGTTCCAGTATGCCGCCAACGACGAGAACGCCCAGCTGATGGGCATCTTCGGAACGGCCGGCGTATCGGCTCCCGGCGGTCAGGAAGGTGTACGTCTCGGCGAGCGCCTCGTGGCTTTCGGAAATGCGGTTGAATTCAGTCCTGTCAGTGAGATAACACTTGCTCCCGGCGCCAAAAAGACACTCGACGTTACCCTCGCCGCCACCCAGCTTGCCGGCGAATACACCGGCTCGCTCGACATACTCACCAACGTCCCCTCCAGGGAGCGCGTATCCATCCCCGTCAGCCTTACCGTCACCGGTACGCCCGACGCCGTATTCCCTGCCGACGTGGAGATTACCCAGACCGTGGGCTACACCGACATGAACCATCCTATGGCTCAGATGGGTGTTCCCTACGCTGCATATCTCACCGTTGAGAACAAGGGTACCGCGCCTTTCTCGATCGACGCCGTAAGCTACACGTCGCCCACGATGATCGACGAATGGTTCGGCGACGAGATCAACCTCTTCGACCTATGGTATTACGCCGACGAACTCGACTGGATGACAGGCGAACCCACCGGCAACAAGGCATGGCAGCAGTATATGCCCGGCATGATGGCTCCCGTCACCGTGGGCCGCGAGCCCGTGCAGTTTGCCGTGCCCGTCACCAATGCGGCCTATACCCCGGGCGAGTATGAGATTCCCGTCACCTTCACCGTTTCGGGTCTTGACGCCCTCACCGAGAAGACCGTCAACGTGAAGATTACCATCACGCCCGCTCCTGTCGCCGTGCTCGACCGCGAGGAGGTGCATATCGAAGGCGCCGTGCCCGGCTTCGTAGGCACCGAAATCCTCGGCCTCTCCAACTACGGAGAATACGGCCTCGACTACACGCTCTATATCGATCCCACCGGCAAGGGTGAGGAAATCGAAGAGGGTGGCGGCGGCATCGCCCCCATGCTGACTGCAGTGGCCAAGGCTCCGGCCGTGGCTCCCGCCGAGCAGCTCCGCGCGGCTATCCGTCCCTTCTCCACCGAAGCTACGGATAATATCTACGACGCTCCCGACAAGAGCAAGTTCCCCTACAACAAGGTTCTTTACTATCCTACCGTAGGTACGTACTACAACGTCGGTTCCTTCACCACGTTCGACGACTACAAGGCCTCCGTGCAGTTCGTATCGCCCGAAGGCGGCATCAATATCAGTCATATCTATACTGCCCTCAACTATACCAAGGGCTCCGGCGACTACAATGTCGAGGTCGACATCATTTCGGGCACTTCGCCCGTAGGTCAGACCGTTCTGGGCCACGGCTCCTACGTAATTCAGGGTGGTGGCTCCGCCGGCGAGATGGCTCTGATTCCGCTCGACCGTCCGCTCTTCATCCCCGAAGGCTCCGACTTTTGCGTGGTATTGAGCTGCCCCAAGGGGGTCGAGACGCCACTGTTTGCCGCCGTCAAGGAAGGCGACCTCGTCGAAAGCCGCTATATGAACTACTATGATTCCGCAGGCTGGTACGACTTCGGCTCCTACTGGAACGGCCAGTACGGTAACCTTGGTTTCCTCATCAGCTGCGTGGAGACGCAGGAGGGCAAATTCTGGCTCAATTTCGCCGAGGGAACTACAGCCTCCGGTAAGGTGGAAGTAGGCGAGACCGCCTCTGTAGGCCTCACCTACAATACCGACGCCGCTCCCATGGAGAAGGGCAACAAGGCCATGCTCGTGCTCAAGAGCAATGACCCCGGCCAGCCCGTGGTCAATATCCCCGTGATTCTCGATAAGAACGGCGCTCCGAAAATCGCCTCCGAGTCGGCTGTGGTATATGCCGCCGAAGGCGCCGTTACCGCCGTCAAGCTCACCGTCAGCGAGGCCGAAGCCGACGACTTCACCGTAGCCCTGGACGACAACGGCCAGCACGCCACTATCGTCTCCGCTACGCCCGACGCCGGCTCCGCCACCATCGACGGCGCCAACGTGGCCGTAACCGGTGCCTCCACCTTAGAGCTCGGCATCGAGTTGTGTCCCGACTACGGCGACGCCGGCAACTACTGGATGACCTTCACCGCCGCCGACAGTCACGGCTCCTCCACGGCCCATACCGTAAGCTACATCGTCGAGCACTCCAACCGCGCTCCCCAGCCCGTAGAGCAGACTCCGCTCATGGTGCTCCTGGGCGCATCGACCACCCCCGTCGACCTCTCCGTGCTCTTCACCGACCCCGACGGCGATGAACTCACCTTCGCCGTTTCCGGCGGCGACGACCGCATCGCCCAGCTTTTCGTATCGGGCAAGGACATGATCGTCTACGGCGTGGCCGAAGGCAAGTGCGACGTCACCGTAACGGCCACCGACCCCTCGGGCGCCACGGCCACCAACATCCTCCCCGTTGAAGTCAGCAAGACCCTCGGCATCGACGCCGTCACCGTAGAGAGCAGCCTCAGCGTATATCCCAACCCGGCCCACAGCACCGTCAACATCCGTTGCGACTTCTCGGCCCCCGACGCCTCGATTGCCCTCTACGATATCGCCGGTGCCCGCGTCCTCAGCCGTAAGGCCGACATCACCGAAGGCGAGCCCGTCGCCCTCGACGTCGAAGCCCTTACCCCCGGCACCTATCTGCTGCGCCTCGAATCTCAGGCCCACAGCATAACCGCCATCGTAATCAAGCGCTGATTAACAATAGAAAAACCCTATAGAATCCTATCTTCGCGATGCGCCGGACCATCTCCGGCGCATCGCTTTTTTAATTTGTATAATCCAACGAAAATCTGTACTTTTGCGTTGTAATTACTGAAACCAGTGGGACTTACATTCGGGCCGCCACAGCCGGAGGCTGAGTCAATTGCCTGAATGCCATCGCGTTATCAACTTTTTAATTGAGAAATATAATTATATTTTTTACAATAAATCTGTTGTTTTAGGCTGAGAATTTCGAACAGACTTATGCCGAGAGGCAAACCTACACACTTTCGCTAAAATCCTGGCGTAAACTTCAGTAACTTATTTTTTTTCTAAACCATAATGGAAGCTAACGACGCTAAAAAACCGAAACGTCCGCGCATCGGGCAGATGACTCCGGGCGCCGACAGTGCCAACCCCGCTCAGGAAGGCAGTCATTACGAGTCGAACTACAACGCTACCGCCGGCGAAAATCAGAACGGCTATCAGCCGCGCCAGCATCAGGGCGGTTACCAGCCCCGCAACAACCAGGGCTATCAGCCCCGCAACAACTACGGCCCGCGCCAGCAGGGCGGATACCGTCAGCAGGGCGGTTACAACAACCAGGGCGGCTATCAGCGCAACTATCAGCAGCGCCCCTACAATCATCAGGGCTTCCAGCCCCGCCAGCAGCCGGCCGTTCCGACCACGGAAGGAACCCCCTCCACGACTCCCGCAGCAGAAGGCACCTCGACCGACAGCGCACCCCAGCCCCAGCAGGGTGGTTATCAGCCCCGCAACAATCAGGGCTATCAGCAGCGTCCCTACAACAATAACCGTCAGCAGGGCGGCTATCAGCCCCGCAACAATCAGGGCTACCAGCAGCGTCCTTACAACAATAACCGTCAGCAGGGCGGCTACAACAATCAAGGCGGCTACCAGCAGCGTCCCTACAACAACAACCGTCAGCAGGGCGGCTACAACAATCAGGGCGGCTATCAGCAGCGCCCCTACAACAACCGTCAACAGGGCGGCTACAACAACCAGGGCGGCTACCAGCAGCGCCCCTACAACAACCAGGGCGGCTACAACAATCAGAACCGCCGTCCCAACGGCCCGGGCAACCGCTTCCAGAAGGGTCCCGTACGTCAGGGCAAGAGTTTCACCCCGCGTCCCAAGCGCATTGAATACGAGCTGCCGCTCCCCGATCCCGACGAAAAGATCCGCCTGAACAAGTTCATGGCCAACGCCGGCATCTGCTCGCGCCGCGAAGCCGATGAATTCATCCAGCAGGGCCTGGTGAAGGTCAACGGCGAGGTCGTTACCGAACTCGGCACCAAGATCTGCCACTCCGACACCGTGGAATACGATGAGAAGGTTGTGGCTCTGGAGAGCAAATGCTACATCCTGCTCAACAAGCCGAAGGACTGCGTCACCACCAGCGACGACCCCAACGGCCGCACCACCGTGCTCGACCTCGTAAAGGGCGCATGCAACGAGCGTATCTACCCCGTAGGACGCCTCGACCGCAACACCACCGGCGTGCTCCTGCTCACCAACGACGGCGACCTCGCCTCGAAGCTCACCCACCCCAAATACGTGAAGAAAAAAATCTACCACGTATGGACCGACAAGGACATCGCCGAGGACGACATGCAGCGCATCGCCGACGGCATCGAGCTTGAGGACGGACCCATCCACGCCGACGCAATCAGCTATGCCACCGAGACCGACCGCAATCAGGCCGGCATCGAAATCCACTCGGGCCGCAACCGCATCGTGCGCCGTATCTTCGAGAGCCTGGGCTACCACGTTACCAAGCTCGACCGCGTATATTTCGCAGGCCTCACCAAGAAGAACCTGCCGCGCGGCCGCTGGCGTTACCTCACTCAGGAGGAGGTCAACTTCCTGAAGATGGGCTCCTTCGAATAAAGAATCTTATTCCGTTAAATATATGAAACGTATCAAGATAGCCGACCTTTTCGCCGACGCTCCTTCGCTCCTGGGCAAGGAGGTCTGCGTCAAGGGATGGGTCCGTACCCATCGCGGCAACAAATATGTGCAGTTCGTAGCCCTCAACGACGGCTCCACGATCCGCAACATCCAGCTGGTGTTCGACATGAACACCTTCACCGACGAGCAGCTGAAGCCGCTCACCACCGGCTCGGCCCTCGCAGCCACGGGTATCCTTGTGGAGAGCCAGGGCAAGGGCCAGAGCGTTGAAATCCAGGTGAAGGAGCTCGAACTCTACGGAGGTGCCGACCCCGAGGCATACCCGCTCCAGAAGAAGGGCCACTCGCTCGAATTCCTGCGCGAAATCGCCCACCTGCGCCCGCGTACCAACACGTTCTCGGCCGTGCTCCGCGTCCGCTCCACCCTGGCCTACGCCATCCACCGCTACTTCCAGGAGCGCGGTTTCTTCTACCTCAACACCCCTCTGATTACCGCGAGCGACTGCGAGGGAGCCGGCGCCATGTTCCAGGTCACCACGCTCGACCTCAACAATCTGCCGCGCACCGAAGAGGGTGCCGTAGACTACTCCGTCGACTTCTTCGGTAAGCCTACATCGCTCACCGTATCCGGTCAGCTCGAGGGTGAGCTGGGCGCCACCGCCCTCGGCGCAATCTACACCTTCGGCCCGACGTTCCGCGCCGAAAACTCCAACACTCCGCGCCATCTGGCCGAGTTCTGGATGATCGAGCCTGAGGTAGCCTTCATCGACATCGACGAAAACATGGACCTCGCCGAGGATTTCCTGAAATACTGCATCAACTACGCCCTCGACCACTGCCGCGACGACCTCGAGTTCCTTAACGAGCACTACGACAAGGAGCTTATCTCGCGCCTCCAGGCCGTGGTAGGCGAGGAGTTCGTGCGCCTGAGCTACACCGAAGCCATCGACATCCTTCTGGCCAGCGGCCGCAAGTTCGAATTCCCCGTAAGTTGGGGCGTCGACCTGCAGAGCGAGCACGAGCGCTACCTCGTGGAGCAGCATTTCAAACGTCCGGTAATCCTCACCGGCTACCCCAAGGAAATCAAGGCCTTCTATATGAAGCAGAACCCCGACGGCAAGACCGTACGCGCCATGGACGTGCTTTTCCCCGCCATCGGCGAGATTATCGGCGGTTCGGAGCGTGAGGAGAGCTACGACAAGCTCCTGCAGCGCATCGAGGAACTCCATATCCCTATGAAGGATATGAAATGGTATCTCGACACCCGACGCTTCGGCTCCGTGCCCCATTCGGGCTTCGGCCTCGGCTTCGAGCGCCTGGTGCTCTTCGTTACGGGCATGACCAACATCCGCGACGTCATCCCCTTCCCCCGCACCCCCAAATCCGCCGAATTCTGATTCCGGCGCATACAAAAATAGCAAGCCGCCCCATCGGGGCGGCTTTGTTGTTTTTATCAGCACTTTATCTTTTATAAAATCTATAAATCTTAACTGCTGTCCGGATGGCGAAGGCGCGCCTTCAGGTTATTTGCCGGTCAATATGCTGCGAATATCGCTCAGCTTGTTGAGCGCCTGCAGCGGCGAGAGGTTGTCGATGTCGAGATTGAGGATTTCGTCGCGAATCTGCGTCAGCACAGGGTCGTCGAGCTGGAAGAATGTCATCTGCATGGGGGCAGAGTCGATGGCGGCCGTATTGGCGCGGGCAGGTTTCGGCCCTTTGGCCGCTGTCTCGCTCCCGGTTTCGGCCATCCCGGCTTTTTCGGCCACGGAGTGGCGGTTGGCCGTCTCAAGCTGTCGGAGCACCGAGGCGGCGCGCTTCACTATGTCGCGCGGCATACCGGCCAGCTTGGCCACGTGGATGCCGAAACTGTGCTCGCTGCCGCCGCGCTGCAGCTTGCGCAGAAATACCACCTTCCCGTCGATTTCCTTCACCGATACGTTGTAGTTCACCACGCCGGGATAAGTCGCCTCCATCTCGTTGAGCTCGTGGTAGTGGGTGGCAAACAGCGTCTTGGGGCGCAGGGGCGAGCGGTTGATGTATTCCACGATCGCCCATGCTATCGAAATGCCGTCGTAGGTCGAGGTGCCGCGGCCGAGTTCGTCGAAGAGTATCAGTGAGCGGGCGCTCATGTTGTTAAGAATAGAAGCGGCCTCGTTCATCTCCACCATGAAGGTTGATTCTCCAAGCGAGATGTTGTCGGAAGCGCCCACACGGGTGAAAATCTTGTCGACCACGCCGATATGAGCGCTCTCGGCAGCCACGAAACTGCCGATCTGAGCCAGCAGTACGTTGAGCGCCGTGGAGCGTAGCAGCGCCGACTTACCGCTCATGTTAGGGCCTGTAATCATCATTACCTGCGTGGCCTCCGGGTCGAGGACCACGGAGTTGGTGATATAGGGCGTGCCTATCGGAAGTTCTTTCTCGATTACGGGGTGGCGCCCCTCGCGGATGTCGATTACCAGCGAGTCGTCGACCACGGGGCGGTTGTAGCGGTTCTCAAGCGCCACACGCGTCAGGCCCTGCAGGCAGTCGAGGCTGGCAACCAGGTGGGAATCGGCCTGGATGGCCGTCACGTAGTTCGAGAGCGAAGCCACAAGCGCGTTGTAGATGGCCGTCTCGAGTATTTCGATGCGCTCCTGCGCGTTGAGTATCTTCTCCTCGTATTCCTTGAGCTCCTGGGTGATGTAGCGCTCGGCGTTTACGAGCGTCTGCTTGCGTATCCAGTCGGAGGGCACCTTGTCGCGGTGGGTGTTGGTCACCTCTATGTAGTAGCCGTACACGTTGTTGTAGCCGATTTTCAGGCTTGTGATGCCCGTAGCCTCGCTCTCGCGGCGCTGAACGCGCATCAGGTAGTCCTTTCCCTGGTAGGCCATCTCGCGCAGCTCGTCGAGTTCGGCGTTAACCCCCTGGCGCACCACGTTGCCGCGGTTCAGCTGGTTGGGGGCGTCGTCTACAATCTCCTTTTCGATACGGCTGCGGATGGCCGCGCATGGGTTTAGCTGCTCGCCGAGGGTGCGCAGGGTGGGGCAGTCGGCCTGTTCGAGCATCTGCTTCACCGGCTCGATGGCGCCCAAAGCGTGGCGCATCTGCACCACTTCGCGCGGAGTGATGCGCAGTGTGGCCACCTTGGAAATCAGTCGCTCCAGGTCGCCGATGCTCTCAAGGTTCTCCACTATGGCGTCGCGTATCTCGGGATTCTTGAAGAAATATTCTATGGCGTCGAGGCGCGCGTTGATTTTCGCGGGATCCTTGAGCGGAAACGAAACCCAGCGGCGCAGCATGCGCGCCCCCATGGGGCTTACGGTGCGGTCTATCACGTCGAGCAGCGACCGCCCCTCCTCGCCGAGCGAGTGAAGCAACTCCAGATTGCGCACGGTGAATTTGTCGAGGCGCACGAAAGCGTCCTCCTCGATGCGGCGCAATGCTACGATATGGCTCGTGCGTGTGTGTTTGGTTATGTCGAGATAGTGGAGGATTGCGCCGGCAGCAACCACGGCCAAAGGCATGCGCCCTATGCCGAATCCTTTGAGCGACGAAGTCTCGAACTGCTTGAGCAACCGCTCGTTGGCGCTCTGGTCGGTAAAAATCCAGTCGTCGAGCTCTGAGGCCAGATAGCGGCCGGAGAAGAATTCCTCCAGCCTCCCCTTGTTGCCGCGCTCCACCAGCACCTCCTTCGGCGCGAAATTGCCCAGCAACTTGTCGATATATTCCATCGGCCCCTCGGCGGCAAGGAATTCGCCGGTCGAGATGTCGAGGAAGGCCACGCCGGCGTTGCCGCGCGCCGAGGCGTTGCGCGCGAAGTGAATGGCCGCCACGAAGTTGTTCTCCTTGTGATCGAGCACATTGTCGGTCAGCGCCACTCCGGGTGTCACCAGTTCGGTGATGCCTCGCTTCACGAGCGTTTTAGTGGTTTTCGGATCTTCGAGCTGCTCGCAGATGGCCACGCGCTTGCCCGCGCGCACCAGTTTCGGCAGATACGTATCGAGCGCGTGGTGGGGAAATCCTGCCAGCTCGATCGAGGCCGCCGCGCCGTTGGCGCGCCGCGTCAGCGTGATGCCCAAAATCTCCGAGGCCGTGATGGCGTCGTCGCAGAACGTCTCGTAGAAGTCGCCCACGCGAAACAGCAGCACCGCGTCGGGATGTTGCTGCTTCATCTCGAAATACTGTTTCATCAGGGGTGTCTCCACCACTTTCTTAGCCATCGCTTCGCTCTCCGTCGTTTTTTAAAAAAAATACAAAATATGGCCTGCCCCCGGAAAGTAGGGATGCACCCCGGTGCATCCGCCTATCCCGTAAGAGGTCCCCTTTTATAGCAAAGTTACGCAAAATCGCGCTCCTTTTCAAATCCCCGGCCCGGTTAAATGCTCCGGAATGATTCCACCCCGCCGGGGCGCGGTGCCCGGCGGGGTGGATCGGTGTAGCCGAAGTGGGACTCGAACCCACACAGCCGTAATGGCCAAGGGATTTTAAGTCCCTCGTGTCTACCATTCCACCATTCGGCCACTCGGTGGGATGGCGCCACAGCGCCATCTATGGGTTGACTCTGCAAAATTAGGCATTTCCGCCGAATCTGGCAAGCCTCAAACATCTCCGGCTCAAGAAGGGCCAATCTCTTTATTGCTCTAAAGTCTCTAAAGTCTTTAAGGTCTCTAAAGTCTTTAAGTTCATTAAGGCCTTTAAGGCCATTTAGCGATCCTAAACTCCTTAAAAAAAGCCCCCTTAAAGCCCGATAATCTTATTTTGCTATAATCAGATAGTAGTTCTTCTTCCCGCGCTGCACCAGCAGATACTTGCCGTTGAGCAGCATCGGGGCGTCGACAGTAGCGTATGGGTCGGTGGCCTTCTCCTTGTTGATCTGCAGGCCTCCCTGCTGGGTGAGCTTGCGCATCTCGCCCTTCGAGGGGAATACGGCGGCGTGGTCGGTGAGCAGATCGATGAGTTTGGTCTCGCCGTTGAAGATGTCGGCGCTTACCTCGAAGGTGGGCACTCCCTCGAATACGGCCAGCAGCGTGGCCTCGTCAATCTTGTGGAGCGTCTCGGCGGCTTTGGCGCTGAAGAGTATCTGCGAGGCCTCGATGGCGTTCTGCAGCTCCTCCTCGCCGTGGACCATGCGGGTAATCTCTTCGGCAAGTTTCTTCTGCAGGGGGCGTGCGCCGGGGTTCTCCACCTGCTCGGCCACGAGTGCGTTTATCTCCTCCTCGGAGAGTACGGTGAATATCTTGATGTATTTCTCGGCGTCGGCGTCGGATACGTTCAGCCAGAACTGGTAGAACTTGTAGGGCGACGTGCGGTTGGCGTCGAGCCATACGTTGCCCCCCTCGGTCTTGCCGAATTTCGAGCCGTCGGCCTTGGTGATGAGCGGGCAGGTAATGGCGTAGGCGTCGTCCTTGCCGAGCATGCGGCGGATCAGCTCTGTGCCGGTGGTGATGTTGCCCCACTGGTCGGAGCCGCCCAGCTGAAGGCGGCATCCCTCCTTCTCGTAGAGGTGGAGGAAGTCGTAGCCCTGGAGAAGCTGGTAGGAGAATTCGGTGAACGACATCCCCTCGCCCGATTCGCCCGAAAGACGCTTCTTCACGGAGTCCTTGGCCATCATGTAGTTGACGGTCAGATTCTTGCCCACGTCGCGGATAAAGTCGAGGAATGTGTAGTCCTTCATCCAGTCGTAGTTGTTCACGAGGATGGCGGCGTTGGGGGCGTCGCTGTCGAAGTCGAGGAAGCGGGCCAGCTGACGCTTGATGGCCTCCTGGTTATGGCGCAGTGTAGCCACGTCGAGGAGCTTGCGCTCCTGGCTCTTCATCGAGGGGTCGCCAATCATGCCGGTGGCGCCTCCCACCAGCGCGATGGGCTTGTGGCCGGCGCGCTGCAGGTGTTTGAGCATCATCACCCCCACGAGGTGGCCGATATGCAGCGAGTCAGCTGTGGGGTCGATGCCGAGATATGCGGCGGTCATCCCCTTGTTGAGCTGTTCGTCGGTGCCGGGCATCATCTGGTGGATCATGCCGCGCCAGGTAAGTTCTTTTATGAAGTCCATTGGAGTGTAATCTTGTTTGGTGTTTTATGTATATTCTTAATCTTTCGGGAATCAATATAGCTCGGCCAGTGCGCGGCCTATGCGGGCGAAAGCCTCGCGAAGGGCGTCGTCGCCTGCCGCATAGCTCAGGCGGATGTAGCCGGGCAGGCAGAATGCCGAGCCGGGCACGGTGGCCACGTGGGCGTGTTCGAGCAGATACATCGACAGGTCGGTGTCGGTGCTCACGGCCTTGCCGTCGGGAGTGTTTTTGCCGAGGAAGGCGCTCACGTCGGGGAAGAGATAGAAGGCGCCCTGGGGGATGTTGGCCTTAAGGCCGGGAATCCCGGCTGCCAGCTCTACCACGAGGTCGCGACGGCGCTCGAAGGCCCGGCGCATCACCTCCACACATTCCTGCGGACCGCTGTAGGCGGCGTAGGCCGCGCGCTGGGCGATGGTCGAGATGCCCGAGGTGGTCTGTCCCTGCAGCTTCGTCACAGCCTTGGCAACGCTTTCCGGGCCGGCCATGAAGCCGATACGCCAGCCGGTCATGGCGTAGGCTTTCGATACGCCGTTGACCACAACCACGCGGTCGGCTATTTCCGGGAATGATGCCAGCGAAGTGAACGCACCCGAATAGTCGATATGCTCATAGATCTCATCGGAGAGCACGGCCACCTGGGGGTGACGCGCCAGCACTTCGACAAGCCCCTGAAGCTCCTCGCGGGTATATACGCTTCCCGTGGGGTTGGAGGGGGAGCAGAGAAGCACCATGCGCGTGCGCTCCGTTAGGGCGGCCTCGAGTTGTGCGGGCGTCACCTTGAAATCCTGCTCGATTCCGGCCGGAACGAGCACGTTGACACCTCCGGCGAGCTTCACCAGCTCGATGTAGCTCACCCACGCCGGCACGGGAATCACAACCTCGTCGCCGGGATTGATCATGGCAAGAATGGCGTTGTTGAGCGAATGCTTGGCGCCGGCCGAGACCACCACCTGCGCCGCAGAGAAGTTCAGCCCGTTCTCCTTGCGCAGCTTTTCGGCGATGGCCTCGCGCAGGTCGGCATAGCCCGCTACGGGCGGATAGCGCGTTATATTCTTGTCGATGGCCTCTTTGGCGGCCTCCTTTATGTGCTCGGGAGTGTCGAAGTCGGGCTCACCCACCGAGAGGTTGATCACGTCGACCCCTGCGGCGCGCAGTTCGCTGCTCTTCTGCGACATGGCCAGTGTGGCCGAAGCGGCCATGGCCTGAATGCGGTCGGAAATCCGGATTGCCATAAATCTCAGTCGATAATTAGATAATGATAAGCGTCTTGGTCAGGTGCCGGAATGAGTTCTGGCGACAGCCTTGGTATTATAAACAGGTTGTGCTCAGATCGTAGGAATGCACCCTGGTGCATCCGCCCTTTCCCATCCCTTTCCGCCTGCAAATTTAGCGAAAATAATTGATTTCCGCCTCCGCGGAGCGGCCGATACTTAGATATTGCGACGCAGAAGTTCCACGCCTATGCGCTCCACGATTCCGGTGACGAGCGCATTGCCCATAAGGAAAGCGCGCCGCATGTCCGACGCTCCGGCTGTATGGTTGTCCGGGAACATGTTGAGACGTTCGAGCTCAATCGGCGTAAGGCGCCGGTAACGGCCGCCGGCAGTCTTCACTACGTGCTTGAAGCGGGATGGCGATGCGCCTCCTTCGCCGGTAATTATCGTACGCGACGGCATGTCGGGATTGTCGGGAAATGCCATCGCTCCCTCGGAGTAGTTGTATTCGTAGCCCGTGGTCTTGTTCACTCGTTTTTCCGATTTTGAGCCTTTTGCATATTCCCAGCGGCCTACATCGTCGGCAGGAATGAAAAACTCCTCTGGCACTATACGCTCCGGAATCAGTATATCCCCGAGTGTGATTGCCGTACCGTGATATTCTGGCGTCAGGGCTATCGTGTGAACAGTCCTGTCAATCATAAGTCCGGCGTTTTTGAACGGGGTTGTCGTTTTTCCTTTGTTGAATGATTCGGACACTTCCTTTAGGTTTCCGTTGATTCGGAAACAAGAGGGAGCCGCGTCGGGACTTTTCACCGGGAACGCTTTGGCCATGATGCCTTTGCTGCTGAGCCAAAGGCTTTCGTCACCGACCGACCGCCTGATGTCCGTGTCGTTATGGAAGGCGAACATATAGGTGCGACGACGTCGTTGCGGCATACCGTATTCGGCAGCGTTGATTACGCGCCATTCCACACAGTATCCCAGGTCGGAGAGCGAAGCGAGTATGATTGCGAAGTCGCGGCCGCGCTGTGAGGCAGGCGAGCTGAGAAGGCGGTCTACGTTCTCAAGCATCAGGTATTTGGGCGGATTGGGATGGTCGCGCAGGATGCGGTGAATCTGCCACCACAGAACGCCTTTCTTCCCCTCGATGCCGCCGGAGTTCTTAAGTGTAGTGGCAACGGAGTAGTCCTGACAAGGGAATCCGCCAACAAGCATGTCGCAGTCGGGAATTTCCTCTACCGGCACTGTGTTGATGTCCTCGTTGGAGTGTCCGGCCACGCCGAATTCCCGGCAGTAAATCATCGAGGCGTCCTGACGTTTGGTCGACGGTTCCCACTGGTTGCTCCAGATGGTTCTGTAGCGTTCCGATGCTCTTTCAAGACCTACTCTGAAGCCGCCTACGCCGGCAAAAAGCTCGACGACCCTTATGTCGCCCGACGATGTTTCCGGCAGCTCTTCCGGAAAAAGTGAAAGCTGTTTGCAGCTGCGGCTGTAGGTGGCTACCGGTTCGCAGAGGGTATGGATATGTTCGGGCTGTTCAGTGTACATTTCTGTCTGAGTCGATGATTTCTTTTACATATTCGGCATTGAACCAGTAGCAGTATTTCGGACACGTCCCTCCGTTGGGGTTTACTGCAAACTGGTTGCTGTTGGTGGCTTTGGGGCGCACATGGAATTTCCGGCTATGCTCGAGTTTCCAGAATGCTCCGGAATTGATGTTGTCGGCAAGCACGTTCCGGCGAATGTCTTCCCAATACTCCTGTGCTGTCGCGAGGTCGCTGGCAGGCATTGTCCAGAAAAACACGTCGGTGAGTACGTACGACGGTTCGGTTACAGACTGGCCGGTGGCGTTGTTGAGCATTGTGATGGTCCGTCCGTCAGGCCGGAAGACCACGAACATGAAGCGGCCGGTGAATATCTCATATAGTTCCGAGTCAATCCATTCATCGTTCTCTGCGATTTCCTGATAGTCGATGTTCTTGAACGACATAGACTCGCGTGGCATCCCGTTAGCTCTGAGGCGCACGGTCTTCATCACGATACCCGACTTCGCGAATTCCTCTGCCGTCGACAGTCGTTTGCTTACGCCGTTCGACGCTATCAGCGCGCTTACATCGGCATACTTGCTTTTCGCCTGATATGGCCTGATGTTGAGCCGATGGCAGATTTCTATGAAATTCAGTCCGAAGAATGGTCTGAACCGCTCGGTGATTATGGTTTCAAACGGTTTCCTGACGAGTTCGGAGGTCTCTACCAGCTCGAAGGCGCTGCTATCCTTGCTCCGGAAGTTGGTGTACGAGCCGTTTTCGGTATTCAGTACGTGCTCGAGGATGTAGCGCATATAAGCCGGTTTGAGGCTGAAGGCGCGTTTTTTCGCTTTCTCCGTGCTGAATGGTTGCGGCTGAAGCGAATCTCCTTTTTGCCCCTTACGGCAGGCCCCCAGATAGTTTGTGTCGCCTTCCGACAGCAGATGAGCCTCTCCGCGTCTTACTTTCTCAGCAATCGTCTCATAGTCTTGCCTGATAATCAGAAGGTCTTTTTCTGGAAGTTCCCACAGTACGCGGAAAAGAAACTTGAAGTCGTAGGCTGGAACATCATATCTGTGGAGATAAAACAGAAGGAGCATCAGCCGGCATTTCATGAGAAGGTGCGACTGCTCGAATGGCGTCCGGGCCAGTTTGAAATAGTCTATCATCGTGCATACCAAACGTTCCTTTATCCGGTAACCATCACCCTGTTTTGTTGGCAGGAGCGGTGTGCATTTCAGCTCCACTCCGGCCTCACTGAAGTCTGCCTCCGGGTTGTTGTTGACTTCGTAGCCGAAAAACAGCTCTTCGACCATCTGGCCGAGGCCTCCCTTTCCCTTTCGGGCTTGTACAACAGCCTGGTCTCCGACCACTTCATGGAGGGATTTGTCCATGAGGAGGCGGCTGTATTCGTAAATCGACTGCGGGTCTGTTCTGTCGATGCTTGGAATCTGGAATGGCGGTTGCGTGTACATCTGCCTGCAAATTTAGTGAATTTTTTCGGGTACGGGTGGGGAGACGGGAGGGAAGCGGAGGGTGTCGGGGTTGTCGATGAGGCCCTGACGGATGAACTGGAGGGAGTCCTGATAGCTCAGGGCGTCGGAGGCGCCTTCGGCCTCGAGAAGCGAGGCGGCCGCGCGACGGGCGTCGGCTCCGGCGGCGTCGCTGAAGGAGAGGCGCCCGCGGCGCGCTTTCTCCACTCCGCGGCGGAATACGTCGTTGATCTGACGCACGATATTGATGCGGGTGTTGTCGGCTATGTGCTGCCGCTGGCCTACCATATTCTCCTTCACCTTGGCGCCTCCGAGGCGTATTTTCATCTTCTCGGGCGTCCCCTTTATGTTGATGCCGAATTTGAAGGGTACGGGCGATTTGAGCACGGAGATATGGTAGTTCATGTTCATTGCCAGGTCGTTGCTGCCCATCACTCCGAGGCGGTAGCGGTCGATGTTGAACATGAAGGGGTAGAGTTCCACCGTAGAGCTGTCGATTACGGCCTCTACCTCCATGTGGTCGATCATGTTGCGCTTCTTGTCGCGGAAGAGCAGCCATTTGCTCACGGATTTGAACGTCTCGGCGTCGAGCAGCACGAGCGAGTCGCCTTTCAGGCTGATGGCGGCGCGCAGCGTGGGTATTTCGATGTCCATCTGCGGGCTGAGGTCGGTGGTGACGGCTACGTCGGCGTTGACTATTCCGGTAAAATTGCGCATCATTGGCATGAGCGAGTCGATGGCCGGAACGATCGAGGTGAGGCGGTCCAGACGGAAGTTGCTAACCTTCATTCCCATGCCGAACTGCAGGCAGTCTACCGCCGAGCCGTTGTAGAGGCCGTCGAGGGCTATGGAGCCCAGGTCGGTGCGCGCCGAGAGGTCGCGCAGGTTGAGGGCGCCGTCGAGGAGCATCATCTCGCCGCGCAGGTCGTGGAGGATGAGGTCGGAGTAGAGCACGTTGGCGGCGCGCAGCGAGAATGTGGCGTCGACGTTGTGTGGGAGCAGCAGCGGGCCTGTGGAGGCTGTATCGGCCATCTGGTCGAGGCGGCGCTCGGTGGCGTCGTCGTTGTCGGCCCATATCATGGTAGAGTCGGCCTGCTGGCTCACGGCCGCTCCGGCGAAGAGAGCGCGCACAATCTGGTTGACGTTGACCGTGTCGGATACCATCGAGAGGTTCACGCCCAGCGTATTGTTGCGGCGGCCGATCAGGGCGCGGCGGAGATTGGAGATTGTGCCGTTCACGAGGAAGTCGCTCTGGCCGGCGCGGTAGCCGAGGTTGTCGAGCACGATGCTGTCCTGACTGAAACGCAGGTCGATGTGGCGCAGCTGGTTGCGCAGCGGGAAATATGGGGTTACGAGTCGTCCGCCCCGGGCGGCGATGTGGCCGCTGAAGTCCCAGTTGCGCAGCAGCGAGCGTTCGGTCGAGTCCATGTCGAACGAGAGGTTTTCTTCCCTGACGGTGCGGGCGCCCTCTGCGGCGAGCCTGGCGGCACGCAGGCGCCGCAGCGAATCGAGCTGCTCGGGGGTGCGGTGGCGTATCTGCCGCTTGTGGAGGTCGAGGGCCACGTCGGCGTGGCTGAGAGCTACCTTATTGAGTGCCATCCCCGCCATAAGGCGGTCGACCGTGATTTTTAGGTTGAGCTGGGGCATACGCGCCTCACCCTTGAAGCGGCGCAGGGCGCCGCCGGCCTTGGCGTTGCGCAGACGTAGGCGCAGAGAGTCGGCGGCCGAGGTGAAGGTGAGCCGTTCCACCTCAACCGACATCCCGAAGGGATTGATTTCCGTGGTGTCGGCGCTGGCGCGGCGGTTTACGGTGCCGGCTCCGGCGCGGAAGCCACGCACTTGCAGGTCGATGTCGCGGGCCAGCGCGGCCAGGGTGTCGACTTTGAGCGATACGGTCAGCAGCGAGTCGACGGTTTGGTCGGTTGCGGTGACGAAACGCGAGTTCGAGCCGAATTCGAGCAGGGCGTGGCGGGCGTAGGCGCTCGCCGGCTCGGGTGTGGAAGCGTGGAAGTCAACGAGTTGCAGGCTCCCTTTTACGTTCATGCGGTGGAAATTCTCGCGCGAGAGGTCGCTCTGGGCCAGGGCGAAGGTCGCTTCGCCCTTCAAAGTGCCGGAGGCTTTGAGATTCAGCTTCTTGTAGAGTTGCGCCGGGAGGCGCCCGAGGCTAACGGAGCCGTTGAAAACGCCCTTGATGCGCGGGTCGGAGATGGCGTTCGATACCTCGGCCGAGAGATTCATGTCGATGGCGTCACCCTTGGCCATCAGACGCTTGAGGTTGAATACGGAGGCGTCCATGTCGGTGCCGTCGAAGTCGAATTCCATGTCGGCGGCCAGGGCGCGCAGGTGCAAAGCCTGATATTCAAGGGCGCAGGAGGGGATAGTGACGGCTCCTCGCAGCGAGGGCATAGCGGAATCGGCCAGGTTCCATGGCCGCGTCAGCTCCACGCTGGCTGTGGCGCGCATATCGGTTTTCAGCGGCGCCACGAACGGGGCGAACTCCTGCGGCACATGGCTCAGGGCCTGAGCCACATCGATATTTTCCACACCGGCGCTGAATTCCTCCACCATCGGGCGGTCGGTGAAGTCCACGGCCGCTGCGAGCCGGGCATTGAAGCGGTCGAGAGTCAGGGCGAAGTCGCTCAGGCGCAGGGCCAGTGGGCGCCGGCTGTCCCACTCTATGTTGCCGTTGGCGCCGAAGGCCACGCCGTCGAAGTTGAACTCTTCGAGCATCGGACTGGCCACGTTGCTGTCCACTTTGAGCGAGTAGCGTGGCTCGCCGTCGGCCGTGAGGTCGAGATTGCTGAGCGTAAGGTTGATATAGAGCGAATCGGCCAGCGAGCGGTAACGTATCGGCTCCGCCCCCTCGATCAGGAAGCGGTGGATTGAAATCGGCGGGAGGGCCAGGGCCGTGGTGTCGGCCGGAGCTTCCTCGGCCGAGGGTGGCATAATCAGATAGTTGGCTATGGAGTCGTTTACCTGCACCAGGTTGACCGCCGGACGGTGCAGTTCCACGTCGCGCAGGGCTATGTGGCCGGCAAGCAGCGGCAGCAGGTCGATTTCGCCGTGGAAGTGGCCCAGAGTCAGCAGCGAGTCGGCGTCGGCCGGCAGCGTGGCCGCGATGGAGTCGGGGAGGCCGCGCAGGGCGCGGCTCGTGAGCCGCAGCGAGTCCACGTCGAGCGTAAGGTGGGGGAATGTATGCCAGAACGTCAGCTCGATGCGCTCGGCGCGCAGGTCGGCGTTGAGGTATTCCGAGGCGTGGCGCTCCACCAGCGGCGTCAGTTTCGCCGGCGAGAGAATCCATACCACCAGCGTAACGACCACGAGCACCAGCGCTACGATGACGGCAGCGCTGATTCCCAGCCATTTCAGCACTCTCACCCACCACGGGCGGCGCTTGCGCCCGGCTTCAGGCGCTTTCCCGGGCGCAGCAATCGGATTTTTCTCAGGCATAGAGCCTGTATCTTTTTCAGTCATAATGAGCAATCTAAATGGTCGGCCATCGGCTTGTAGGGAGCTTACAGCTATAAGAATTCCATTATACAAAGGTAAGGAAAATATGCCTATCTGCAATAGGCATTGTGGCCTCCCGCCCGGAGGGCGGCTTGAAGACATTAAGGTCTTTAAGGTCTTTAAGGTCTTTAGGGTCTCTAAGGTCTCTAAGGTCTCTAAGGTCTCTAAGGTCTTTAAGGCCCCTAAGGTCTCTAAGGTCGCTGCCGATGAGGCAAGCCTGGGCCCCAAAAAGGTGAATGGGGGCGATACCTCACGGCAAGCCCCCATTCGGGATTATTGAACTGGTAATAAAGGGTTCTATTTAAGAATTAATGTAAAGGTTTCGTTTGGGTCTACGTTGGTGAATATTTTGCCACAGGGGGCGGAGCGGGGGTGTCGGCATATGGGCGGCAATGTATACTGATTATTGTATAAAAGCAGGGCTCATAACACAACAAAATCAGGCCAACAGCCTGAATCCCAGCTTGATTTTAACAATGTTAAAATTCTATTGCCGCCTCCTGCAGCGGCTTCACACTGACAAAAATAAAAATTTATTTCATTCCCTGCAAATATTAGCGCAAAAAAGTTGTCGACTCCTCGGCAACAATATGGCTTATAGCGAGTTTTCACGATATATGCCAAATTGCGCATAAATATACCATTTGGCTTGCCATACAGGCCACCCTCGCGCCCTTAACGAGGGCGTGTCAAAATTCAATAATTTGACACATCGCCCTATTTTTCACCCGGATGGCGAGGGCGCTGTCAGAATGGTCCAGATGGTAGGAGCCTGAGAGTGAGGGTGAAGGGAGTTGACTAAGGTCAATGACCGAACCCGAACCCCTCAGGCGACGACCCAGATGGGCTATTATGACACGCCCTCCCTTAGCGCCCACTAAATGCCCTTGCAGTCTGAGGTGCGCGGGAATGAAAAAGGCGGTGCGCCCGGATGGGAACGCACCGCCTTGTGGGATATGGTGGTATGGGGTTTATTTAGCTACCTTGAGGGCGCCCTGCGGAGCGGCGAGGATATAGATACCGCGGGGCAGGTCGGTCAGTGCATCGGCCTTGACGACCTGACTGCGCACGAGTACTCCGCCGGTGGTGTAGACGTCGACGGGCGTTTCCTCGGTCATGCCCTGCCCTTCGGCAGCCACATCCTCAACGCCGGTAAGCACGTTGTCAACGTCCTTGAAGAGGATGATGGGATGCTCGGCAGTTTCAGCGCCGGAGTGTACGTAAGCGTGGTATTTCGCTACCGGGGCAGTCTGGGCATCAGTGAGCTGGGCGAACATCTGGTAGTTGGCCTTTACGAGCGGATAATGGCCTTCGCCTACGATATGGTTGTCGGCAAGTACACCGGTCAGGAAATTGCCGGCATCGGTGTAGGTATCCTCGTAGTTGGTAGGATGGCCTACGAAGGTTTCAAGATAGGTGTTGTCGGTAGCGGCAGCGCGGGCCGGAGCAGCAAAGGCTCTCTGAGTCTCCGTACCGATTTCCTCCGGCTTGGGCTCGACTTCCTCCACCTTGAGGTTCTCAACAATGTAGGGAGTATTGGCCTTCAGGGAAGATACGGCGTCGGAGAGCTGGACTACGTGGTAGTAGTATGGCTTGTATTGATTCTCCTGAAGTTCTTTCGAGGTCTCTTTATAGCCTCCCTTTTCCTTGTCAACCTGATAGAAGATATAATCCTTGCCATCCTTGTTTACGTTGGAGCTGATATAGCTTTCCGAAACGTCGAAAGGAAGAATCACAGTGTTCCAGTGCTCGGGGAAGTTCACCTGCACGGTCTCCTCGGCCTTGTTCTCCGGACCATAGTAGGTGAGATGGATGTTGTCGAGGAAGAAAGCTGTTTCGGAAGCCTTATTATCCTGCATTTCGAAGTGTATGGAGAGGCTGCCCCCGCTTACGGTAACATCGAATTCATGCTTAATATCCGCTTCATTCTTGAAAACGTCAAGAATGGGATCGATGTTGTTGATTTCATTGCCGTTATCATCTTTCTTAAAGATGTCGTTGGAAAGGCTTGTGAAATTGGATAAGGTTTTATCAGCCACAGTTCCGCCGACTCCTCCGATAGTGTAGGTTGTTTTGTTGGCTTGGTTCCAGGAGAATGCCTGGAAATCAACTTTATACTTACCATTTAGAAGCCCGGTAATGGTACGGTCCATTTTCCACTTGGATTTATAACCGGCTCCGCTATTTCCGAGATTATAGATCATGGTGAATGCTCCTCTCCAGTTATTACGCTGTGTCCGAGTCGCATTTCCATTATAAGTGATTCCTATTTTATATTTCGATTCGAAGGAGAACTGGTCGAGACCATCCCAGCCGTTACCGCTTGAATAACCGGGCTGATAGAATGTGGCGTCGTAGGGGCGGTCGGGGTTGGCCTTGGTAAGCAGTTCGGTCTGACGCTCCTCGAGGGTTACAAGCTCGAATTCCTGGTTGGCGTCGCCTGCGCGATAGGTGTCGAAATCAAGCCAGTAGTCGAGATTGTCGGCATACTGATGGTTGGAGGGTGCGCCATAGGCAAAGGCCGTGAGGGCCTTGGTGCCTTTGTCGACTGTAAGTGCATATGTATTTGCCGTCTGGGCGGGTATCAGGGTGTAGTTGTCGCCTGTGGCACCGTCCACGTAAGCATATCCGCTGCCGTCGCGATAGAAATTGCCGCCTCCACCGATTGCAATCGTGACATAGCCGGTTTCAGCGTTTACCTTGAGTGTGAGAGGATAGCCGTATTTGTCGAGGGCAGCATGCGAGCCATAGTTGGCACCCCCGCAAAGCCATTGGCCGGAAGCCTTATGACGCATGAAATAAGTCTTTCCCTCGTAGGGATTGGGATAGGTCGATACATTTACGTCGTCGGGGATGGCATATTTGACCACCGGAGGATTCTCGCCGGCGAAGTTGTTTTCGATAATGCGGTATACGAGTTCATCGCCGTAGACGGGCACACGGTCAGAACCATTGTGGAGCTGCGAGGAGGTGCGCAGCACGTAGTCGCTGAAAAATATACCCACGGGGCCGGCACCGGCATTCTTCTTCAGGAAATCAATAGCCACAGGTGCCATTGCCTTGGCGCCGTATTTATATTTGTTGGTGGAATAGGAGCTGCCGGATTCGCTGCTGTCGTATTCCATGGATGTGAAGTTCATGCACCATTCGGAAAGATATTCTCCGCCGGCATCATAAACGGATTTAGGTGTCGGCATGGCCTGCATACGTTCGGCCTGACGCTGGAAACGGGTTACTTTGGTGGTGACGTCGGCACCCGACGAGAGGTCCTGTACCCACAGCTTGGTGGAGCGCATTGCGTTGCTCTCGTTGGTGGCTATGGCAGCTACTTCGGTATCGTTGTTGGCGGCGTCCCAGTTGGTCAGACGGGCCTGCTTCGAAAGGTGAACGAAATCGATGCGGTCGCGGGTGAAGAGCACCATACGTCCACGTGCCTCTTCTACAGTAAGATTCGGACGATAGTCGATTACATAATTCTTATATGTGCCGTCGAACAGTTTCTGCATCAATTCATTATATTGATTGCGGGAAGCCTCGTTGCCTTTCGCGCCAATCAGGCCGCTGCCGGAAGGCATCTCACCGGTACGATAGATATTTCCTCGGAAGAAATGTACTACGAAGAATTCCGACGGATGCTCATCAAGGAACGCGACCATATCCTTTACCGCCTCTTCAAGAGTTTTCTTGGTCTGAGCCAGGCCGTGGTTGCAATATAATACTCCGTCGTACATACCGGGGCGTAAGTCGATACCACGGATACCACGGTCCATCTGTTCGCGCATCGTTACCGCCTGGGTTGTGGAAGTGGCTTTGCCGTTGGCGGCACTGGTTACCCAGTTCTCCTCGCCTGTGGCGAAATCGTGGGCGCCGGGGATGGAAACGTGTGCCACAAACATTCGGTCGGGGAGTGCCGCCATCCATTTTGCGGCTTCGGCTGTGGTTGAGGCGCCAAGAGTCTTGGTGTCGCTGTTCCAATGCTTGTCCCAGGTCATACCCATATAGGTGTCGGACCATTCTCCTGTGCCCCAAGCTTCAGACTTGGGCACAGCTGTCTGTGCTGCTACGGTCATGGCGGAGGCCATGACGGTTAACGCCAATGGAAAGTAAAATCTTTTCATTTTAACGCGAGTTCGGGATAACACAAGACCCAACGGCTGGTCTGCAAATGGACATA
>OLSA01000805.1_pt1 | contig 27022 bp, 19 predicted proteins | sample 1672731 | NCBI WGS metagenome assembly OLSA01 (sample SAMEA3136718, study PRJEB25190) | human gut metagenome | biome: human gut; feature: human-associated habitat; material: faeces | place: Austria | collected 2013
ATCATCGCTCCATGGACGGCCATGATCCAAAGTGCGTAACTTTTCGGGCACTACCCACTGATCACCGCTTGATCAAACCAATAACTGAATAGAACAACTGCGGCCGAGAGTTTTCCCTTTCCTTCTCTCGGCCGCAGTTGGTTGTGACGACATACACGAAGGGCCGTCATCGTAATTACTTGCGATGACGGCCCTTCGTGTATGTCGCTACGTTCGCTGTATGTTGCCGGAAAATCAGCTATGCAGACGAGCGGTGGTCGAACGGACGATCAGCTGCGCGGGGAACGTCTTGAACGGTTCGTCGAGCGGCTGCTTCTCGATTAGCGCGAGTGTCATGCGGGCCGCTTCGCGGGCCATCTCGACAGGGGTCTGACGGATGGTGGTCAGGCCGAGGTCGCGCGCGTAGACGCTGTCGTCGTAACCGATGATGGAGATGTCGTTCGGCACGGTGAAACCGTTGCGTTCCAGCTGGAACAGCAGCGGCACCGCGATGCCATCCTCCTGGCAGGCGATGGCCGTCGGCATGTGGTCGAGGCTGAGCAGCTGCGTCACGACCTTGCTGATCCTGTTCCTGCCAGCGTCGGTGACAAGCACGCGCGGTTCGACGCCGTTGGCCTGGCAGCATGCCATGAACGATTCGTAACGGCCCTGCACGCTGAAGTGCAGCGTCACTTCGCGGTCGGAACGGATGTAGACGATGTCGCGGTGGCCAAGCATCATCAGATGGCGTGCGGCGAGTTCCGAACCCTGCTTGTCGTCGATGCGCACGGCGGCGTTGAAGCCGCGCTCTTCCGGCAAGCTCGAATTGATGCCGATGATTGGCACATCGACTGACCTGAGTTGCCTGATTTCGTTGCTGTCGATGTCGAAGGAAATGACGATTACGGCGTCGACATTGCGGCGTACCGGCAGCATGTCGAAGAACGCGCGGCGTTCCTCGGCGCTGGACATCTGATAGATTGAGATGTCGTAGCCTTCATCATGGAAGGATTCGTTCAGTCCTTCCATGATGGACGAACTGAACCACAGATTGAGTCGGCCGGAAATCAGCACCGCGATTCGTAGCGCGCGGCCGGTTTTGAGTGCTGCAGCGGAGCGCGAGATGGAAAAATTTAATTCGTCGGCGGCTTTCATGACTTTGTCACGCGTGGCTTTCGACACAAGGTCGGGACGTGTGAAGGAGCGAGAAACCGTTGAAATGGAGACGTGCGCAAGTTGTGCCACGTCTTGAATGCTGCTTTTCATGGTGACCCCTTGTATAGTAGAACTACTGGATATTCAGCATACTGTATTGAAACACTCTTGCAAAAGTTGGATTACAAACGTTTTCATTTGTGCCACAGTTGTTGCGGGGCTGATATTTACAATGCTTTCAGGCTGTCAATACTATGACAACGATGCAGAATATATGATTTATGACATGTAAAAATGACAACGTTTGACATTTCGCGTCGCGCTGTTTATTATAACAACTGTAAAAACTAAAAAGGCGAAAAACAATGCAGTGATTCGCCGATTTGGGGCAGTTGGTTTTCCATGCCGCGTTGCTGCGGTGTTGGAATGGAGAGGAAAGAAAGCAGGCAAGCTATGATCAGCATGGCCGGCAAAGCGATACGAAAGTGGTGGGCTCTGTTTGCGCTACCGACGTTCGCTGCATTTATCATCGGGTTTGTAATCCCGTTCATCATGGGTGTGTATTTGAGTTTCTGCAAGTTCACAACTGTGACTGACTCGGAATTCATTGGACTTAAAAACTATCAGAAGGCACTTGCGGATAAGGAATTCCTGCATGCGTTAGGTTTCTCGACGGCGCTGACCATTGTCACTACGGTTGTGATCAATGTGGTTGCGTTTGCCATCGCATATATGCTGACCAAGGCCATCAAGGGCTCCAACATCTTCCGTTCGGTGTTCTTCATGCCGAACCTCATCGGTGGCATTATCCTGGGCTACATCTGGATGCTGCTGCTCAACGGCATTCTCGCTCACTGGGGCCGCGCGTTGACGTATAGCGCAACCTACGGCTTCTGGGGCTTGGTCATCTTGGTGTGCTGGCAGCAGATCGGCTATATGATGATTATCTACATCGCAGGCATGCAGTCGCTGCCGACCGACGTGCTCGAAGCGGCTTCCGTGGACGGCGCAAACGGCACCCAGACCATGTTCAAGATCATCATTCCGCTGATGATGCCGTCGATCACCGTATGCTCGTTCCTGTGCGTCACCAACGGCTTCAAGCTGTACGATCAGAACCTTGCATTGACCAACGGCGCTCCGTCGAACATGTCTGAAGGTCTGGCAATGAACATTACCCGCACGTTCTATGGCCGTATGGGCTGGGAAGGCGTCGGCCAAGCGAAGGCAGTGCTGTTCTTCATTCTGGTGGCCATCGTGGCGCTCATCCAGAACAAGCTCACCACGAGCAAGGAGGTGGAGGCATGAACTCCGGAGAAAAAGTCAAGCACGGCGCACTGTGGTCCGTACTGTTCGCGGTGGTTTCGCTGGCGTGGATCTTCCCGATCGTGCTGGTGATCATCAACTCTTTCAAGCAGAAGGCGTATATTTCTCGTAACGCGTTCTCCCTGCCGACCGGTAAGGCGTTCGTTGGACTTGAAAACTATACGCGTGGCCTCGAGACCACGAACTTCTTTGCCAGTTTCGGCTGGACCCTGCTCATCACTGTCGGTTCCGTGGCGCTGATTCTGGTGTGCACTTCGATGTGCGCATGGTGGATCGTCCGCGTGAACAACTGGGCTGCAAAGCTGCTGTACACGTTGTTCCTGTTCAACATGATCGTGCCGTTCCAGATGGTCATGTTCACCCTCTCCAAGCTGGCCGATATGCTCAAGCTCAACACCCCGTGGGGTCTGTGCTTCGTGTATCTGGGCTTCGGCGCTGGTCTGGCCGTGTTCATCTTCACCGGTGTGGTTAAGGGCATTCCGGAATCGCTGGAAGAATCCGCCATGATCGACGGCGCTTCCGTGCCGCGTATCTTCTTCCAGATCGTTGTGCCGATCATGAAGCCGTCCATTGTGTCCGTGGCCATTCTGCAGGCCATGTGGATCTGGAACGACTACCTGCTGCCGTACCTGACGCTCGACCTGGGCAAGTACAAGACCATTTCCGTGGCGGTGCAGTATCTGAAGGGCGGTTATGGTTCCGTGGATATGGGCGCCATGATGGCATGCCTAGTTATGGCCATCATCCCGATCATCATCTTCTACCTCATCTGCCAGAAGTACATCGTCAAGGGTGTTATGGCTGGAGCCGTTAAGGGCTGATCTTCGATCAGCCCTTAGGGAACAGCGCAGTGCGCTGTTCCCAGGCTCCAGCCCGAGCGGCTATGCCGCGAGGGTAACGTTGAGCCCGCGCGTAGCGCGGTCCTTAATTGCAGGGCCGAAGGCGGCGCGGTGAAGGGCTGATTTTCACCCAGAAAAATTTAAGGGACTGATGCGAATCAGTCCCTTTTTTCGTGCCTAATTACTTGCTGATGTACTTGCGGAAGACATGCTCGAGAATCGGCGAATGCAGCATCAGCATGGTGCCGTAGCCGAGCACGAGCAGCAGGAACAGGCCCTGCGGCATGTAGAACCAGCTGGCCACGAGCAGCGCGACGTACACCGCGTCAATCGCAATCAATGCCAACGTATGCCCGATGTTGCTCACGCCGAACACAAAAGCGTTGCCGAGCGTGCGCCAAAACGAGTTTTCGAAACGTGCCTGCAATGCCCAAACCCATTCAAAACCGATCAGCCATACGATCGTCAGCGCGAATTTCGGAATCAGCAGCGGCGTGATCTGCAGCACGATCCACGAGTAGACGCACAGCGCGCCGGTCGTGCCGAAAATCAGCCAGTAGCCGGTTGATTTCGCGAAATTCGAGCGGAAGGCGGCGAAATAGTTGCGCGTCGCCGTGCCTTCGCCGGACAGCGTGCGGCGGGTGGCGTCGTGGCCGGCGGTCAGCGCCGCGCCGATCGTAATGATCGGAATACTGGTGATGAGCATCAGAATGTTGATCCAGATCGCGTCGACGGCGTCGCTCAGGCCGCGCATAAAGCCGGAATCGGGGGAGAGGAACTTCATAATCGCCTTTCGTATGGCATCCGTATGGCAACGTATGCAAGTCGGATCTTCTTGCGATTCTACTCGACGCACGCCATCTTGCGATTGGCCGGTTTGCGCCGTGCGGTCGATCGTGTGGTCGGTCGGTTTGTGCGGCGCGTTCGGCTGTACGAACGGCGATGCGGCTGACCGGTTTGTGTGGCGCGGTCGGTCGTGCGGTCGGCGACACGATCTGCTGGTTTGCGCAGCGCGAACGACGGCACGAACGATCGCACCGCCGGCCGGTCTGCGCAAACGGAAACGCGATTGCCCGCGCGCCCCCGCAGCGGACGCCCTGCAATGCTATCGTTGTCAGCGGTACAACGGTTGCAGGCACAGACGAAAGGGGCATAATGACCGCGAATAACATGCGTGACGATTGGTGGAAGCAAGCCGTCGTCTACCAGATCTACCCGCGCAGCTTCAAAGACGTGAACGGCGACGGGTTGGGAGACATCGCCGGTGTCACCGAGAAAATGGATTACCTGAAGAATCTCGGCATCGACGCGATCTGGCTGAGCCCGTTCTACCCGTCCGACCTGGCCGACGGCGGCTACGACGTGATCGACTACCGCAACGTGGACCCGCGCCTCGGCACCATGGCCGATTTCGACGCGATGGCCGCCGCCGCGCATGAAGCCGGCATCAAGGTGATCGTCGACATCGTGCCGAACCACACGTCCAACAAGCACAAGATGTTCATCGAGGCGCTCGCCGCCGGCCGAGGTTCGGCCGCACGCGACCGCTACATCTTCCGCGAAGGCCGCGGCGAGCACGGCGAGCTGCCGCCGAACGACTGGCAGTCGCTGTTCGGCGGCCCGGCGTGGCAGCAGGTCGATGACGGACAGTGGTACCTGCACATGTTCGCCAAGGAGCAGCCGGATCTGAATTGGAAGAATCCGGACGTGCACGAGGAATTCAAGAAAACGTTGAGATTCTGGTCCGACCACGGAACCGACGGCTTCCGCATCGACGTGGCGCACGGCTTGGCCAAGGACCTCGATTCCGTGCCGCTGGCCGACATGGATCCGGCCGCGGTGCAGCATGTGCTGCCGGCGGACGGCGCGTTCAGCCCGCTGTGGGATCGTCCGGAAGTGCACGACATCTACCGCGAATGGCGTCAGGTGTTCAACGAGTACAATCCGCCGCGTTTCGCCGTCGGCGAGGCGTGGGTGAAGGCCGAATCGCAGCATCTGTACGCGTCCACCGACGAGCTCGGCCAGGTGTTCAATTTCGAGTTCGCCGAAGCCAACTGGTTCGCCGACGAGTTCCGTACGGCCATTGCTGACGGCTTGCGCGCCGCCGAGGAAACTCACGGTTCCACCACGACGTGGGTTATGAACAACCACGATGTGCCGCGCAGTCCGTCGCGTTTCGGTCTGCCGCAGGTGAAGGACGCTCCGTACCACCAGCTGGCGCACGATTGGCTGTTGCGTGACGGAGAGACCTACCGCGAGAATCGTGAGCTCGGCACCCGTCGCGCCCGCGCGGCCGCGCTGATGGAACTGGGCCTGCCGGGTTCCGCCTACGTGTATCAGGGCGAGGAACTGGGCCTGTTCGAAGTGGCGAACATTCCGTGGGATCGTCTTGAGGATCCGACGCCGTTCAACACCCGTCGCAACTTCACCGACAAGGGTCGTGACGGCTGCCGTGCACCGATGCCGTGGAAGGCTGCCGATTGCGGCGAACCGGCTTCGTGGAGCCCGGACTTCATCACCGGCGGCACGTTCGGTTTCGGCCCGGAGCAGGGCGATTCCGCCGACGCGCACCTGCCGCAGCCGGCCTGGTTCAAGGATTTCGCGGCCGACGTCGAGGCCGATGACAACGGTTCCATGCTGCACTTGTACCGCAAGCTGTTGCAGTTGCGACAGACGGTGCTGACGGCAACCGGAGACACGTCCGCCGACCTGCTGGACATGGGCGATACGGTGGTCGCCTACTCGCGTCCGGCCACGGAAGGCCGTCGATTCCTGTCCGTCACCAATTTCGGCGACGAGCCGATCGCCCTGCCGGACGATGCGGTCGCCATCGCCAATTCCGTGCCGTTGACGGACGACGGCAAGCTGGATAGCGACGCCTCAGTCTGGCTGCTGCTGGGCTGATCGACCGCTGAACCTAACTGCTCCCAAATCGCCTTGCGTATATGAAAAATTCCGGCCCTCCACAAGGAGGACCGGAATTTTGGTTTGTAAGGAAAGGGGAATGGTAAGTCTAAACGCTACTTCTCGCCGTTCATGATGGCGGCAAGCGATTGCACGCGCGGCAGATCGAACACCTCATCGGTGTGCACCACCTTGAGGTCCGGGCCTGCCAGCGGCACACGCCAGTTGGAGTATTCACTGGACGTGCCCGGCTGGTTCTGCGTGCGCGTCTCGCCCACGCCATCCACCAGCGCGGCCTGCAGCAGCACGGACGGCGACTTGAGCAGCATCTTGTGCATCGCCTCGACGATTTCCTGGATGTGGCCTTCCACATCGCCCGCCACTTCCGGCGTGATCAGGCCGGACTCCACGAGACGGTCCATCATCGCGTCGCGTTCGGCGGTGGCGGAAGCCTGGAACTCCTCGACCGGGCCGGACAGCAGGTGCAGCTGTTCGCGCAGCTTGACGTGCTCGAACTGCAGGTAGCCGGCGGTCGGCGGCAGGTCGTGCGTGGTGACGGAAGCCAGCGCGTACTTGCGGTACGTGGACGGATCGGCGTACGGGTCGCCGGCGTTGGGGGAGTCGTCCACGCGGGCGAACCATTCCACCATGCAGCCCAGCAGGCCGTGCTCGCCGAGTACCGTGCGTACGTAATCAGGCACGGTGCCCAGATCCTCGCCGACCACCAAACCGTTCACGCGGGACGCTTCAATGGTCAGGATCGCGATCATCGCCTCATAGTCGTACGTAACGTACGCGCCACCGCGCGCGCCTTCGCCCTGCGGAATCCACCACAGACGGAATAGGCCGAGTACATGGTCGATGCGCACCGCGCCCGCGTGCGAGAACATGTTGTGCACCATCTCGCGGTACACGCCATAACCAGTTTTGGCCAGATAATTCGGATTGAACGGCGGCTGGCCCCAATCCTGACCCTGCTGGTTGTAGAAGTCCGGTGGGCAGCCCACGGTTACGCTGCCTACTGCGAAACGTTCCGGATTCCACCACACGTCCGCGCCGAGCGAGTGCACGCCCACGGCCATATCCTGCATGAGGCCGAGTGCCATACCGCTGTCACGGGCGGCGTTCTGCGCGGCTGTCACCTGCTCGTCGGCGATCCACTGCAGCCAGCATTCGAAATCGACCATATCGGCGTGCTCGCGCATGAGCTCCACCACTTCAGGCGAATCGCGGTTCGTGTCCTTGAACCACGTGCCTTCCCACGGCGCGCCCCACACCTGGAACGCCACCGACCATGCGGCGAACGCGCGCAGATCCGGACCCGCGGCCTCCTTGAACGCGTCGAACGCGGCCTGACGCTCGACGGAACGCGGCACGTTGTACACAAGCTGCAGCGCCTGGCGCTTGTGCCACCAAGCGGAATTGATGTCGAGCGGCTCGATACTGTCGTTGGCTGGCGAGACTTCCGCGTGCAGACGCGCCACTTCGGCCTGGTCCGCCTCGTTGAGTTCCGCATATTCAGCGATATCCTGCGGACGGATGTACGTCACATTGAGAAAACGACGCGATTCGGGAAGATACGGCGACGGCTCCAGCGGCGGCACCGGCGCGGTGGCGTGAATCGGGTTGATAAGCATGAAATCGGCATGCGATTTCGTTGCCGCGTCGGACAGCAGCAGCTTCAGATCGCCATAGTCGCCCACGCCCCAGGATTCAGCGGAACGGATGGAATACATCTGTGCCATCCAGCCCCAACGTTGCTTTTCCGCTACTGCTGGCGGCAGTTCGATGCGTGCCGGTGCGCAGATCAGCGCGGCTTCGGCGTGCAGCGGGCCGGCATCGACGGCCAGCGTGTGGTAGCCGGCGGGAATATCGTCCGGCAGCGTCAGTTGCAGCGAGCCGTCATCTGCGTTCGAGCCCGTCAGATACGCGGTCAGATCGCCCGCATATTCCGTGCCGTCTTCCAACGTCAGCTTCAGCGCCACGTCGTTTCCTTTCGCGCGGATTGGCGTGACGGCTTCCTTGCCGATGAACTTCACGATGGTCGGCTCAACAAGTGTGTCTGCGATGCGCTGCTGGGTCGCCGCATAGGAGGCGGTGATTGCTTCGTCGCTGGATGCGTCCACACCGAGTGCGGCCAATACGGAGACGAGCACTTCGTCGCGGATTTCCACATAGGTGCCGAGCTGGTCGATATACGACGTGGAAATGCCATTGAGCTTGGCGAGCTGGATAAGAGGCCGTGCGATGCGTTCTGCGCTTTCGGTCTGCTGGGTCTGTGTCATGGGTCCCTTCTTTCCGCGCCGTTTGTGACGGCTGACATGCTACATTGCTTGCGATTGCCGCAGCTTCGATGCTGGTGGCATTCGCACCAAAGATAACTATATCACTAACTATATCACGGTATGATATCGTTTTCAAAGCGTGTTTTGCGGTAAGAGAGTGTTGCTATATTGCGATTTTGCTCTAATTTCAGGAATATAGATAACCGGAATTGTTTTTTCATATTGACTATCGTTTGCAATACGAAGGCGCAGCGCTCCGCATTGCAAACGATTATTTCAACGGGACATTGCTCGTCTGCTACTCGGCTTCGAGAATTGCAAAGCTTTGCAGACCTAGACGCAGCGAAGTGCCGCTAATTTCGTTTTCGCCGACAACAAGCACGGCGTGTATTACGACTTTTTGATTGAACGCGATTGCGGTTCCGTGGACCGCGTCGCCGATCCGTGGGCGCGCGGGGCCGGTGTGAACGGCCGGCGCAGCATGGTCGTGGACTTCAGCCGCACCAATCCGGATGGTTGGGACCACGATCACACGCCGGACGTGCCGCTTGCGCAGACGGTGGTCTGGGAAACCCATGTGGGCGATTTCAGCAATGATCCCGCCGGCGGTTTCCCCGAATCGCATCGGGGCAAGTATCTGGCGTTCACCGACGACGGTACGTCTCTGGACGGGCATCCCGACTTTCCCACGGGCATCGCATATCTCAAGAAACTTGGCATCACCGCGGTGCAGCTCATGCCGATTTACGACTTCGGTTCCGTGGACGAAGAGACCTGCGATCGCTACAACTGGGGGTACGATCCGGTCAATTACAACGTGCCGGAAGGCTCATATTCCACTAATCCGTTCGACGGGTCGGTGCGCATCCGCGAAGTGAAGCAGATGGTGCAGGCGCTGCACAACGCCGGCATCAAAGTGATCATGGACGTGGTCTACAACCACATGTTCTCGCCCGACAATTGGTTCGAGCGGTCGGTGCCGGACTATTTCCTGCGCCGCAAGCCCAACGGCGCGCTGGCCAACGGATCCGGCTGCGGCTGCGATATGGCCACCGAACGCAAGATGTTCCGCCGGTTCATCGTGGAATCCGTGACGTTCTGGGCGCGCGAATACCATATAGACGGCTTCCGTTTCGACCTGATGGGTCTGATTGACGTGGACACCATGAATGCCGTGCGTGCTGCTCTGGATGAGATTCCCGGCCGTGGACGCGACATTCTCATGTACGGCGAACCGTGGTCCGCGGGCGCCACCGCGCCGCTGCCCAGCGACACCGTGCTGGCTGACAAGTCAGGCCTGTCGAAGCTTGACAGTCGCATCGGCCACTTCTGCGACACCACGCGAGACACCATCAAGGGCCATGTGTTCTTCTCGGACCGCCCGGGTTATGTGAACGGTGGCATGCACGAGAACGTAGCGGCTGCGCGTGAGGCCGTGAACGCGTGGCGTCGCGGCAAACATTCGGAAGGAGTGGCAGGCCAGGTCATTCAATACGTGTCCGCGCACGACGACCTCACGCTGTGGGACAAGTTGTGCGCGAGCTTTGCGGCTGGTTCGTTGGGCAGCACCGTGGCCGAAGGCGTTAACGAAAATACCGTGGATGTGCCAAAAGTCATGTATGACGCCGATTTCTCGGCGGAAGGGCTGGCCGGTGTCGGTCCGCAGATTGAGGCCGCGCTGACCGACGTGATGGACGCCAACAAGCTGGCTGTGGGTATCACGCTTACCTCCGCTGGCATCCCGTTCATGCTGTCCGGCGAGGAGTTCGCACGTACCAAATTCGGCAGCTCTGATTCTTACGATTCCGCCAAAGAGCTTAACTGGCTCGATTGGAACCGTGCATGGCAGAAGCGCGATTTGATTGAGTATTACGCGAAGTTGATTGCATTGCGCAAGTCTGATCCACAGTGGTTCGACGGCAATCGCAATATCGTCGATACGGAAGGCGACGAACTCGTGTTCCGCGTCGGCGATTATCTGATGGCCGCCAATCCAGGCAGACACGTCGGCGTTATTGACGTGGCCGTAACGGGTTTGGAACCGATTGGCGGAATACGGAGATACTGGTGTGGTCTCGGCTCGTCCGTCAGTCCGATGGAAGGCAATGTGAGCGCAGGTGATGGCGATTATTTGATTGTTCCACCGCATACGTTTGCAATCTGGCGGTTGCAGTAATACCCTCAGTAGGGAAGCTACAAAACGGCGACCGCAAAGCTGCGGTCGCCGTAACCGATACGGCAATGGGGCCGGAAAACCAGAAAGGATACGACAGTGGGAATCGGAGCGCGCAATCCGCGGTACGAGGTGGTGTTTTTCGACCTGTACGGAACGCTGATCGACATTCGTACCGATGAGCAGAGCGAGGCCGCATGGCAGGCGCTGTACGATTGCGTAACCGAATTGGGCGCGCAGTACGAATCCGTCGACGTGATGCGCGACCAGTTCGAAAAGTTCGAAGCCCGCGAAATGGTCCACCAAGCCGACCGTGCAATCGTTCGCAACGGGTGGGACGAATTCGACATCCTGCCGGTCTACCGGTCCCTGCTCATGAATCGCAGCGAGGAAGCGGAAAAGAAACTCGCGCTACCGCAGGCCGCGCTGAAAGCCGCATGGGCGTTCCGCCAAGGCAGCACCAGCCTGTTCCGGTTGTACCCCGGCGCGCTCGACATGATCGAACAACTGCAGGACGCCGGCATGGTCGTGGCGCTGCTGAGCAACGCGCAGGCCTGCTACACACGCCCCGAACTGGAAGAGACCGGCCTTGCCAGCGTACTGGACGACGTGATCATCTCCAGTGAAGAGAAAATCCGCAAGCCCGCACGCGACCTGTACATGCTGGCGCTCGACCGTGAATTCGTCACCGCCAAGCACGCGCTCATGGTGGGCAACGACGAACGCAACGACATCATCGGCGCCAATGCCGCGGGACTTGATGCCGCGTATTTCCGCACGGAGATTTCGCCCGCCAATGATCCGGCGGCGTCAGAGCATGCGGTATGTTCGTTTACCGGAGCCGACTACGACGGGCTGCTGAAATTCGTGCTGGACGCATAAGGCGCGCGGTGGGCGCTGAGCTTAAAACGCATGGGACGTGCGGGAAGCCGCTGTGGCGTGCGGGAAAGTCGCAAGGAAAAGTCGCAAGTCGTAAAAGGCATACGTGCGTAAGGCGTGCGTAAGGTGCACGTGCCACGTGCGACGCGCGGAAAAATCGCAATAGGAGGACATATGGAAGGCTATGCCGAGCAGGGAGCTCGAACCGATTCGACCGACCAAATCGGATTCGGCGGCGCTCGCCGCAACAGGAAAAAGCGCCGCGGACTGACGGTGTTCCAACTTAAGGTCATCGGCGCGGTGGCGTTGGCCTTGTCCGCCGGCAGCACCACCATCGTGCCGCTGTTCTTCGGCTCCGATACCAACAATATGACGTCGCTGACGGCGATGGTCCTGAGCGAAGTGGTGTCCTGGTTCGCCATTCCGATCTACGCGTGGCTGCTGGTGCAGGGTTTCCGTGAAACGCACAGCCGGGTCGCGTACGGCCTGCAGCTGTTCATTCTCGCCGTGGTGTGCGAGGTGCCGTACGACCTCGCCACATCGCATAAGGCTTTCGACCTGGGCTCGCAGAATCCCGTTTTCGGCCTGTTCGTTGCGTTTGTTGTGCTTGCCGCGCTTGACTGGGTGGCGTCGCGCTATCAGAAGGCCATGAAGGTGCTGTTGTCGGTCGGACTGGTGGTGATTGGTCTGCTGTGGGACCTGCTGCTGCGTATCGGCCTACGCCAGCACATGATGAGCATCGGTTCGGTGACGCTTGGCTTCGTGCTGATTTTCGCTCTGATGCGCCAGTATGAGAATTCGATGATGTTCACAGCCGGCCTGTTCGGCGCGGTGATGATGATCACGCCTGGCGTGGGCGTGGCGTTCGTGCACTACTACAACGGCAAGCTGGGCTATAAGCATCAGTGGACGAAATGGGCTTTTTACGCGGTTTACCCGGTTATTTTGATAATTTGTGCGATTTGTGCAACACTGGCGTGATTTTTGACAACGTTCGCAGTATGATAGAAACAGATTGAGAGAGCATCGCCGCTCAAGCGAGTGTTTCCAAGGTTGGAAACGTTTGTGATTATGATGCTAGAACCGCAAAGGGGTTGAGAGATGGATAGAGCAGGCATTCGCGAGGTGGCCAAGGCCGCGGGTGTGTCGATTTCCACGGTGTCGCGCGCGTTCACGCGGCCGGAACTGGTGTCCGAACGTACGCGCCGCAAGGTGCTGGAAACGGCGGACAAGCTTGATTTCAACATCTCACGTTCCGCCACGTCGCTGAAATCCGGCCAATCGTACCGTGTGGCGATGCTGATGAACGAGGAAATCACCAGCTGGTTCAATACGGAAGTGTTCGCCGGCATCGACTCCGTCATGCACGACGCCGGGTACGACATCTCGCTGTTCCAGCACGTCGACACCGCCGAAAACCGCCGCGACTTCTTCACGAATCTGCCGGTCCGCCGCAACGTGGACGCAGTATTCGTGACATCGTTCGGCGTGGATCCGAAGGAAATCCAGCAGCTCAAACGCATCCACGTGCCGATTATTGGCATCAATACGCCGACGCAAAACGGCTTCGACGCCACCATCTCCATCGACGATGAGGACGGCATGTTCACCGCCGCCCAGCATCTGATCAATCTGGGGCACAAGAATATCGTGTACGTGTGCTCCGATGCGGTCGATTCCATTAATTCCTCCATCGATGCGCGAGGACAGGGCTTCATCCGCGCCTGCAAGACGATGGAGACCTCCCATGACTTCAAGTGGCGCGTCGTCTCTGTGCCGCGTGGCAAGACCTTCGCCGACTCGGCGTTGACCGCGCTGCTTGCGTTGGACGAGTTCCCGGACGCGATTTGCTGCCAGATGGATATGATGGCGATTCCGCTGGTGCTGCGTTTGGAACGGTACGGCCACCACACGCCTTCTGATTACTCGATTATCGGCTTCAACGATTCGCCGTACGCCGACACCGTGAACCTGACCACCATGCGACAGGATCCGTATGCGATGGGTCGCGCGGCCGCGCAAAAGGCCATGAAGCTTATCGAAGGTGGACCGCTTGAGAACGCGCATGAGATTGTGCGCGCCCAGCTCGTACTGCGCGGCACCGATTCCGTGTATGGGCGGTAGTTTGGGGCGTGGGGGCTCGGGGCTTTCGGCTCGACCTTCCGCATTTTGTTGCCGTACCGTCCCCATTCGGGTTACTTTTTCCGGACGACTTAGCTGTTTTGCGCAGGCTTGGGCTTAGTCCAGTCTGCTCTGCTCGGGTTTCGGCTTGGGTTTCCGGCTTTTGTTACCGTAGCGACCCCATTCGGGTTACTTTTTCCGGATAGGGTGGCCGTTTCGGGCTGGCCGGTTTGGGCTGCTTCTTGCTCACGAGTTGCGATTTCGTTGGATTTCGCGCGTCTGTGAGCGAAAGGGTGCATATTTTCGTCGTTTTCGACCTCTATGGATACCCCTTTTTGCTCACGACTTGTGATTCGGGCAGATTGTAGTCCAATCGTGAGCAAATGGGGGTACGTCGTCTGCGTTTCAGTGGTGCAGCTCACCGGTTTTGGTGGCCGTATGACACCCTCTTTCGCTCACGACTTGCGATTCGGGTAAGTTTCACTCGTTCGTGAGCGGATGGGGGTGTGATTCCGCTGTTTTTGGCCGCTGCGGGCACACCCTTTTGCTCACGACTTACGATTTTGCTGGGTTTGGCCTGATTGTGAGCGGGTGAGGTGCTGGCGCGGTGTTGGCGTGATATTGGTGTGGGATTTGAGGACGATGGAAACGTTGGCAAGTGGATGGGTAAGGGGGTGCGCGGATGAAACGTGGGCATTGGGGTGTTTGAGAGTGTTTGAGGGTGCGCGCGGGTTTATGTAGGGGGTTGGCGACCGGGGTTGTTTTCCAGAGGATACACGGTTGTACCTGAGTTATTTTCATGAAAACAATGAAACAGTTTGCAGTCAAAATGGGCATGACACGCGGTGAAAAGTTAAGAAAACGTAAAAACATAGCGGCCAGAAGAGGTGGCGGCTGGTTTCAGCATCGTTGACATGCCGCCAATCTTGAAAAATGAGCCCGCTGAAAGCCCTACTTTGGCGCCCGCCCTTTTTCCTTGGGGGGGGGGTAATGAAACTGTTTCATAGCATTTTAGCTTTGCAAAGGTTATCATTGTTCGATGTACAAGTGAATAAGAAGCGAAAGAACATTTGACTATGTAGTCGAATGCGTCAAACGGCAATCGGACTAACGGCATTATGCAAAGGATGTCAACCCCTGGGGTAGGGGATCTCGGAAGGTTGAAGACTTTGCAGGAGGGGATTCGATGAAACAGTGGTTTAGAGGTGGCGCCAACAACGCACCGCACCACGCTTCAGGAACGCGGGCGACCGACCGCGCTCTTTCGCATACCCGCTCCCTGACCGCCGCCGCAGTCGCGGTCGCCATGATGGCTACCGTAGCCGTCACCGCCCTTCTCCCCACCTACAACGCCAAAGCTGACGTCACTTCCGGCACAGCTGGCATCTGCACGCCGAAAACTCTCCAGCTTGGCGGTCTGGACGCCACTTCGTCTCCTGATGACAGCGTCGCCACCTATGTGGGTGGCACATGTACGTCGGTGCCAACAATCAGAACGGCGGCGATTGCTGCGGCGATGGTAGCTGTTGTTGCGGCCTGCATGGCCCTGAAGGTCAGGAGGCGGCAATGATGAACTCGTCTAGGAGAAGGGGGACTGGTCCGTAGCGTAGCGACCCACTGCCCACTAGGCAATAACTGAATATGAATGGAAAAGGAAAAAGTAATTTCGATTACGAAGAAAGGGAGAACAATGAATAAGGTTCTCAAGGGCCTCGTCGCTGTGGCAGCCACCGCAGCGATGGCCGTCACCGGTTTCGCCGGCGCCTCCACCGCCATGGCAGCTCAGACTGCTGGCGGAACCGCCAATCTCACCATTAACGGTGTGGAAAAGGGCGATACCTTCAAGGTTTACCGACTGCTGAACTCGACCGGTAAGGCTACCGGCGACGACGCGGCAATCGCTTACTACCTGCGTACCGATACCCGTGACGCTGCTCCGAAGGATTCGGCTGGTACTACCATCACTGCTACTGCAGTGACCAATGGCTTGGTCGCGGACACCACTGCTGCTTTGCAGGCTGCATCAAAGACCATGCCTACTACCATTGAGGGCAAGACTGCTGCAGTGGTTGACTTCCTCAACACTAAGAAGAACAGCACTACAAACACGAATTCTTCTGCTACCGCGACTAATAATTACGGTGCAATGGATCAGTGGGCGAAGAAGTTCTACCAGACTTACCTGAACAATGGTAAGACTGGCGTGAATGCTGTCAATGTTGATGCGGATTACACTCTGATCACCTCGACGGATACTGGCAGCATCAGTCAGAATGTCCAGCAAGGCTACTACCTCATCGTTCAGTCTGTTGCTAGCGACAAGAATGCTTACTCGATGATTCTGGTGAGTACCGCTGACTCTGCTGAGGGCGGGCTGACCGTTTCCCTGAAGCGTAACGTCCCTACCTTGGAAAAGAAGGTTAAGGACATCAACGACAGCAAGGTTGATGACGTGACAACGAACGGTGATTGGCAGGATTCCGCCGATTACGATCTGGGCGACAAGGTTCCGTTCCAGCTGACCGGCACCATGCCGCAGAACATCGCGGCCTACTCCACGTACAAGTACGTGTTCCACGATTCCCTTTCCAAGGGTCTGACTCTGGACGAGGATTCCATCAAGGTCTACGTCAAGAATGGTGATACCGAAACCGAACTGGCGAAGGCTACCGAGGGCGCTTCTGGCTATACGGTGACTACTTCCAACGATTCGACCCCTGCTGTCAATTCTACTGAGAAGACTGAGTTCACTGGCGCCACCAACTTCAGCGTGTCCTTCGCTGATCTGAAGACCGCCAGGGCCGCTGGCAATGGCACAATTACCCTGGACAAGGACTCCAAGATCATCGTTCGCTACACGGCTACGGTGAATGAGAACGCTGTCATCGGTTCGAAGGGCAACCCGAACGAGGCCAACCTTGAGTTCTCCAACAACCCGAACTATTCCGGTGAGACTCAGCCGACTGGCACCACCCCGAACGATCGAGTCATCGTCTTTACCTACGAAGTCGACATCAACAAGATTGATGACTCTGCTGCTAAGAAGCCTCTTTCCGGCGCAAAGTTCAAGCTCGAGAAGAAGGTTCCGGATCTGTACACTGAGGGTGCCCAGAAGGGTCAGCAGAAGACTGACGCGTCTGGTAATAAGCTGTATAAGTGGGAACAGATTGGCGGGGAAATTGCCGCTACGGAGGTTAAGGATGGAAGCACGGTCAAGTCCTACACCGCTCCGTTCCTACGCGTCGATGACGGTACCTACCGCCTGACCGAAACCGTGGCTCCGACCGGCTACACTCCGATCGCTCCGAAGGAATTCACCATCACTGCAAGTCACGATACGAATTCTGTTGATCCGAAGCTGACCAGCTTTAAACTGACTGGTCTGACCACTAGTGCGATTGAGCAGAATACGAATCCGTCTGGTATCGCTTCCGCTGACATCGTCAACACCAAGGGCACTGGCCTCCCGTCCACCGGTGGCATGGGCACCGTGCTGCTGTATGTGGCTGGCATCGCCGTGTTCGTGCTCGCTGGCGCGACCCTGGTGATGGCTCTGCGTCGCCGCAACGCCTGATTCGTCAGACGCCACGCGAAACCCGTCAACCGCAGCTGAACCACTTCAGCTGCGGCAGGGGGAAATCGCAATAAATAAAAAACGTAGCCGCTGACGGACCAACGCAAGACGGTCCGCCGGCGGCCACCAATCGCAAAAAATCAAAAATAACTAAACAATAACTGAACCCACATATGCTGGGCCGGATAGCCTCGGATCCCTTGTAAACTGCCTATTTTCTTGAGAATCCAGCTCAGCACCTTACTTTTCCCGGCACACACGTTGGGGTGTGTCGAATCTATACTTACTTTCCGGAACCACAGAAGAGGGGTCGGCAATGAAGGAACGCACGATTGCAAGCCGCGTCATCGCCGCATGCTGCGCAGTCGCCGCAACATTCGCCGCGGCAGCCTGCGTATTCACTACTCGCGATGCCGTCGCTGCACCAACAACAGACTCTGAAAGCGGCAGCATCGCCATCACGTATCAACACAAAAGCACGGACGGCGACTCGTCCGCAGACACGGGCGCATCCGGCGACGCATCCGCCGACTTCGCCATCTCCGGAGCCGACTTCCGCCTGTACAAAGTCGGGCAGATTCCCGCGAGCGGCGGAGCCACCTTCGAACCCGTGGCACCATTCACCGACTCCACCGCCTACCCCGTGGACTGGTCGAAAATGACCGGCAAAGACGCACAGGTGTGGCGCAACATGGCCAATACGCTGGCCGGACTCATAGCAGTGAACCAGCCGGAAGCCACGCAGTCGGGAGTCACCAATGCTTCCGGGCGACTGGTGTTCTCCGGACTGTCCGACGGGCTGTATTTGGCCGTGGCGGATAAGGCGGAAGTGAAGGTCGCCGGTGCTTCGGGCTTATCTGGTGCTTCGAGTGCTTCGGGCGTGGCGGGGAAGAAGCAGGTGTGGACCTGCTCGTCCGCAAACATGCTCGTGGCCGTGCCGGAAAACGGCGTGACCGGCGCCACCCGCGAACTCAGCATCGAACCAAAAACCGAATGCGCCACGCAACCGCCCGCAACCGTGGAACGCACCGTGAAAAAAATCTGGAACGATCGGAATAATTCCGACGGCAAGCGCCCCACCTTCATCACCGTGAAACTCGTACGCGATGGCGAACCATTCGCAAGCGTGAAACTCAGCGAGTCCAACAAGTGGACGCACACGTGGACCGGACTCGACGCCAGCCACGAATGGACCGTGGTCGAAGCCGCCGTGCCAGACGGCTACACCACCATCTCCGACGTGGAAAGCACCTCAACAGACATCACCAACACGCACACGCCACCTACCCCGCCGGCCAAAACCGGCGCCAACGTGCAGCAAGCCGCATGGATCGCCGTGGGAGTGCTCGCCGCGGGCCTGGTGCTGCTGATCGTGGCCAAAGTGGCGTTGCGGAAGCGGGTGTGAGCGGGGCTAGGCGGTAAGCTGACTGCAGATACTGGCTGTGAGCTGGCTGCGGGTGTTGGCTGTAATGCTGACTGCGGATGCTGACTGCGGATAAGCCCGTAACGAAAAGCCCGTAACGAAAGGTAAATGAACATGAGTTGGCGGAAGTCTCAAAACAGCAGGCACGAAGAGCCTGCGGGGGAGGCTTCCGCCGACTTGTTTGCGCAGATTGAAGAGACTGTTGGCGATGCGGCTGACGGTGCTGGTGACGTGGTTGACGCTGCTGGTGACGGCGTGGGTGACGTTGCGGGCGGTGTCTCGGGTGACGTTGCTGATGACGTGACTGGTAACGGTGCTGGTGACGGCGCTGGCAATGGTGAAAGCGCGAAAGTGGCGGATGAATCGCAACAATCGCAGCAATCGCCAAAACATCATAAAAAATCCAATGCGCTACTCAACATACTCATCGCCATCTCCGCAATAGCCATGATCGGGGCGCTGGGACTCATCGCATACCCAACATTCAGCGACTGGTGGAACCGCATGCACCAGTCGTACGCCGTAGCAAGCTACGTGGAACACACCGAAGACATGTCCGCAGCCGAACGCAAAGCAATGCTCGACGCGGCACACGCCTACAACGAACGGCTTGTCACCAACAGCGACCGCTGGCACATGACCGACGAGCAGAAGCGCGAATACGACGCAACCCTCGACGTAACCGGCACCGGCGTCATGGGATACGTGACCATACCACGCATCAAAGTGAAACTGCCCGTCTACCACGGCACCAGCGACGGCGTACTGCAGATCGCCGCCGGACATTTGGCCGGCACATCGCTGCCCGTAGGCGGAGCGACCACGCACGCGGTAGTCTCTGGACATACCGGACTGCCGTCCGCTCGGTTGCTGACCGGCCTGGACGAGCTGCAAAAAGGCGACACGTTCGCATTCCACGTGCTCGACGAAACCTACACGTACCAAGTGGACCAGATCTCAGTGGTGCTGCCGAGCGAAATCAGCAAGCTGAATATTGAGTCCGGGGCCGATTACGCGACGCTGATCACGTGCACGCCGTACGGTGTCAACTCACACAGGCTGCTCGTGCGCGGGCACCGGATTCCGAACCCCAAAGTGCCAGACAAGACGCAATACGACGAGCCGGGCGAAATGACAGCCGTGGCGGCTGCGGTGATCGGACTGATCGTGTTTGTGGCTGGCTGCGCTTTTGTGGGGCTCGCGCGGCTATGGCGACGCTCCTGGATTGTGCGGCACGGGTTGTGCGCCGGGGCCGGCGCGCGCCATTCGTCTGGTGTTCGGGGGTAGTGTCTAGCCTAGCGCCGCCGCAAGCCGGTGACATCGCTTCTCCGGTGTGCGGGGGTGTGCGTCTGGTCGTGCTTGGTATGTGGTGCGTGGTGTTTGTGTGCTTGTGGTACGTGTTGCGTTTCAGTGTGTGTACTTGTGTTTGCGTGCGTGTGCATGTCTGATGTTGCGCAGGGGTGTTGTTGCGGTGCGCATATGGCCTGAATCGTGCTGAAGCATGGGTTGTGAGCGGATGGGGGTGTGATTCGGGCTGTTTTGGGTGCTTTTGATGCCCCTTTTCGCTCATGACTTGCGATTTTGTCGGTCCGCGCGCGGTCGTGTGCGTACGGGGGTGTGTGCAATGGGTCTTGCGTGGGTGTACGCGCGCGGGTGTGCCGGTGTAGGCGTGGGTGTAGGCGTGCGGTCGTGGTTTTGGCTGGGTATCTGGCTTATAGATGGCGGATTCGGCCGGGCGTCCGGTGGTATCTCGCTTATAGGTGGCGGGTCGGTTTGGGCAATAGGTCGTTAGGGGGTAGCATGCATGCCCCCTAGATGTCTTGTTTCTGCAAGGGGCCGCCATCTATAAGCGAGATACCATCCGTCGATCCCGCGAATCCGCCATCTATAAGCGAGAAAGCGCGTGAACCGGGCGCTGCGGCGGCGAAATCGCAAAATTATGGGATCGGCTGATTGCTGCGCGCGGCAGGTGGGTAGTATCGGGCGCGGAAGACGTGGAAGGAGCTGCCATGTGTGATGAAGGGGAAACTGCGGATCGGGCGGATGCCGTACGAACGGAATCGCAAAAGATGGAATCGCGAGCGGGGGAGACGGCGCTTGATGGGTCGGCGCGCAGCATCATCGTGCTGATTGTGGTCGGCATGTTGGTGGGGGTGCTGTCGGGCACGTTCGGCATCGGCGGCGGCACGGTGATCGTGCCCGCGCTCGTCTGGCTCGGCCTGTCGCAACGCAACGCGGCCGCCACGTCCACGCTGGCGATCGTGCCGACCTCCATTTCCGGCGTCATTTCGTACGCGACCGGCGGGCACGTCGACTGGCTCGCCGCGGCGCTGCTGTTTTGCGGCATGTTTGTCGGCGGGCAGATCGGCAGTTGGCTGCTGTCGCGGCTGCCGGAATTGGTGCTGCGGTGGATTTTCGTAGCGTTTCTCGTGTTTGTGGTGATCAATCAGGTGAGTTTCGTTCCGTCGCGCGACCACCAGATCGTCATGACGGTGGTGACCGGCATTGGCTTGGCGTTGCTGGGTGTGGTCATCGGCACGTTGGCGGGACTGCTGGGCATCGGGGGTGGTGCGCTTGCGGTGCCGTCGCTGTCGATGCTGTTCGGCGCGTCCGACCTGGTTGCGCGCGGCACTTCGCTGCTGGCGATGTTTCCGAATTCGATCACGACCAGCGCGGCGAACCTCAAACGCAGGTTGGCGCACGTGCGGACCGCGCTGATTATTGGTGTGACCGCGGCCGTGACCGCGCCGCTCGGTACGTGGATTGCGGGCGCCGTTTCGCCGCGAGTCGGGGCGATTATGTTCGCCTGCTACCTGTGCGTGCTGCTGGTGCGGTCCGTGTTCGTGGCGGTGAAGGCCACGCGCGTGGCGCGGGTTGCGCGGGGCTGAGTGGCGCGGGCATTTTTCCCAGTGGCTGGATGATTTAGTCGCGTGAGTGGTGCGTCAGAGGTGGTTTTTATCCAGTCACTGGGATTTTTGGCGTGTGAGTGGGGTCTGAGAGGTTGGATTTATCCAGCCAGTGGGGGATTTTGGCTTGTGGGGTGCGGTGGGGGTGTTGTTTGACGGAATATGGCGATTTTATTGGCCGTATTCCCCCTGTTCATGCGGTGGATATGTTGCGGTCATCATATGGCGATGAGTGTTCATCTGTCGTTCTTCTGTAGTGCGGTGTGCGTTGGCTTGCGGCACATAGCGTGAGCAGTGGAATCGAAAGATCCAAGCAAATGCAGTTGCGGAAAGGTTCCGCATAGCTGGAAGGTATAGCCGAAAACGGGACTCCGAAATCGGGAAACCGCCTCGATCGCAACGAATCGACGAAACCGGACGGCACAGACGAAACTGCATGGAAGAAAGAGGAAACATGAGCAAGCACAAGGCTCTCACGGGCGCAATCGCGGCCCTCGCCTCCGTCGCAACGCTCGGTGCGCTTGCCGCGCCGGCGCTCGCAGCCGACACCACGTACAGCCCCAATGGCAAGTCTGTCTCGGAACTCGCCAAGCATGGCGGCGCGCAGCGCATCGCCACCATCGGCAACAAGAACGCGAAGAACGTCGTCCTGTTCCTCGGCGACGGCATGGGCGATTCGGAAATCACCGTCGCCCGCGACTACCTGAAGGGCGCCAACGGCCACTTCGACGGTCTCGACGCGGTCGGCCAGCCCGGCGCGCTCGGCGACGTGCAGGCCGGCACCGGTCAGTACACGACCTTCTCCGTCGGCAACGGCAGCAAGGACAGCGCCGTCGGCAAGGATGGCGACGGCAAGCTGGTCGCCAACCCCAATCCGGGCAAGCTTACCCCCGTAACCGATTCCTCCGCATCCGGTTCCGCATGGGCCACCGGCACCAAGACCTACAACAACGCCGTTGACGTTGATATTTACGGCAATCCGCAGCTGAACCTCTTCGAGCTGGCCAAGGCGGCCGGCAAAGCCACCGGCAATGTGACCACCGCCGAAATCCAGGATGCCACCCCGGCCGTGCTGGAATCGCATTCGTCCGAACGTGCCTGCTACGGCCCACAGGGCAAGACCGACGGCACGTCCAACAATGCCTCCAAGCAGTGCCTCATCAACCAGCTTAAGGAAAACGGCGGCATCGGCTCCATCTCCGAGCAGCTGCTCGACACCCGCGCCGACGTAACCATCGGCGGTGGTTCCAAGTACTTCCGTCAGACCGTGCAGGGTGGTGAATACAAGGGCAAGACCGTGTGGGAACAGGCCAAGGAAATGGGCTTCCAGACCGTCGAGAACGATCCGGCCGCGATGAACGCCCTGCAGTACAAGGACGGCCAGCCAGTGCTCGCCCTGATGAGCGACGGTAACATGCCGACCAAGTTCAACCCGTCCAAGGCCACCGCCAAGGATCCAGCTAAGGACGCCAACCCGACCGTGTGCACCCCGAACGCCGACTGGCTCGGCAATCAGGGCTCCTCGCTCAAGGACATGACCAAGAAGGCGCTCGATTTGCTGAATGACAACCCGAACGGCCAGAAGAACGGCTTCTTCCTGCAGGTCGAGGGCGCCTCGATCGATAAGCAGGACCACGCAGGCAATGCCTGCGGCCAGATCGGCGAGACCGACGACTTCGACCAGGCCATTGCCTACGCCATGCAGAACGTGGACCTCACGAACACGCTGGTGATCGTCACCGCCGACCACGCGCACACCTCCCAGATCCTCAACGCCCAGCCGGCTTACGCACTGTCCACCGTGCTGAAGACCGCTGATGGCAACAACATGGTCGTCTCCTACGGCACCGCCCAGGACGATTCTCGCGATGCAGACGGCGGCTACAACGGCGGCGACATGGAGCACACCGGCACCCAGCTGCGCATCGCCGCTTCCGGCCCTGGCGCACAGCGCGTCATCGGCCTGACCGACCAGACCGACAACTTCTACACGATCGCCGGCGCTCTGGGACTGGCCACTTCCGCCGAATCGCAGAAGGCACTGTCTGACAACGGCACTGTGAAGGTCTCCGCTGCCGACGGCAAGTTCACCGCGGACGTCGACGGCTTCAACGGCGACGCTGTGCTCAGCTACGAGCTGAAGGACAAGAACGGCAAGACCGTGGCCGCGTCCGATTCCTCCACTCCGCTCTCCGGCGTGCGCGTCAAGACCGCACAGACCACTCCGATCGCGCTGGACGGCGTGACCGAAGGCTCTGAATACACGCTCACCGTCACCGGCCGCCAGTCCGGCAAGGCCGTGACCGTCGACTTCCAGGCTCCGGCCGCCAACTCCGCTGACAAGAACAACGGCAAGCCGGGCGCTGGCAACGCTGACAAGAACGGCGTAATCGCTTCCGGCAAGGTCAACAACGATACGAAGGCCGGCCCGTTCGGTGCCGCTCTGCTGGGCAAGACCGGCACCGCGGTGCTGGCTGCGGCTGTTGCGATCGCCATGCTGGTTGCCGTCGCGATGCTCATCAAGACCGTGAAGGCCGCCAAGAACGACCGCTGATTGGCTGAATAACCTCCGATGATTGGCTGAATAACCTCCGATGATCCCCAAAACCGCCGCCGCTGAGATGCTCTCCAGCGCCGGCGGTTTTGGGTTTTGCGCAAAGTTGAGTGAGGTGTGCTCAAGAATTTTTGCGATTTTGGGAATAATAACTTGCGATTCAAAGTTGAGTGGTGTAGGCTCAAGTTTTGGAAAGCATGAGAGACGGCAATCCGGAAACGGCGATCCGAAACTCGAGCGAAGAACGAAAAGAACGTATAGCGAACCTATTGCAAAGGAGACCAAATATGGGACGCGCAGTTGGCATCGATCTGGGTACTACCAATTCCTGCATCGCAACTCTTGAAGGTGGCCAGCCCACCGTTATCGTGAACGCCGAAGGCGCTCGCACCACGCCGTCGGTCGTGGCTTTCAGCAAGTCCGGCGAGATTCTGGTCGGCGAAGTCGCCAAGCGCCAGGCCGTCACCAACGTCGACCGCACCATCAGCTCCGTCAAGCGCCACATGGGCACCGACTGGACCGTTGAGATCGACGGCAAGAAGTGGACACCGCAGGAGATTTCCGCGCAGGTTCTGATGAAGCTGAAGCGCGATGCCGAGGCCTACCTCGGCGAACCGGTCACCGACGCCGTCATCACCTGCCCGGCATACTTCAACGACGCCCAGCGTCAGGCCACCAAGGACGCCGGCACCATCGCGGGCCTGAACGTCCTGCGTATCATCAACGAGCCGACCGCAGCCGCACTGGCTTACGGCCTTGAGAAGGGCAAGGAAGACGAGCGCATCCTGGTCTTCGATCTCGGCGGCGGCACCTTCGATGTGTCCCTGCTGGAAATCGGCAAGGACGACGACGGCTTCTCCACCATTCAGGTGCAGGCCACCAACGGCGACAACCACCTGGGCGGCGACGATTGGGACCAGAAGATCATCGACTGGCTCGTCGGCGAAGTCAAGAACAAGTACGGCGTTGACCTGAGCAAGGACAAGATCGCCCTGCAGCGTCTGAAGGAAGCTGCTGAGCAGGCCAAGAAGGAACTGTCCAGCTCCACCAGCACCTCCATCTCCATGCAGTACCTGGCCATGACCCCTGACGGCACTCCGGTGCATCTGGACGAGACCCTGACCCGTGCCCACTTCGAGGAAATGACCTCCGACCTGCTGGGCCGCTGCCGCACCCCGTTCAACAACGTGCTGCGTGACGCTGGCATCGGCGTCTCCGACATCGACCACGTGGTCCTCGTCGGTGGCTCCACCCGTATGCCGGCCGTCAAGGAACTCGTCAAGGAGCTCACCGGCGGTAAGGAAGCCAACCAGTCCGTGAACCCGGATGAAGTCGTGGCCGTCGGCGCAGCCGTGCAGTCCGGCGTCATCAAGGGCGACCGTAAGGATGTCCTGCTTATCGACGTGACCCCGCTGTCCCTCGGCATCGAAACCAAGGGTGGCATCATGACCAAGCTGATCGAGCGCAACACCGCCATCCCGACGAAGCGTTCCGAAGTCTTCTCCACCGCTGAAGACAACCAGCCGTCCGTGCTCATCCAGGTCTACCAGGGCGAGCGTGAGTTCGCTCGCGACAACAAGCCGCTGGGCACCTTCGAGCTGACCGGCATCGCTCCGGCTCCGCGTGGCGTCCCGCAGATCGAAGTCACCTTCGACATCGACGCCAACGGCATCGTGCACGTGTCCGCCAAGGACAAGGGCACCGGCAAGGAACAGTCCATGACCATCACCGGTGGTTCCGGCCTGCCGAAGGACGAGATCGACCGCATGGTCAAGGAAGCCGAAGCCCACGAGGCCGAGGACAAGAAGCGTAAGGAAGACGCCGAGACCCGCAACCAGGCCGAGTCCTTCGCCTATCAGACCGAGAAGCTCGTCAATGACAACAAGGACAAGCTCTCCGACGATGTGGCCAAGGAAGTCACCGACAAGGTCAACGAGCTCAAGGAAGCCCTGAAGGGTGAGGACATCGAGAAGATCAAGTCCGCCCAGAGCGAGCTGATGACCTCCGCCCAGAAGATCGGCCAGGTCCTCTACGCCCAGCAGGGTGCCGAGGGTGCTGCCGCTGGTGCTGACGGTGCCGGCGCTTCCGCTGGCTCCGCCTCCGGTTCCGACGACGACACCGTCGAGGCCGAGGTCGTGGACGACGATGACGACAAGGACAACAAGTGATGTCCGAGTTCAACAAGGACGACTACCTGAACGACCTGCCGGATCCCTCAGATGCTGAGGCTGCCGCTCAGGCCTCTTCAGGGGCTGACGCCTCCGCCGAGTCCGGCTCTGCGCAGGATTCGGCTGCCCAGGCTCCTTCCAATGAAGGAGCCGACGCGGCTCCTGCCGCAGCTGAGGGAGAGAAGACTGGCGAAGGCCAGTCCGATTCCGCAGACACCCTCACCCCGCTCGGCAAGGCCAAGAAGGAAGCCGCAGACTACCTCGAAGCCCTGCAGCGCGAACGTGCGGAGTTCATCAACTACCGCAATCGCACGCAGAAGGAGCAGGAGCGCTTCCGCCAGCACGGCATCATCGACGTGCTGACCGCGCTGCTGCCCGCCCTCGACGATATCGACCGCATTCGCGAACACAGCGAGATGGACGACTCGTTCAAGGCCGTCGCCACCAAGATTGACAAGGCCTTCGAGAAGTTCGGTGTCGAGAAGTTCGGCGAAAAGGGCGAGGACTTCGACCCCACCAAGCATGACGCGATCCTGCACAAGCCGGACGCGGATGCCGAAAAGGAAACGGTTGACACCGTGGTCGAGGCCGGCTACCGCATCGGCGATCGCGTAATCCGCGCCGCCCGAGTAGTAGTAGCCTCCCCGCAAAACTGACATCCAGCTCGCTGCAATGAGTTGACAGTGCCTTAGCTCCCTCTGATGAGGGAGCTGTCAGCGAAGCTGACTGAGGGAGA
>OLSA01000808.1_pt1 | contig 26960 bp, 24 predicted proteins | sample 1672731 | NCBI WGS metagenome assembly OLSA01 (sample SAMEA3136718, study PRJEB25190) | human gut metagenome | biome: human gut; feature: human-associated habitat; material: faeces | place: Austria | collected 2013
CTCCTCGCTTGCCTTTTTAGGGTGCCTACTGCGGGGCATGACCTTTCTCCAGCCATGTCGGTGCAGAACGTAGTAAATCTGACTGGTGCCAATAGAGTGGCCTACCGCCTGTTGGTATGCCGTCTCAATTTCGCTGATTTCCACAAGCTCACCTTTCTCGGCCCTGGCCTTAAAAGGGGCAAGTATCGCAGCTTCTTCCTCAAAGCTCATATTACGGTGATTACCGCCATAATGATTCCCGGAGATTGCTTCCAGTCCATGATCCCGATATTTCGCCACCAGTTGGCTCACATAGGCTGCATGGAAGCCCGTTGCCTGCGAAACCTCACTGAGTTCCATACCCTCTGCTCGCAGTTCAAGTGCTTTCAATCTTGCATCCGCACGTTTGTCCTTTGTCTCTCTGCGTGCTGCCTTTATTGCGGCCATTTCCTCATTGCTGAATTTATAGTTCGATGCCATTATTCATCACCCAGATACAGTATAGCATATCTGGTAAGACGGTTAAAGTGTTTTACTAGATTTTAGTATCAGAAAGTTTTTTCTATGGTCTGGCATCTGTGCGAGTCACGTTACCTTTCCTTTCCCATAAACAGCAAATTTTTACTGCCAATGATGTTTGATTGTGACGACCCCACTTCAGCGGCAAAGTTTTGACGACTGTTTGACTACTATCGCCCACAAATCCAAAAAAGCCGTTTTGCCCAGTGTTTTCAAGGCTTTTTCGAAAATTCGGTAATTTGCTGCAAATCCGGTGAAAACCCGCAAAGCCTTGAAATTACAGCATGTTATCAGGCTGCGCCTGAAAACTCCGACAACTTGCAGAACTCCTGTTGACATCTATCAAGATAGCAAAAGCAGGACGCAAACACATGAATTTGTGTTTACGTCCTGCTTCTTGCCCGTACCGACTGTACCCCTATGACACATTGTGTACCTATGGGGTGAAACAGTTGAAACTTCTAGGCTTTTCGCAGCGGCATCTTTTTTGGTGCAGCTTGATGGTGGACCTGAAGAGACTCGAACTCTCGACCTCTCGGATGCGAACCGAACGCTCTCCCAGCTGAGCTACAGGCCCATGGGGTACTTGCACATTATAGCGCGGTGGGAAAAGATTGTCAAGAAAAAACTTGCGGGATTTTCAAATCCATGGTATACTTCCCGGGATAGAATTTCCGATCATCTCTTTCACACCACCCAACGATCGCAAAGGAGCAGTAAACATGAAATCAATCCCCGAAATTCTGGCCGAGGAATTGGGTCAGAAGCTGGAATATGTTCAGAATGTGGTGAACCTCATGGACGAGGGCAACACCATTCCCTTTATCGCCCGCTACCGCAAGGAAATGCACGGCGCCATGGACGACACGACGCTGCGGAATCTGGAGACCCGCCTGACCTACCTGCGCAATCTTCAGGAGCGCCGGGACGAGGTAAAAAAGTCCATCGAAAATCAGGGCAAGCTGACGCAGGAGCTGTCCGACGCCATCGACAGCGCCGCCACCATGGCGGAGGTGGAAGACCTGTACCGCCCCTACAAGCAGAAACGCCGCACCCGCGGCTCCATCGCCCGGGAAAAAGGGCTTGCGCCTCTGGCCGAGGCCATTTTCGCTCAGGACGGACAAGACCCCGCCGTGCTGGCCGAGGGCTATATCGACCCGGAAAAGGGCGTCAATTCCGTGGAAGAAGCCTTACAGGGTGCCAATGACATCATTGCCGAAGATCTTTCCGACGACGCCGACATCCGCAAGTCTCTGCGGGAGCTGGTGATGCGCCGGGGAATGCTGACCTGCACCGCCGCCGAGGACGCGGAGGCCGACGGCGTTTACAAGCTCTATTACGATTTCTCCCAGCCCATCTCCCGGGTGCTGGATCATCAGATACTCGCCATGAACCGGGGCGAAAAAGAGGGCGTTCTCAAGCCCAACGTCATTCTCGCGGGCAATGAAGGCGCAGCGCTGGTGTGCCGCGCCGCTTTGAAGCCCACCATGCAGGTCTCCGCCTTCGTCCGCGCCGCCGCTGAGGACGCCTATGAGCGGCTGATCTTCCCCTCCATCCAGCGGGAGGTGCGCAGCGACCTGTCCGATCGGGCGTATGCGGGCGCTATCCGCAATTTTGCCCTGAATCTGAAGCCGCTGCTGATGCAGCCCCCCGTCAAGGGCTTCGTCACCATGGGTCTTGACCCCGGATACCGCAACGGCTGCAAGGTCGCCGTGGTGGACGCCACCGGCAAGGTTCTGGCCACCACCGTGGTCTATCCCACTTTCAGCGAGCGGAAAAAGCAGGAAGCCATTTCCTCCCTGTCCGTCCTCATGCGCAAATACGGCGTCAAGCACATCGCCATCGGCAACGGCACCGCTTCCCGGGAAACCGAGGCCATGACCGTAGAGCTGCTGAAATCCTTCCCGGAGGCCAGCTACATGATCGTCAGCGAGGCTGGCGCTTCCGTCTACTCCGCCTCTCCCCTTGCGGCGGAGGAATTCCCCGATTACGACGTCAATCTCCGCTCCGCCGTGTCCATCGCCCGGCGGCTGCAGGACCCCCTTGCCGAGCTGGTGAAGATCGACCCCAAGGCCATCGGCGTGGGACAGTACCAGCACGACTGCCCCCAGAAGGAGCTGGACGCCGCCCTTGGCGCTGTGGTGGAGGACTGCGTCAACGCCGTGGGCGTGGACGCCAACACCGCTTCCCGGAGCCTTTTGCAGCAGGTTTCCGGTCTGACCGCCACCACGGCGAAGAATATCGTCGCCTATCGGGAGGAAAACGGCCCCTTCACCAGCCGCGCCCAGCTGAAAAAGGTTCCCAAGCTCGGCCCGAAAGCCTTTGAGCAGTGCGCCGGTTTCCTCCGTATCCCCGAAAGCAAGGAGATTCTGGACAACACCGGCGTCCATCCGGAGTCCTACGCCGCCGCAAAGGCGCTGCTGAACCTTCTGGGCTGCAAAAAGGGCGACGATTTTTCTGCCCTGACGGAAAAGCTGAACGCCTACGGCCTGAGCAAGGCCGCCGCGGAATGCGCCGTGGGCGAGCCGACACTGCTTGACATCGCAAAGGAGCTGAGCAAGCCCGGCCGCGACCCCCGTGACGAGCTGCCCGCCCCCATTCTGCGCAAGGACGTGCTGGAAATGAAGGATTTAAAGCCCGGCATGGAGCTGACCGGCACGGTGCGCAACGTCATTGACTTCGGCGTTTTCGTGGACATCGGCGTCCATCAGGACGGTCTGGTGCATATTTCCGAGGTCTGCGACCGGCGTCTGCGCCATCCCAGCGAGGTGGTCAAGGTCGGCGACGTTGTGAAAGTGGTCGTGCTGAACGTGGACGAAAAGCGCCACCGTATCAGCCTTTCCATGAAACAGGCAAAATGACGCAAATCGGCTGCTGCGGTTTTCCGCAGCAGCCGAAATTTTATGCTTCGTGGATGTACATTCTGGTCAAATCAGGCTCCCCGTCGCCCTGCGCCATGCACAGGAAGCGCCAGCCGTAGCGCTCATAGAAAGACGTATGGTCGGTCACCAGATACAGTACCGGCACGCCCCTGCCCTTCATGTCCTCGCAGACGAAGTGCAGCATTTCCCCGGCGATGCCCCGGCAGCGGCGGTCTTCCTCCACGTACACCGCGCAGACGTTGGGCGACAAGTCCTTACGGTCGTGGAAGTCGTTCTCGATGACGCCCAGACCGCCGATGATCCTGCCGTCCTCCACCACGGCGTACCACTGAGGAACGGCGCACTCCCCTTTCAGGCAGGCATTCATGCTGTCGAGGTACGCCTGCTTGGGAATTCCCCATTTTTCGTGGAACCATTGCGCCATGGATTCCTTATATTCCGGTCTGTCGGTCAGACGGATGATCGTATGCTGTTTCACAGTTCCTCCATAAAGTATTACTTTATGCTACTATAGCATATTTTGTCATCCCTGTCAAGCGTCCAAAGCCGTCCGTTTTCAGCTTCATTATTCCCGGATGTTCCGTAAAACCGCAACTTTTCCCCCTATGCTTGACTTTATCGCCGTTTTGTTGTATAATTTCTTGAAATTCCATTGGAATGGAGCAGTTTTATGAAGAAGTTTATCCGCGTTCTGGTGCCGCTCCTGCTTGCGGTGCTGATCATCGCCAGCATCGGCTGGTACCTGTTTACCTATGACCGGGGGTTCACCCGGGATTTCCTGCTGACCCAGGCTCGATACAATGACCTCCACGGCAATTCCCGCCTGTCCTCATGGTTCTATGACCTTGCCTACAACTTCTCCAATCACGACGAGAATGTGGCCATCGAGCTGGCGAACCTGTATAAGGCCGACGGCAACTACACCAAGGCCGAGTACACCCTGACCAACGCCATCAATTCCGACCCCAGCGCCGAGCTGTTCACCGCTCTGTGCAAGACCTATGTGGAGCAGGACAAGCTGCTGGATGCCGTCTCTCTGCTGGACAAGATCACGAACCCGGAAATCAAGGCCGAGATCGAGGCGCAGCGGCCTGACGCTCCCATCAGCAACTACGCGCCGGGCTACTACAGCCAGTATATCGACGTCACCCTGTACGCCGCCGGAAAGCTCTACTACACCACCGACGGCGAATACCCCTCCGTGCAGAACCCCGTTTACGATAGCCCCATTACCCTCCCCGCCGGTGAGACGACCGTTTATGCCATCGCCGTGGACGACAACGGCCTTGTCAGTCCCCTGACGGTTCTGGGCTACACCGTGACCGGCGTCATCGAAGAGGTCAAGTTTGCCGACCCGGCCATGGAAGCGGCTCTGCGGCAGGTGACCGGCACCAGAGACGGCGACAGCGTCTACACCAGCCAGCTGTGGCAGGTCACGGAGTTCACCGTTCCCGAGGACACGAAGGTCTACACCGACCTGACGTTCATGCCCTATCTGGAAAAGCTGACCATCGCCAATCAGGACATCGACAGTCTTGAGAGCCTGTCTTCTCTGACCAAGCTTACGTCTCTTGACCTCAGCGGCAGCCGGTTCAGCCCGGACGATCTGACCGTCATTGCGGGACTTCCCGCCCTGACCGAGCTGAGCATGGTAGAATGCGGCCTGAGCACCATCGAAAAGCTGTCCGGCGCAAAGAGCCTTACCTATCTGAATCTGGGCGAGAACACCATCCGGAATCTGGACGTACTGTCCTCCATGACCACGCTGACCGAGCTGAATCTCCAGCACAACGCCGTGACCAGTCTCGACGCATTGGACGGTCTGAGCAATCTGCAAACGCTGGACGTTTCCTACAACGCCCTGACTACCCTCGCCCCCGTTTCCAGCTGCGCCCGACTGACGACGCTGGTAGCTGACAACAACCAGATCACAAGTCTGGACGGCGTGAGCAGCTTACAGGTGTTGACCCGTCTGTCCGTGAACCACAACACGCTGACGGATGTCTCTCCCATTTCCGTCTGCACGACGCTGGTTGAACTGGATATCTCCAACAACACCCTGACGGACATCTCCGCCCTCTCCACGCTGGTCAATCTGGAGCGGTTCAGCTTTGCCTCCAATCAGGTCACGGCGCTCCCCGATTGGCCGGAGGGCTGCAAGCTTCAGACCATTGACGGCTCTTACAATGCGTTGACCAGTCTGGACAATCTGAGCAAGATGGAAGCCCTGACCTATATCTATATGGATTACAACCAGATCAGCAACATTGATTCCCTCGCCGACAGCTATTGTCTGGTGCAGGTGAACGTGTTCGGCAATCCCATTTCCGACGTCGCGTCCCTGAGAGAACACGACATCATCGTCAACTACGACCCGACCTGAGCACAGCAAATGCCCGCTGCTTTCAAAGCAGCGGGCATAATTTTTATCTTTGCATCGCATCTCTCTTGCCTCTCCCTATGGGAGAGGCGGCCGAGCTTCGGCACGAGAAATGGAGCGTATCTGTACCGATACGCTCCACTATCTGTTTTACGACCACCCACTAAAACAGAGGGCTTTTTTACTTTTGGTGTTCCAGAACAAGTCTCAGTGCGGCTTCGATGGTCTGATTCCGCACCGCTTCCCGGTCGCCGGAGAAGTGATATTCCCTCGCGTCGGAATGCGCCGCGTCCTGATAGCCGATGAAAACCGTTCCCACGCTGTGTCCGAATTCGTCGCCGCCGGGGCCGGCCAGGCCCGTGACCGCCACGGCCGCGTCTGCTTTCAGCAGCGCCCGGACACCGGAAGCCAGATGCTCTGCCGTGCGCAGAGACACCGCGCCGTCCTGCGCCAGAATCTCTCCCGGCACGCCCAGAATGTTTTCCTTGACCCAGTTGGTATAGCAGATGACGCCGCCCTTGTAGACCTCGCTGCTGCCGGAAACCTGCGTCAGCGCCGCGCCGATGCCGCCGCCGGTGAGGCTTTCGGCGGTGACCAGCGTTTTCCCCTGAAGCGCTTTCAGCACATCACAGCAAAGGCTCATCATGGTACGTCACCTTAATCTTTTCCACATTTTCCAGCGCGCGGGCAATCAGCGCTTCTCTGTCCAGCTTCTTTTCCGCGTTCACGACCTGTCCCACCGTGGGCTTGGTCTTGGGATGCTTCGGCGTGAAGACGGTGCAGCAGTCCTCATAAGGCAGGATCGACGTGTCCAGTGTCCCGATTTCCCGGGCAATGGAAATAATGTCCTTCTTGTCCATGCCGACCAGCGGCATGAAAATGGGAATGTCCACCACCGCGCCGGTGACGGTCATGGCCTCCATAGTCTGGGACGCCACCTGACCAAGATTTTCGCCGGTGATCAGCGCGCCGCAGCCGTCGCCCTTGGCAATACGCTGGGCAATCTCCATCATGAACCGGCGCATAATCAGGGTAAAGAACTCCTCGGGGCAGTTGTCCCGGATGGCTTCCTGAATCTCCGTGAAGGACACCACGTTCACGGTCATCCGCCCGGAGTATTTCGTCACCAGCCGGGCAAGCTCGATGACCTTGTCCTTGGCCAGCTGAGATGTGTAGGGATAGGAGAAGAAGTGAACGGCTTCCACCTCCACGCCACGCTTCGCCATCATATAGGCCGCCACAGGGGAATCGATACCGCCGGAGAGCAGCACCATCGCCCGTCCGCCAACGCCGGTGGGCAGGCCGCCCGCACCCGGTTCGGCGGGGCCATGGACGTAGGCGGACAGGTCCCGCACCTCCACGTACACGGTGTAGTCCGGGTGATGCACGTCCACCTCTACTCCCGGGTGGGCTTCCGCCAGCCGTCCGCCGATCTCCTGAGACAGCTGGATGGAGGTCAGGGGGAAGCGCTTGTCCGAGCGCTTGGACTCGACCTTGAAGGATTTGGCGCAGTCCAGGTCGTCTCCCAGATAGTTTTCGATGGCGGCAAAGATCGCGTCCAAGTCCTTCTCGCAGGGGCGGCAGCGGCACAGGCTCACCACGCCGAAAATGGAACGGCAGGCTTCCCATGCCCCGTCCACGTCCGCTTCCTCGTCCATCGGCTCTACGTACACCGTGGACTGGAGGATATACACGTCAAAATTGCCGTACTTCTTCATGCGGCGGCGGACGTTCTGCCGCAGCTTGTTCTCAAACTGGCGCTTGTTCGCGCCCTTCAGGACGATCTCGCCCAGCTTCAATAGAAAAATTTCCTTCATTTTCGTTCTCCTGTTTATCGATTTCCCAGATTGACCGCCCGGTACTGAATCGCTTCGGCGATGTGCTGGGGCTGAATGTCTTCGCTTCCGTCCAGATCGGCCACGGTTCGGGCTACCTTGAGGATACGGTCGTAGCTTCTCGCGGTCAATCCCATGGTTTCAAACGCGCCCTTCATCAGCTCGGCGCATTCCTCGCTGAGATGGCAGTAGCGGCGCATTTCTTCCGGCCCCATCCGGGCATTGCACATTCCGCCGGAACCGAAGCGCCGGTTCTGGACGTCTCGTGCAGCGTTGACCCGCTGCTTCACCGATGCCGACGGCTCCGCTTCCGCCCGTTCCCGCAAGTCCTCGAAGTGGACGGAGGGAACCTCCACCACAATGTCAATTCTGTCCAGAAGCGGCCCGGAAATGCGGCTTCGATAATTTTCCACATCCCGCTGGGAGCAGCGGCAGCGCCCGGAGGGGTCGCCGTACCAGCCGCATTTGCAGGGATTCATGGCGCACACCAGCATAAATTCCGCCGGGTATGTCACTGCCCCGGAAACCCGGGAGATGGTGACCTTTCCGTCCTCCAAGGGCTGGCGCATCAGATCCAGCGTATCCTTCCGGAATTCCGGCATTTCGTCCAGAAACAGCACGCCCTTATGGGCGAGGGAGATTTCACCCGGCCTTGGGTTGGAGCCGCCCCCGGCAAGTCCGGCATTGGACACCGTGTGATGGGGCGAACGGAACGGCCGCTGGGTCACAAGGGGATTCTTGGGCGTCAGCATTCCCACGACGGAATACACCTGACTGACCTCCAGCGATTCCTCCCACGTCATATCCGGGAGAATGGAGGGCAGACGCTTGCTGAGCATACTTTTGCCGGAACCCGGCGGGCCTATGAGCAGCACATTGTGACTGCCCGCCGCCGCGACCTCCAGCGCCCGTTTTACGTTCTCCTGCCCCAGCACGTCCTTGAAATCCGGCATGACGGTATCCTCCCGGGAGGGCACCCACAGCGGTTCTTCTTCCAGCGTCGTCTCCCCGTTCAGTCCTGCCGCCAGCTGCGCCACCGTATGGATGGGATACACCGCAGGCCCCCGGGCAAGCGTCGCCTCCGGGGCGTTCTCCGCCGGGACGAACAGCGCCTGAATCCCCTCCCTTTTGGCGGCAAGCGCCATGGGCAGCACGCCGGAAATGGGACGGATGGTGCCGTCCAGACTCAGCTCCCCAAGGAAAGCGCTGGTGGATTTCGGCCGCCGGACGCTTCCGCTGGCCGCGAGAATACTCAATAAAATAGGAAGATCGTAGTGCGTTCCCGCCTTTTTCTGGCTTGCGGGCGCCAGGTTCACCGTAATGCGGCTCACGGGAAAGGACAGTCCGCTGCTCTTCGCCGCTGCCCGCACCCGGTCCCGCGCTTCCTTCACCGCCGCGTCAGGCAGTCCCACGATATCAAAGCCGGGAAGTCCCTGAGAAATGTAGCATTCCGCCGTGACGGCGCTGCCCTGTATCCCGGAGATACCCAGCGTTCGGACGCTGCAGATCATGTTTCCGTCCCCCTTTTCTCTCTCGTTTTTCATCATACTCCATTCTTCGGGAAAAGGCAATCCCTTTTTGGTTTCCCCGGCCGCGGACTTTACAGCTTTGCCATATCTTTCCCGTGGAAAAGCGTGAATTTTTTGTATGAGTGTCGTTTGATGGCTTTACAAATTGCATGAAAAGTGGTACAATGGGGTCGACAAAATTAGAAATACTTTAGGAGGTATTCATTTTGGCTAGAAAATTCAAAACCATGGACGGCAATACCGCTGCCGCCCACGTCAGCTATGCCTTTACCGAGGTCGCTGGCATCTACCCCATCACCCCGTCCAGCCCCATGGCTGACAACGTGGATCAGTGGTCTGCCGCCGGTCGGAAGAACATCTTCGGCAACACCGTCAAGGTCGTCGAGATGCAGTCCGAGGCCGGTGCCGCCGGTACTGTCCACGGCTCTCTGGCTGCCGGTGCTCTGACCACCACCTACACCGCCTCCCAGGGTCTGCTGCTGATGATCCCCAATATGTACAAGATCGCCGGTGAGCTGCTGCCCGCAGTTTTCCACGTCTCCGCCCGTACCGTCGCTACTCAGTCTCTGAACATCTTCGGTGACCACTCCGACGTCTACGCCTGCCGTCAGACCGGTTTTGCCATGCTGTGCGAGACCAACGTGCAGGAAGTCATGGATCTGGGCGCTGTCGCTCACCTGTCCGCCATCGAAGGCCGCGTTCCCTTCATCAACTTCTTCGACGGCTTCCGTACCTCCCACGAGATCCAGAAGGTCGCTATCTGGGATTACGAGGATCTGAAGGAAATGTGCAACATGGATGCCGTTGAGGCGTTCCGCAAGCACTCCCTGAACCCCGAGCGTCCCGCAATGCGCGGCTCCCACGAGAACGACGATATCTTCTTCCAGCATCGTGAGGCCTGCAACAAGTACTATCAGGCACTGCCCGCAGTCGTCGAGAAGTACATGAACAAGGTCAACGAGAAGCTGGGCACCGACTACAAGCTGTTCAACTACTACGGCGCTCCCGATGCTGACCGCATCATCGTCGCCATGGGCTCCATCAACGACGTGGCCGAGGAAGTCATCGACTACCTGAACGCCCACGGTGAGAAGGTCGGCGTTGTCAAGGTCCGCCTGTTCCGTCCCTTCTGCGCTGAGAAGCTGCTGGAGGCCATCCCCGCCACCGCCAAGAAGATTGCCGTTCTGGACCGCACCAAGGAGCCCGGCTCTCAGGGCGAGCCTCTGTATCAGGACGTGGTCATGGCTCTGGCCAAGGCCGGCCGGAACGACGTCACCGTCATCGGCGGCCGTTACGGTCTGGGTTCCAAGGATACTCACCCCGCTTCCGTCTTTGCCGTCTACGAAGAGCTGGCGAAAAACGCCCCCAAGAACGAGTTCACCATCGGCATCGTGGACGATGTGACCCACCTGTCTCTGGACGAGAAGGTCTCCCCCAACACCGCCGCGGAAGGCACCATCGAGTGCAAGTTCTGGGGTTTGGGCGGCGACGGCACCGTCGGCGCCAACAAGAACTCCATCAAGATCATCGGCGACCACACCGACAAGTACGTACAGGCTTACTTCCAGTACGACTCCAAGAAGACCGGCGGCGTCACCGTTTCCCACCTGCGTTTCGGCGACAAGGCCATCAAGTCCCCCTACTACATCAACAAGGCTGACTTCGTTGCCTGCCACAACCCCTCCTACATCACCAAGGGCTTCAAGATCGTTCAGGACGTCAAGCCCGGCGGCGTGTTCCTGATCAACTGCCAGTGGAATCTGGAGGAGCTGGAGCATCATCTGGATGCCGCTTCCAAGCGTTACATCGCCAACAACAACATTCAGCTGTACACCATCGACGCTATCGATCTGGCCATCAAGGTCGGCATGGGCAAGCGTACCAACACCATCCTGCAGTCCGCTTTCTTCTCTCTGGCGAAGGTCATGCCCGCTGAGGATGCCATCAAGTACATGAAGGACGCTGCCGAGCACTCCTACCTGAAGAAGGGCCGCGACGTCGTCGAGAAGAACTGGAACGCCATCGATGTGGGCGCTACCGCTTACCACAAGGTCGATGTTCCCGCTTCCTGGGCCACCGCTGAGGACAACAAGCCCGAGACCGTTCTGGAAGGCCGTCCCGACACCGTCAAGGTCGTCAAGACCATCCTGAACCCCATCGGCAGAATGGACGGCTACAGCCTGCCCGTTTCCGCCTTCGCCGATCTGCCCGACGGCCAGTTCCCCCTGGGTGCTTCCGCTTATGAGAAGCGCGGCGTTGCCGTTACCGTTCCTCACTGGGACGAGACCAAGTGCATCCAGTGCAACAACTGTGCTTACGTCTGCCCCCATGCTACCATCCGTCCCTACGCGCTGACCGCTGAAGAGGCCGCTGCCGCTCCCGCGAACGCCCGTCTGGTGGATGTCAAGGCCGGCAAGGGCAAGGGCGTCTACAAGTACATCATGGCCGTGTCTCCTCTGGACTGCATGGGCTGCGGCGTCTGCGTCGGCGTCTGCCCCACCAAGGCCATCACCATGGTTCCCCAGGAGAACGAGCTGCCTGAGCAGGAAGTCTTCAACTACATGGTCTCCAAGGTCAGCGAGAAGAAGGACATGCAGGACAACACCGTCAAGGGTTCTCAGTTCCGCAAGCCTCTGCTGGAGTTCTCCGGCTCCTGCGCCGGCTGCGCCGAGACCAGCTACGCCCGTCTGGTGACCCAGCTGTTCGGCGATCGGATGTACATCTCCAACGCCACCGGCTGCTCCTCCATCTGGGGCGGTCCCGCCGCTACCTCTCCCTACACCGTGACCGCTGAAGGCCGTGGTCCCGCATGGGCGAACTCCCTGTTCGAGGACAACGCCGAGCATGGTCTGGGTATGTACACCGCACAGGCCGTCATCCGTGAGTCTCTGGCGAACAAGGTCAAGGAAGTCATGGAGAAGACCACCTGCGACGAGCGCAAGGCCGCCTGCCAGACTTGGCTGGACACCTACAACGACGGCGAGGCCAACAAGGCTGCTACCAAGGCTCTGATCGAGAATCTGGAAGCCAAGGTCTGCTGTGACACCGTGAAGGACATCCTGTCCAAGAAGGAATATCTGTCCAAGAAGTCCGTGTGGATCTTCGGCGGCGACGGCTGGGCATACGACATCGGCTTCGGCGGTGTTGACCATGTGCTGGCACAGAACAAGGACGTCAACGTCTTCGTCTTCGACACCGAGGTTTACTCCAACACCGGCGGACAGGCCTCCAAGGCTTCCAACATCGGCCAGGTCGCTCAGTTCGCGGCTGCCGGTAAGGAGACCAAGAAGAAGTCCCTGTCTGAGATCGCGATGAGCTACGGCTACGTTTACGTCGCTCAGGTCGCTATGGGCGCCAACCCCGCTCAGACCATCAAGGCCATCACCGAAGCCGAGGCTTACCATGGCCCGTCCCTCATCATCGGCTACGCTCCCTGTGAGATGCACTCCATCAAGGGCGGCATGACCAACTGCCAGGCCGAGATGAAGAAGGCCGTTGAGTGCGGCTACTGGAACCTGTTCCGCTTCGATCCTTCCAAGGAGACCGGCAAGTTCCAGCTGGACAGCAAGGCTCCGAAGGACGGCTATCAGGAGTTCCTGATGAACGAGGCTCGTTACAGCCGTCTGACCCGCGAGTTCCCCGAGCGTGCAACCGATCTGTTCGCCAAGAACGAGGCTGCCGCCAAGGAGCGCTGGGAGCATCTGAACAAGCTGGTCGAGATGTACAAGGACTAATCTCCCGTACTTCCGATCCTGCACTGACAAAAAAGCCCGTCCCCGGTAACGGGGGCGGGTTTTCCAAACTTTTCTGGAGGAATGATATGAAGGTACTGCTGCTCAACGGAAGCCCCAAAGCAAACGGAAATACGGCCTATGCCCTTTCCCAGATGGCGGAGGTCTTTGCTACCGAGGGCGTCGAAGTCGAAATTCTCCACGTGGGCAACCAGCCCATCCGGGGCTGCATCGCCTGCGGAAGCTGCCGGGAAACCGGCAAGTGTGTTTTTGACGACGCGGTCAACCAGGCGGCGGAAGCGTTTCGTCAGGCCGATGGTCTGGTGGCCGCCAGCCCGGTCTATTATGCCTCGGCCAACGCCACGCTGGTGGCCTTTCTGGATCGGCTGTTCTACAGCACCGGCTTTGACAAGCGGATGAAGGTCGGCGCGTCCGTGGTGGTTGCCCGCCGGGGCGGCTGCTCTGCCACCTTTGACGAGCTGAACAAGTATTTCACCATCAGCGGAATGCCCGTCGCGTCCAGCCATTACTGGAACAGCGTCCACGGCCGCGCCCCCGGCGAAGCGGCGCAGGACTTGGAGGGCATCGCCACCGTCCGGAATCTGGCTAAGAGCATGACCTTTCTGATGAAGTCCATCGCCCTCGGCAAGGCGCAATTCGGCCTGCCGGAGCTTGACCCGGTTACCCCCACCCACTTCATCCGGTAAAGGGGGTCACTATGCTCTGCACCATCACGGACATTCGCGGCGATTATGCTTACGTCAGGTACGATGATACCGGCGTTGTCTCCGAGGTCGCCATCGCACTGCTGCCCTTTGGCGTGGATGTAGGCGATCAGCTGAAATTCGAAAATTACGAGTTCACCCGCGTCTAGGAAAATATCACAATGCCCCCAATATGCACGCTTACTGTGCATATTGGGGGCATTTGTCATGGAATCACATTTTCAGCAGGTTCACTTCATAGAAAATTTTCACATACATGGCAATTTTCACAAAGATGGGAACATCCTTGCCGCCGGTGGGGGTGATGGTGACGGTGCACATATCGCTGGAATAGCTCCAATCGATATTGCCCTCGGCCAGTACGGTTTCGCTGTCGTCCCACAGCGTCTTGCAGTCCTCCGAAGCGTACAGTCCGATGGGGGTAAAATCCGGGTCGAGGAAATAGACGATATAGGCGTTGTCCCAGTTCGCGTCCACCCGCTCCTGCGCATAGCCGAGGCAGTTGCCGTCCATGTCATAAAAGCCCAGGGTGGAGCCGGAATTGACGCCCTCCTGGTGGTTCACCGGCTCGTCCGTGACGTACTTGGCGTAAAACCACTCCTCGTAGTTCGCAGAAATCGTCCATTTGCCGTTGATCAGCCCCGTTTCCCGCATGAATCCGGCAAAACCGTTGTTCACACGGATGTCGCTGGCCTGATTGGGTTCCGAAAAATCACCGTCGATGGTGATAACGCCCTGCCCATTCAGCGCCGCCTTGGCGTCGTCGGCGGTGGCATAGGTTGCCGCTTCCTCACATCCCAGCAGCAAAACGCTGATGATCAGCGCCGCGATCAGTGCAATTCCCTTTTTCATCTCTCTTTTTTCCTCCTACATCTGGTTTGTAACAGCGCCCTCTTTGTCTCTCGCCAGCTCCCGGGCGGCCATCACGGCCATACACACCAGCAGCGGCAGCTTGTCAGGCCGGTAGACGATCAGATAGGCGTTGTCGAACACCGCGTTTTCGACGGTCAAGTCCATGTCGTCCATGATGGCGCCCAGAATCTCGCCGTTGAGCGTGACCTTATAGTTGTGACCGACGGTGCCGCTGTACTCCCGCAGCTCCAGTGTTCCCTCCGTCACCTCCATGGTGAAGCGGTCCCGCACCAGATCAAACTGCTTTTCCAGCGTGCCGTAAAGTTCACCGTCCTGATAGAACTTGTATGTAGCCAGCGCGTGCCCCAACTGCTTGGTCATGGTGAAAACCTCACGGTCATAGTTATCCAGCACCCGCAGCTTCACCAGCGGCGCTGTGCCGTCCACGGTGTAGAGGGTGTTTCCGTCCGTATCCTGAACGGTGAAATGCTGCCCCGTCAGCTTGAAATCCTCGCTGAAGGTGTAAATCTGAGAGGGAGAGATCTCCCGGAAGGGCAGAATCGTGCCGGTTTTCACGAAATGTTCAAGGCTCTTCTGAAGCCATTCCCGCATCAGAAAGACGTCCGAATGATAGACCAGATGCCCCGCAAGGTCTTCCCCCGCGTCCGCTTCCGCCGGAAAACGAGGTTCCGTCAGTCGCTCCGAAATGGTAGAGTCCAGCATGGAATAACCCACGAAGCCGATCATCCCGTCGCGATTCAGGTAAAAATACAGAAACTCTCCCCGGACATTCGGCCCGAAAATCAGGCTGGTATAGGGACTTGTGGAGAATTTTCCCAGATACGCAGAACCGAGGGGCGTTTTTTCGTTCTGAAACGCGCGGTGAAACTCCTCGATCTTCCGGGGGACATCCATGGCGATCATGGCTCCGCCGTCCGTCATGGCGTTGTAGTCCGCCGGAGAACCCATGTTGAACACCGCAATGCCGATAATCAGAATCACGGTTGCAATGGACACCGGGATGGTATCCCAGTTCCCGGCAATACAGAGCCACACCGCCAGCGCGACCAGAACCAGACCAATGATCCGGAACTTCCATATCCGCCGCTTGATGGCAGGCGAATAGCTCACATAAGCGTCAAACTTTTCCTGCTCCTGCTTCACGACGTTTTTTGCCTGTTCTGCCGTCCGTTTCACCGGGGATTTGCCGTCAAACAGCCAAGCGAGGAAGCCAAACACCCCCGCAACCAGCAGCAGGAACAGCAACCCCCCAATGGTGAGGCCGTCAAACACGCCATCTCTTATGTCAATAATGACGTTGTAGATGGCGTACAAAATCGTGGCCGCCGTGAGGCCAAGAAAAACCTTTTTCACACGCATTCCACCTCTCTATCGGATGGCATAAGTGTACCACATTTGTGCCCTCCATACAAGAAAAAATTCCCAAAAGATGCGCAGCTGCGAGAGGGTGGAAGCACTTGTCAGCCCGCAACGCGCTTCCGCTTCGTGTGGGCAGCCACTCCCAGCAGGCCCATTCCTGAAACCACCAGCACCAGCGCGGCAATGATTGGCGTCGGCTCCTGTCCCGTGGGGGGCGGCTCCTGAGCACCAGTCATCGACTGTGGTCGAACGGTGATCTCCCAGATATCCTCGTAGGGCAGCTCGATCACAAATGGCGGTATCGCGTCATTCCCGGCTGAAATCCCGGTCTGTTTGATAAGATACAGCCCCGGCGACAGGTTGGAAAACGTGGCACTGCCCTCCGCGTCAAAGGGAACCGTTGTCCCCTCCGCTGCCTCATGCTCCGCCAGCCACGACGCCAGCGTCAGAGACGGCAGGTCTCCCCACCTTACCAGTCCCCCGCCGTAAACATCATCCAGCCAGTAGCCGCCGTCCGCCTCGACGCCCGCATGGTACAGCGTCACGGCGCTGTCGGCGGGCGGCTTCGTCTCCGGAACCACCCGGATGGAACCTGTCTGGGCGGCATAAGCCGGGAAGGCACCTCCCAGCAGCAGTCCGACCGCCAATAATGCAAATACAAGCCGTTTTAGCATTTCGCTTCTCCCCTTTCCCGGTTTGGCTACAGTATACCGTTTCCCGGGAGAACAAGCAGTCGAAGCGCGGATGTGATGCCGTAGGGTTTTGGGGCGAAAAAATGCCGGACAGGCAGCTTGTGCTTGTCCGGCATCGGAATATCCAATTAACCCACAGGGGCGGGGGTGATTTTCATGACCTTGCGCTGGTATTCGGAAATGCCGATCGCCAGCACGTCCATAGCCCGCTCCAGATCCTCCTGCTTGAGAACGTAAGCGATACGCACTTCGTTGATGCCCTTGCCGGGGGTCTCATAGAAGGGTGCGCCGGGGGCGAACATGACGGTGTCCCCCTGATGGTCGAAGTTTTCCAGCAGCCAGTACTGGAACTTGTCCGCGTCGTCCACCGGCAGACTCGCCATGACGTAGAACGCGCCCATGGGTTCCTCCACCACCACGCCGGGAATCTGGCGCAGCTTGGAGATCACCGTATCCCGGCGGCGGCGGTATTCCTCTTTGCTCTGACGGAAGAACGCAGGATCCACCGTATACAGCGCCGCCGCGCCGATCTGATCGATGGTAGCAACGGACAGACGGGACTGGCAGAATTTCAGCAGCGCCGCCTGCAGCTCCTTGTTCCGGGTCACAACACAGCCCACCCGCGCGCCGCAGGCGGAGAAGCGCTTGGAGGCGGAGTCGATGATGACGAGGTTCTCGTCGATATCCCGGAAGTGCGCCATGGTCGGCACGCCGAATTTGTCGTCGTAACAGAATTCCCGGTAAACCTCGTCGCAGATCAGGAACAGATCGCGCTCCTTGGCGATGTCGGCGATCATCCGCATTTCCTTCTGGTCGAGGACAACGCCTGTAGGGTTGCCGGGGTTGGTGATCAGGATGGCGCGGGTGTTCTTGGTGATCAAGCTCTCGATGCGCTCCCGCTTGGCGTAGCGGTAGCCCTCCCACGGGTTGGTGGGCAGGGCACGGATAACGCCGCCGGCCGCATGGACGAAGGTGGTGTAGTTGGGGTAATACGGCTCGGGGATGATGACCTCGGTATAGGGGTCGAGGATGCTCAGGCAGGTCATCAGCAGCGCCTCACTGCCGCCGGTGGTGATGAGGACGTCGTTGGGCGCCAAGTCAACCCCCAGTTTGTGATAATAGCCCCGCACAGCGTCAATGAGCACAGGCATACCGGGAGACTCGGCATAGGCCAGAGTCTTGCGGTCAAAGTTCCGCACGGCGTCATAGTAAGCCGTGGGCGTGGGCAGGTCGGGCTGTCCGATGTTCAGGTGATAGATCTTCTTGCCCTTCTTCTCGGCCTCCACGGCATAGGGATGGAACTTCCGCATGGGAGAGGGTTCACACCGGTTTGCGTTGATGGATATCTGCATAACTACCTCCACCGGCGGTACTTCCGCCGGATTTCTGATATTCTTTCGTAAGGCGAACCACCTCCGGGGTGAGAATCGCCAAAGCTGTCAAATTGGGAATCACCATCAGGCCGTTGACGGCCTCCGCCGCCGACCAGACGACGCCGGTTTGCAGGCACGCCCCGGCGACTACCGCGGCCATCTGCGCCGCAACAAAAAACTTCCACGCCCGGGCGCCAAAGAGGAACTGGGCGCACCGCGCACCGTACAGCCCCCAGCCAAGCACCGTGGCAAAAGCAAAGCAGACAAGGGACACGGCAATGAAAACCGGGGCAAAATCGCCATAGACAGCAGCAAACGCCTTCGTCGTCAGCTCCACGCCCACGTCTCTGCCGTAGGGAACCGGCACGCCGCTGACGAGAATGACCAGCGCTGTCAGTGTACACATGAGGATGGTATCGAGAAAAACCTCCATAATGCCCATCAGCCCCTGTTCCGCCGGGTGGGAAACCTCCGCCGAAGCGTGGGCGATGGACGCGGTACCCATGCCAGCCTCATTGGTAAACACCCCGCGGCTGCATCCGATGCGAAGCGCCTGATAGGCAGAACCCAAAGCCCCGCCTGTCATCGCCCGCGGGGAAAATGCCCCCGCCGCGATCGACGCGAACGCCGCCGGAACCTCCCGCCAGCGCAGCACCAACATCACCGCGCAGAGCAGAATATATGCAATGGAGATGAACGGCACCAGCCGCTCGGCCACAATACCGATGCGTCTCGCGCCCCCAAGGAGCATCGCGCCCACCAGTGCGGCCAGAATCAGTCCCATCACAAGGTTTCCAAGTCTGGTCTGTTCCCCACCGAAACGGGTCACCACATCGTTGATGCCGGAAATCACGGCGTTGATCTGAGTGGCGTTTCCCACGCCGAAGGCCGCAACCACGCCGAACACGCAGTAAGCGATGGCCATAGGTGTAAATTTCGTCCCCAAGCCCTGAGTAATGACATACATGGGGCCGCCGATCCACCCCGCCGGGGTTTTCACCCGGTAGCGAAGCGCCAGCGTGACCTCCGCGTATTTCGTGACCATCCCGAGAACGCCGCAAATCCACATCCAGAAAATGGCCCCCGGCCCGCCGAGACAGATGGCACCGGCAACGCCGACGATATTTCCCGTCCCTACGGTCGCCGCCAGCGCCGTACACAGCGCCTGAAAGGGCGTCACCCCGTTCCCGCTTTTCTGCCCCGGGCGAAGCATGGAAAGAAAGCGCCTCCATGCTCTGGGGAACAGCGTCAGCTGGGCGAAGCGAAGCCGCAGACTCAGGTAAAGCCCCACGCCAACGATCAGCACCAACGCGGGCGCCCCCCAGACGATTCGATTCAGGCCGTCAATGTATTTGGTCATTTTGTCCTCCTAGCATACCACTTTTTTGTTGAAACTGCAAGAGAAAAATCGGAAAAATGATAAAAAAAGCGGCTCTCCATTTTTAGAGAACCGCTTTCGTGATCGATTATGTTATTCCCACGCCGCCCAGACTTCCGGGCAATAGCCAACCGTGGCCTGTTTGCCGTTGCGCACTACAGGCGTTTTCATCAGGGCGGGGTTGTCGAAAACCTTGTCTTCCTTCGCACGCTGGTCGTCCATGTACTTCATGAGGGTAATGTCCGGGGATTTACCGTCCCAGTCGATGAGGTTGTCAATGCCGCCCACCGCCCGGAGGACACTGTCAAATTCCCTGCCGGACATGCCATATGTTTTCAGGTCTATGGATTGGAACGGAATGCGCCGCTCCTTGAAGTAGCGTTCCGCCTTCTTGGTGTCAAAGCATTTGCTTTTGCCGAAAATCTGAATGTTCAATACACTACCTCCATCAGGCACAGTCCCTGCGCCGGAGCCAGAAAGCCCGCGTCCTCCCGCTTGCCGCCGAACAGCGACGGAATGCTCTCCGTTTCCCGCTCTCCCCTGCCGACCTCCACCAGCGTGCCGACCAGAATCCGCACCATGTTGTAAAGAAAGCCGTTACCGGTGAACAGAATTTGGATTTCCTCCCCCTGCCGCTGAATGTCGATGGAATCGATTCGGCGGACGGTGGACTTTTTCATTCTCGCATTGCCGCAGAACGCGGAGAAATCATGCTCCCCCGTCAGCAGCGCCGCCCCGCGGCGCATGGCGTCCAGGTCAAGGCGTTCCGGCATGACCGCAACGTACCGCCGCTCAAATACCCGCGGCTCCTGAGAATTCCAGATACGGTAGCGGTAGGTCTTGGCGCGGGCGTTCAGGCGGGCATGGAACCGGGGCGGCACGTCCACACAGGAATATATGCCGATATCCTCGGGAAGATACTGCCGCAGTTTGGACAAAATCTCCCCCGCCGGCATGGCGCTTTCGCAGTGGAAATTCGCCGCCTGATGCAGCGCATGTACCCCGGCGTCGGTGCGGCCGCTGCCGCTGACCTCGATTGGTTCCTCCAGAATCCGGGAAAGGGCTGTTTCCAGCTTGCCCTGAATGGTGTCGTCCCTTCCGGGCAGACGCTGCCAGCCCCGGTAGCGGGTGCCGTCGTAGCAAATATCAAGCCGCAGATTCCGCATAATCCTCCATCTCTTCTCTGGCCTCCCGTTCGGTATCCGCCGAGAACAGGAACTTGCCGCTTTTGTCATACACCTGAACGTGTCCGCCTACATAACGCATCTGAAACATAGCCATCAACCTTTCCTTTTGGTTTCTGGCCATAGTATAACACGCTATCTGTCCAATAAATCGGACTAATTAGGCTTACGGCAAACTTTTTTTCATATGGGAGGACAGCCACTGGAGAATGTCCCCATAGACCTCTTCCCGGTTGATCTCGTTGAGAATTTCATGCCTGCACAGCGGGTAAATGTGCACCGAGACATCCGTCATCCCCGCCTTGCGGAAAGCGTCAGCCGACTGACGGACGCCCTTTCCGTAGTTGCCCACAGGGTCGTCCCCGCCCGCAATGAAGAACACGGGCAGTTCCTTGCGCATGGCGGCAAGGCTCTCCGGCTTCTCGATGTAGCGGATGCCCGTCATCAGATCCCGCAGCAGCCCCGTCGTTTCGGTGAAGCCGCACATGGGATGGGCGATGTAGGCGTCCACGATCCTGGCGTCCCGGGTCAGCCAGTCGAATTCCGTGCGGGGATGCTCCACCTTTCGGTTGTAGCCGCCGAACACCAGCTTGTGGAGGGTCTCGTCGGGGTTGGTCTCCCCCACCTTTTTGCACACGCTCTCCACCACCTTGATGACGGCGGGCAGCGCAAAAGCAGGCTGCCAGCCGGTGCCGCAGATGATGGCAGCGTCAATGCCGCTGTCCGGGTACTTGCACAGAATGGTCCTCGCCATGAAGGAACCCATGGAATGACCGAACAGGACATAGGGAAGGTTCGGGAATTCCGCCTTGGTCAACTCCAGCAGATGGTAGCTGTCCGCCACGGCGCTGAACCAGCCGCCGGTGAAGTAGCCATTGGTGTCCCCTTCGCCTACAGACTCGCCGTGACCCATGTGGTCGTCAGCCACCACGACGAAGCCCCGCTGTGCCAGCACCTGAGCGAATGCGCCGTAGCGCTCCGCCACCTCCGCAATGCCATGGACGATCTGGAACACCGCCTTCGGCTCTCCCTCCGGCATCCAGCGGCAGACGTGAATCCTCCCTGCACCGCAGGAATCAAACCAGAAGTCCTCTCTCATGACTTACTCCACCACCTCGTAGCCTGCGTCGGTGATGGCCTTCTTCAGCGCCGCCACATCGGCGTCGCCGGTGACGGTGACATTCTTCGCATCCAAGTCCACAACGGCGTCCGTCACGCCGGGAACCCCCTTGCAGGCAGTTTCCACGTGAGCCTTGCAGTGACCGCACATCATTCCATTGACCTTGATAACCGTTTTCATAATTGTATCCTCCTTGGTTTTGATTTCTTCGTGTTTCGGGGCTTCCACCACAGAGGGGGAAGTCTTCGGTTTGAACAGGCGCAGACGCAGAGCATTCGTCACCACGAACACGCTGCTCAGGCTCATGGCCGCCGCGCCGAACATCGGGCTGAGCTTCAGCCCCAGGGGCAGGAACAGCACACCGGCGGCGAGGGGAATTCCCAGAGTGTTGTAGAAAAATGCCCAGAACAGATTCTGCCGGATATTGCGGATGGTGGCCTTGCTCAGCTCCACCGCGCCGCTGACGGCGGCAAGGGAACCTGTCATCAGCACCACGTCCGCCGACTCGATGGCAATGTCCGTTCCTGCGCCGATGGCCATGCCCACATCGGCGCTGACCAGTGCAGGCGCGTCGTTGATGCCGTCGCCCACCATGAGCACCCGGTGCCCCTCCGCCTGCAATTTTCCGACCGCCCCGGCCTTGTCCGTGGGCAGCACGTCGGAGATCACATGGGCAATGCCCGCCTTCCGGGCAATGGCCTTGGCCGTAGCTTCATTATCGCCTGTAAGCATCACTACGTCAAGTCCCATTTTTGTCATAGCCTGCACGGCGGCCTGAGAATCGGCTTTCAGCACGTCGGCAGCTGCAACAGTTCCAAGATAATCGCCCTTTTCATTGGCAAAATGCAGGGGCGTCTTTCCCTGATTGGCAAGCTCCGGCATGACCGGGACTTTAACGCCCAGCTCCTCCATCAGCCGGCCGTTGCCGCCGTAGCACCGCACGCCGTCCACGATGCCGGATACGCCCCGGCCGGGAAGGGTTTCAAAGTCCTCCGCGACAGGGTAAGTTTCACTGCCCATCTTATTCAGAATAGCCTTGGCAAAGGGATGCTCGGACTTGCTTTCCAGCGCGGCAGCGATCCGCATCAGCGCTTCCCCGCTGACCGCGCCGGGGAGGACGTCCGTTACCTCCGGCTTGCCGGTGGTGAGGGTGCCGGTCTTGTCCAGCACTACGGTGTCCACCCGGTGCAGGTTTTCCAACGCTTCGGCGTTCTTGAACAGCACGCCCATCCTGGCGCCCCGGCCGGTGCCGACCATGATGGCCACAGGCGTGGCCAGTCCCAGCGCGCAGGGGCAGGAGATCACCAGCACGGAAATGGCGCGATTCAGTGAGAATTCCAGTCCGTATCCCGCGATCATCCAGACGATGAACGTCACCGCCGCAATGCTCATGACCGCCGGGACGAACACGCCCGCGATCTTGTCCGCCAGCCGGGCGATGGGCGCTTTGGAGCCGCCCGCGTCCTCCACCATACGGATGACCTGGGCCAGAGTGGTATCCTCGCCCACCTTGTCCGCCCGGAATTCCAGGTAGCCCTCGGTATTGACCGTCGCGGCGGCGACCTTGTCCCCCGCGCCCTTTTCCACGGGGACGCTTTCGCCCGTGAGGGCGCTCTGGTCAACGGACGCACGGCCTTCCAGCACGGTTCCGTCCACAGGAATGCTGCTGCCGGAGCGAACGATGACCACATCGCCCACAGCCACCTGCTCCACGGGGATCTCCACGATCTCCCCGTTTCTCCGCACAGAGGCGGTCTTGGGGCTTAGATCCATCAGCGAACGGATGGCGTCGCCGGTCTTGCCCTTGGCGCGGGTCTCCAGAAATTTACCCAAGGTGATCAGCGTCAGGATCATGGCCGCGGATTCAAAATACAGGTTCTCGCTGTAGGACTTCACCAGTTCCCAGTCCTCATGTCCCATGCCGTAGGCCATGCGGAACAGCGCCGCCACGCCATAGCCCAGCGCGGCCAAAGAGCCAACGGCGATCAGGGAATCCATGTTGGGCGCACGGTGCCACAGGGCTTTCAGTCCTCTGCTGTAGTACACCCGGTTCAGGTACACCACAGGAAGGGTCAGAAAAAATTGCAGCAGCGCCGCAACCAGCGCGTTCTTCACGCCGTGGTACCAGTGGGGCGCGGGCAGTCCGATCATGTGTCCCATGGTAAAATACATGAGCACCACCAGACAAATCGCGCTGCCGATGATCCTCTTTTTCATTTCCTTCAAAGCGGCTTCCGCCGGGGCGGCCTCTGCCTTGTCCGTTTTCTTTTCACCGGGCAGGGCGGCATTATAGCCCGCGTCCTGCACCGCCTTGATGATGGCAGGAACAACGTTCCCGTTTTCCGCCTCCACCTGCATGGTTCCCGCAAGAAGATTCACTTCCGCTTTTTCCACGCCCGGCACGGCGTTCGTCACCTTCTCCACCCGTGCGGAACAGGCCGCGCAGGTCATGCCGGTGACATTGAATTTGAGTTTCATGATTCTCCCTCCATTTCAGTGGAATTCATCAAACGAACCCGTATTTCGGATAAATTCATTGACTATTCCCTTCATTTATGATACCATTCTACCATGATAATCCAAAAAAACAAGTATGCACTATTATGTGCCCTACTTCCCTTTTGGATACCGTAAGGAGGTGACGGAATGGCAAACGAAGACAACTGCCCGGTGGAAGCCACGCTGGAGCTGATCGGCGGAAAATACAAGGCTTTGATTTTATGGCACCTTTCTCAGGGCATCCTCCGTTTTTCGGAACTGCGTCAGGTCATCAAGGGCGCGACGCCAAAAATGCTGACCCAGCAGCTGCGGGAACTGGAAGCCAATGGTCTGGTTCACCGGGAGGTGTATCCCGTCATCCCGCCTAAGGTGGAATACTCCCTGACGGAAACTGGCCGCAGTCTGATGCCCGTTCTCGTAGCCATGCGGGACTGGGGTGCGGACTATCTGCGCCGGAAGGACACGGAACCCTGCTGCTTCATGATGGGGACAAACCCCATCGTCAAACCAACAAACCGATAGGAGAACTGTTATGAACATCAAAATCACGGCTGACAGCACCTGCGACCTTTCCGCTGACATTCTGAAAGAATACAACATCGCCATCACCCCCCTGACGGTCATCAAGGCCGGGACGGGATATATTGACGGCGTGACCATCACCCCCGCCGAAATTTTCGCCCACGTCGCCGCAGGCGGCGATCTCTGCTCCACCTCCGCCGTCAGCGTCGGCGAGTATCAGGAGCATTTCACGAAATATGCGGGCGAATATGACGGCGTGGTGCATATCTGCATCAGCTCGGACTTTTCCTCTACGTACCGCCATGCCTGCATTGCCGCGGAGGATTTTGAAAACGTCCGGGTGGTTGACTCCCGGAACCTGTCCACCGGTCAGGGTCTGGTGGTGCTGAAAGCCTGCGAGCTGGCGAAAACCGCCGCATCTCTGGACGAGCTGAAGCGGGAGCTGGACGACTTCACCTCCCGGGTGGAGGCCAGTTTCCTGGTGGACAGGCTGGACTATCTGGTCAAAGGCGGCCGCTGCTCCTCCGCCGCCGCACTTGGTGCGAACCTTCTGAACCTGAAGCCCTGCATCGAGGTGAAGGACGGCAAGATGGGCGTTGCGAAAAAGTATCGCGGAAAATACGCCAAGTGTCTGGCAAACTACGTCAAAGACCGTCTTGACGGCCGGGACGATCTGGACGACGGCATTCTCTTCATCACCCACACCGGTGTCAGCGACGAGTGCCATGAAGCCGTTATGGAGGCCGTGTCCACCTACGGTCACTTCCACAAGGTTTACGAAACGCTGGCCGGATGCACTGTCTCCTGTCACTGCGGCCCCGGCACTCTGGGCGTTCTTTTCGTCCGGAAAAAATAAGCTGCAATCGTGTAATTTACTGATACGGATAATGCCCGGAATATGTTGGGATTCAACATATTCCGGGCATTTTGTGTCCGCTTGCAAAGTTTATCCGTGGTAATCGCCGGTCGCGGAATCCACCACAACGTAGGGAACGACTTTTCCGTCGATATTCACGTAGACCTGATAGATTCCATTGCCCAGGTCTTCATAGTATTCCGGCGTGACGCCGTAGTTTTCCAGCAGGCTCTTCTCAAACTCGGTTTTCCACGCTTCCTCCGTGCTGGCCGTCGTCTCTGCCGTCGGTACGGTCTCGACTGCCGGGGTGGTTTCCTTTATTGTGGGTGCCTGCGTCGTTTCCGGCTGGGTCGTCTGCTGGGCGGACGGAATTGTCTGGGTAGGCGTATTGTCAGCACGTCCTTTTTCGCAGCCCGCAAAAGCGAGGAGCAGCACCGCCACAAGAATGGCCGCGGCAAACAGCTTGCATGTATCCAGTAAATTGTCCATTGTCTTGTTTGTATCTTTCATTGTAAACACTCCTTATTGTCTGTTAAAATCACTTTCCTAGCAGCACCTTTCCCGTATCCAGAAAGCAGGCGATCCTGTCTGTCAGTTCGATCTTGCCGCCCGAAACAGGCAGGGCGTTCTCTCTGCAAAAATCAACAAGTTCCTGTTTCAGATAGTAGAAATTCCGAAAGGTCATTCCATTCAGTTCCCGATCCAGTTCCGGTCTTTCATTCATCTGCATTTCCTCCGTCGTCCCGAAATTCACTTTATCATGTGCGCCGTGATGATCGTGTAACTGCGGGAATGGATCGTCAGCCGCACATTCCCGATTTCACAGTACCAGTTTTTACCCCGCTGGTAAGCGCGGCACGTCCTGTACGCAATCAGCGCTTTGCAGTATTCCACGACGTCAAAATCCGCCAGTCCCAGATTACGCTTTATCCTGTCAATACCCATCTCGGTCGTGTGGATCTTGTCAATATTCCGGGTCAGCACTTCATTTCCGTTCATTCCCATTTGCTCCTGATTCTACGGCATCTTGTAGCGTGCTGAGTTAAGTCGATAAGCATTTAACGATTTATTAATTCTTCGGCAGCATTTTCATCTCCAAGATGTATTCCCTTTAGTAGTTCCTCGTCCTTCACACATTATCAACTCCTATCATTGGCTTCTATATATAATAACGTACAACTTGTCGCAAATGATTAAAGCAAATAATTTTTTGTAACTATTCAGTCGCCCCTATTTTAGCCGTTTGAAACGTTCCTGAATTGGCACATACTGTTGAAAATATATGAGGTTATGGGGAATATTTGTTCTGCCTGATACCCACGACTGAATAGTTACATTTTTTTACGGTAGTGTCAAGAGATATGCGCAGGCGTCAGAAAAAGCGCCATTCCTGTCAGAACATACAAAAAAGCTCCATCCAATCGGATGGAGCTTTTCAAATGTTGGCATTACCTATCTTCCCGGGCAGTCACCCGCCAAGTATTGTCGGCGCTTGTGAGCTTAACTTCTGTGTTCGGGATGGGT
>OLSA01000809.1_pt1 | contig 26917 bp, 19 predicted proteins | sample 1672731 | NCBI WGS metagenome assembly OLSA01 (sample SAMEA3136718, study PRJEB25190) | human gut metagenome | biome: human gut; feature: human-associated habitat; material: faeces | place: Austria | collected 2013
CGCTCCCCGCGGCGGCCGCTTCGGCGGCAGGCCGGCGCGTTCCCGGAGCGGGGAGGCTTCGGCGCCGAAACGTTTATCATTAAAATTATACTACACCGCTTATTAGAAATCAATACCAAAGCGCGCATTTTCTTTTGTTCACAGCATCTTTACAACCCGACGTACATATTCGGCGCGCGTCCGCCGCAAGCTAATAGGGAAAATCTCGAACCGAAAGGATGAAATCGTGTTGAAAGCTTTTTCCGTTTTCCTGTTCGCGGTCCTGCTCTCGTCGCTGCTCTGCGTGGGCGCGGCGGCCGGCGCGCTGGACGTCCTTCCGAAGGTTTTCCAGGGGGCGTCGGCCCGTTCGTGTTTCTCGGCCTTCTTCATTTTCCTCTTCTCGGCCGTGATCGTCTTCCACGCCGACCTGCCCTACCTGCCGTGGTGGGCCGACGGCATGGGAACGACCCTGATGCTGTCGATCCCGGTGTTTTTCACCCTCGCGGGCAAGGAACGGAAGACGATCCCCGTCTTCGTGTTCGACGCCCTGCTCTTCGGCCTGCTCATCAGTCTCGCGGAACACTACCTGTCGTAAGGACGTCACGACCGGCGGCTTCGAAGACACGACGGACCGCACGATGCGGCGGACCTCCCTCCCGGAGGTCCGTTTTTTTTCGGCCCCACACCCGTGCAGTATCGCCGCCCGGCTCCGTATTCAAGGGAAACGGCCTGCCAGGCGGAACCCCGCCCCCCCGATGACTTCTACCGCCGCAGCGTGGCGAACGACAGAATGTGCCAGGTGATGCCGGCGGCCACGGCCAGCAGCGACGCCTGCGCCCATGGCCACGCATCGACCACGGCGAAGAACTGAACGTCTGCCTCGGCGAAACGGCCCGCAACATCCTGCTCTTCGGCGCCCTGCTGACCGCAGGCATCCTGCTCGACAAAATCCTGTGCTAACAACGGTCGGCACCTACTGTCCCCGCCCCGACCGCACTTCGCAGTGGGTATCATGCCCGATTTCCGAAATTCTGACGATCCCAACCCAAAGTCGAACACAACGACCGTCGCACGGCAGACCGACGGCGCCATCCCCGGAAACCGACCGTCCCCAAACGATCGACCTGCCGGACCGAGATTCGCCGCCCTCGCAGAAAAGAGAGCACGGTCCGCACAAGCTCGAACCACCGGAGATCAAAACGAGCGCAAAGGACGCCAGCCGACTCTGCCCGGCGAAAAGACGGAAAACCCATAATTAAGTTCGGTGCATCGCCCTTCTTCCGTTATCTTCGCTCAAGATCGGAGGCGGTTCGGCAATCTTTGCGTGCAAGCCCGCACGATTGCTCTCACCTTTCACTATCTTTGCAGAAGATAGGATTCGCCTCGGAAAACTGGGAACAAGTTCCCGTTTTTTCCCGGCTTTCACTATCTTTGTCGTCATGCAAAACCACCTGACACTCTCCCAGCTCCAAAAGCTCGTCAAAGCGACGCTCGACGAAGCGTTCGCCCTGCCCGTATGGGTCAGTGCCGAAATCGCGGAGATCAAAATCAACTATTCGGGGCATTGCTACCTCGAACTGGTCGAAAAGGGTGGCGACAACGGCGTGCCGCTCTCGCAGGCCCGGGCGGTCATCTGGCGCACGGCTTACGCCCGCATCGCCGGCTATTTCGAGGCCGAAACGGGTCAGCGACTGGCCGCAGGCATCCGCATCCTGGCCCGGGTGATGATCTCCTACCACGAACTGTACGGTTTCTCGCTCAACATCCTGGACATCGACCCGACCTTCACGCTGGGCGACATGGAGCGACAGCGGCAGATCACCATCGAGCGGCTCCAGCGCGAAGGAGTCTGGGACATCAACCGCGAAAATCCTCTGCCGCAGGTAGTACAGCGTATCGCCATCGTTTCGAGCCGCCAGGCAGCGGGCTATCAGGATTTCTGCAAGGAGTTGGGCAAAAGTCCCTATGCTTTCTCCCTGACGCTTTTCGACGCTTTCATGCAGGGCGCCGGTGCCGAGGATTCGATCGTGGCGGCACTCGACGCCGTGGCCGACCGCATGGACGATTTCGATGCGGTCGTACTGATCCGGGGCGGCGGGTCGGCCAGCGATCTGAACTGTTTCAATGCCTACCGCCTCTGCGCCCACATCGCCCAGTTTCCCCTGCCGATCCTCACGGGCATCGGCCACGACAAGGATACGAGCGTCGCGGACATGGTGGCCCACACGGCACTGAAAACCCCGACAGCCGTCGCCGGATGGCTCGTCGAACGGATGACGGGCGTCGAGGGATGGCTCGACACCGCCGCCCTGCAACTGCGTGACGCCTCGGCGGGCATCTTCCGCCGCCATGAACTGCGGCTCGCGGAGCTCGGCAGCGAAATCGCGCATCAAAGCGCCCTCCTGCTCCTGCGTCGCAACGAACAGCTCTCCCGCTGGAGCGACGAGCTTTCGGCCGCTGTCGGCGAGCTCCTGCGGCGGCAACACACACGGCTCACGACCGCCGAAGAGCTGATCGCAAGCCGTTCGCCCGAACATATTCTCTCGCTGGGGTTCGCCATCGTACACCGGGGCGATGAAACCGTCACTTCGGCCAAAGGGCTTTCCTCCGGCGACACTCTGCGGGTGGAACTGTCCGACGGCACATTCGATGCAACCGTAAAATAAGCAACCTGACAATATGGCAAAGAAAGAGATTACCTATACCGAAGCGATGAACGAAATCGAGCAGATCCTCGACCGCTTCCGCCGCGAAGAGATGACCGTCGATTCGCTGACCAAGGAGGTCAAGCGGGCTACCGAACTGATCGCCCTCTGCAAGGAGCGGCTGCACCGGACGGAAGAGGAGCTGAAAAAAATCTCCGAATAAGATGAAAAGGCTGATTCGCTGGGCACTCAACCACCTGCCCCGCACGTTTCTGCAACGCATCGCCGGAATATCGGTTCCGGTGCTGGGATGGTTTTATATCGGCCGGGGCGTCGAATGTCCCGTCTGCGGCACCCGGCGGCGCAAGTTCCTGCCCTACGGCTACGTCCACTCCCGTCCGAACGCCCTCTGCCCCCGCTGCCTCTCGCTCGAACGGCACCGCCTGCTATGGCTCTACCTGCAACGCGAAACCGACCTGCCGACCGCGTACCCCCGCATCCTGCACATCGCTCCCGAAGTGTGCCTGATGCGCAAACTGCGCAAACATTACGACGGTCACCCGGGCCTGTACCTCACCGCCGACCTCGAAAGTCCGCTGGCCGACCTACATTTCGACGTGCAGCACATTCCCCTCGAGGACGATTTTACGGACGTGGTGATCTGTAATCACATCCTGGAACATGTCGAAGACGACCGGCAGGCGCTGCGCGAACTCCACCGTATCCTGAAACCCGGCGGCTGGGGCATCGTCCTGTCGCCGATGGATTCGTCGCGCGAAGAGACCTTCGAAGACGACACGATCACCGACCCTGCAGAACGGACCCACGTCTTCGGCCAGTACGATCACCGGCGCATCTACGGCCGCGACTACGCCGACCGGCTGCGCAGTGCCGGATTCGAAGTCGCCGACATCGACTTCGCAGCCTCGCTCACCGAAGCCGAGCGCCGTCTCTACGCCCTGCCCGACGACCATATTTACGTCGTTTACAAAGTCCGGGAATAAAACCTCACTCCTATCACAAAGCGAGCGGACGATAACCACAGTACAGCAAGCAACCGAACTTGTTTTCCGAAATAAAAAATCCCCGGCCTCGCGGTCGGGGATTTTCTCATCCATGCGATCAAGGATTATTTCTCCTCCTTGGCAGCCGCTTCCATCGCGTCCTTGAGTTCGGCCAGACCGGCGATGTCACCCAGCGTGGTCTTCTCGACCGAAGCGTTGATCTTCTTCATCGAAGACTTGGTAGCCTCGGCGGAAGCCTTCTTCTCGGCAGCCTGCTCGGCCCGCTCGGCACGTTTAGCCTCTTCGAAAAGACGAGTGTGCGAAAGCGTGATGCGCTTGGTAGCCTTCGAGAATTCGATCACCTTGAACGGCAGTTTCTCGCCGACCGTCGCCGTCGTGCCGTCCTCTTTCACCAGCTGACGCATCGGAGCGAAGCCCTCGACGTTTTCGCCCAGCGATACGACGGCACCTTTGTCGGTCATCTCGGTAATCGTACCTTCGTGTACGCTGTCCACTGCGAACTGACCCTCGAACTCGTTCCAGGGATTCTCCTCGAGCTGTTTGTGGCCCAGCGACAGACGACGGTTCTCCTTATCGACCTCCAGCACTACGACCTCGATTTCGGCGCCTACCGACGTAAATTCACCCGGATGCTTGATCTTCTTGGTCCAGCTCAAGTCGGAAATATGGATCAGGCCGTCGATACCCTCCTCGATCTCGACGAACACACCGAAATTGGTGAAGTTGCGAACCTTGGCCTTGCATTTCGTACCTACGGGATAGCGGGTTTCGATATCGGCCCAGGGATCGGGAGTAAGCTGCTTGATGCCCAGCGACATCTTGCGCTCGTTACGGTCGAGGGTCAGGATGACTGCCTCTACCTCGTCGCCCACCTTCATGAAATCCTGTGCCGAACGCAGGTGCTGGCTCCAGGACATCTCCGATACGTGGATCAGACCCTCTACACCCGGTGCGATCTCGACGAACGCGCCGTAGTCGGCCATCACGACAACCTTGCCCTTCACGTGGTCGCCCACCTTCAGGTTGGGATCCAGCGCCTCCCAGGGGTGCGGAGCGAGCTGCTTCAGACCCAATGCGATACGTTTCTTGGCATCGTCGAAGTCGAGGATAACCACGCGGATCTTCTCGTCGAGCGAAACGATCTCTTCGGGGTGGTTGACGCGGCCCCACGACAGGTCGGTGATGTGGATCAGACCGTCCACGCCGCCCAGATCGACGAACACGCCGTACGAAGTGATGTTCTTGACCGTACCCTCGAGGATCTGGCCCTTCTCGAGCTTCGACATGATTACCTGCTTCTGCGCCTCGAGCTCGGCCTCGATCAGCGCCTTGTGCGAAACGACGACGTTACGGAACTCCTGGTTGATCTTCACAACCTTGAACTCCATCGTCTTATCTACATATACATCGTAGTCGCGGATCGGCTTCACGTCGATCTGCGAACCCGGCAGGAAGGCCTCGATGCCGAATACATCGACGATCATACCGCCCTTGGTGCGGCACTTGATGTAACCCTTGATGATTTCGTCCTTCTCGAGGGCCTCGTTCACACGATCCCACGACTTGAGCTGACGCGCTTTCTTGTGCGAAAGAGCCAGCTGACCGTTCTTATCCTCGGCAGACTCGACGTAAACCTCGATCTTGTCGCCTACCTTCAGATCCGGGTTGTAACGGAACTCCGAAATGGGGATGATACCCTCGCTCTTGTAGCCGATATTGACGACCACTTCGCGCTTGTTGATACCGATGACCGTACCTTCGGTCACCTCGTTTGCGGCGATGTTCGAAAGAGTCTTGTCATAAGCCTCGCCGATCTGCTCTTTGGGCTGGTCGTAAACGCCCAGGTCGTTTTCAAACGCGTTCCAGTCAAAGTTCTCGTTTGCAACTTTTTTTGCTTCTTCCATGTGGAAATTAAATGCGATGCAATCGCTCGTTAAATGGTTAATAATAAAACACTCCCCTCGCGCATCGTGCGCATACGGGGAGTGCAAAGATAGGAAGAAATCGGCAATCTGCAAACTTTCGACCTTTTTTACGCAGAAAATCAATGCGTATGGACGGGCAGCGGAGCCGAAGGTACGGCCGGGCCGCGATAGGAGCGGATCACCAGCCCCACGCCGAAGAAGATAACCAGCGCGCAGAGCGCCGTGTCCAGATGCAGCCGGTCGAGGCCCATCGCCACCGACAAAATCACCGCCAAAACGGGTTGCAGGTAGGTATAGATGCTCGAAACGGTCGGCTGCACGTATTTGAGCGAATAGTTCAGCAACAGGTTCGGGACATACGTCGGCACGAAGACCACGAACAACGTCGCCAGCAGGATGTCGGTATCCATCGCCGCGAAATCAGTATGCACCAACTCCCGGGCACCGAACGGAAGCACCATCAGCGCCGCCAGACAATAGACCCAGCGCAACATGGTGACGACATCGTACCTGGCGATCAACTTTTTGAACCAGACCATGTAGCAGGAAGTAGCCAGGGCGCAGCCCGCGATCATCAGGTTGCCGACCAGTCCGGAGTGCGTATGTCCGCCGCTGGCTCCCAGCAGGACGACACCCACCGCACCTGCCATGCCCAACACCAGACCGGCGATCTTGAGGCGCGTGAATTTATCGATACCGAGCACCACGGAAATAAGCAGCACCAGCAGTGGCGTGATCGTGTCGATGATCGATCCGTCGATGGGCGACGTGCGGGACAAACCGTACATGAGCAGCACCTTACGGATCACGCCGATCAGCAGGGCCGCACCGATCATCGTCTTGATGTCCTTGCGGGCGATCGGCCGGGCCTTGCTCCACAACAGGGGCACGAGCGAAAAGAGGGCCGCCGCGCAAAGCGAAGCGGTAACCAGCGCGATCGGGGCCACGTACTTCGACAGTACGAGGTTGTAAAAGGGATAGTCGCATGCCCAGATGATGTTGCACAACAGCAACGCCAAATGGGACTTCACCAAAAGATTCAACGGAGTCGCTTGCACCATACGCTAAAGAAGCTGCCGCCTGCGGATCCGGCAACCTGCCGAACCGTCGCGGTTTCCATGCATTCCGGGCAAATACCGTGCAAGACACAACCGACAAGCCGGACACTGCGCCGAAACGCCTCGGAAAATCCGACCGTTTCGGCCGAACCCCAGCTCCCCGCTGCCAACAAAACGCCGGAGCCCGACCGCCCCGGCGCATAATACCCGACTCGCCGATCCTCTTCCTTCGAAGAAAGGCCCGGATCAATCGTCGTCACGATCGTCGTGGTCCTCCCGGTCATCGTGCTGACCTGCGACCGACTGCCGGAGCGTATTGTCGGGTGCGAGGGGTTTGCCGCCGTTGGCGACGTATTCCATCAATACGTCGGGCACGAGCCACTGCGTAGTCTCGCCGTTCGTATATTCGAGTCCCCGGTAATTCTTGAAAACATAGTCGCCCATCGCCACCCTGTATTTACGGCCGGGCACCAACCCGGGAAAGATCACCTCCACCGCATCGTACCCGTCGGTACGGATCACGTACGGTGCGGTCGAGAAGAGGTCGATCCGATGCGACTCGCCCTTATTGACCGTGTCGTTGTATTTGGTCAGCACCATTTTGCTCATCTGTTCGGGCGTCATCTCCATCACGCTGACCGAAGAAATGAAAGGATCCAGGTCATATATGTCGCTCCGTGTCAGGTCGCCTTTCGAAAGGCTGTCGCGGCGAATCCCCCCGTAGTGGTAGAAAGCCACGTCGCTGCCCGACTTGCGTTTGAGCGCCTGGAGGAAGATGTTGGCCACCCCCACCTTGTCGGCCGTAGCGGTCAGCTCTCCAGCCTTCTCCTTCAACACCGGATTGTTGCGGTAGGTCTCGACCATCTCCTGATAAACCGGGTCGGGCGCGTAGTCGGCCAGCGGAACCAGCCGGAACGACAGGGACCGGATCTCCTTGCCTCGCAGTCGCACCTCGGTAACCCCCACCATGTTCAGGTTGCGGCCCGTCTGCGTGATGAGCACGCCGTCCTCCACCTCGTTGATCCGCTCGTGGCTGTGTCCGCCGATAATCAGGTCGTATTCCGAGGCTTCGTCGGCCAGTTCCCGGTCGTATTTCGAACCGATGTGCGTCAGCGCCACCAGCACCTGACAACTGTCGCGCAGGTATTCGTACTCCTCGAGCGTCCGCACAGCATCCATAAAACGCAACCCCTCGAAGATGGCGTCGTGGCCGTCCGGATGGTTGTTGTACCCGTAATTGGTCACCGCAGCGACGAAAGCGAACTTCTCCCCTTCACGATCGAGAATGACATAGGGTTTCAACTGCGGAATCGGCGAGTTCTCGCTGACCATGTTGGCGCAGATCACCGGGAAACGGCAATAGTCGATCGCTTCGGCCAGCGTCTGCTGCCCCACGTCGAACTCGTGGTTGCCGAGCGTGGCCACGTCGTACCCCAGCTCGTTCATCAGCTCCAACACGGGACGCCGTCCTTCGGCCTGGTCCACATAGGCGTTGCCTGTCCAGCGGTCGCCGGCATCGACCAGGATCACCGACGCCGTGTCCCGACACTCGGCAACGGCCGTCGCCAACTGCGGAAAATTCTGGATTTGGGCATGTATATCGTTCGTTGATAATATGATAACTACTTTTTCACGAGGTGCGCACGCACACAACGCCGCACACAGCAACAGCAAAATACCCAAGAAGATTTTTTTCATCACAAATAGAGTTTACGTTTGTCAAAGTTAGGAAATAATTGTATTTTTACGCGATTTATGAACAAAAATATGTCAGACACCCTTCCGGTCATCTGCGAAAACGCAGGACGGACGATCGAGGTCGCGATGGGCACGACCCTGCTCGAAGTCGAACGGCAGCTCCGGCTCGACGGGCCGCATCCGTTCCTGGCCGCCTATGTCAATAACCGCATCAAGGAACTCAACTACAGAATATACAAACCGGTAACGGTCCGGTTCATCGACATCACCTCCTTCGAAGGAATCCGGGTATATCAGCGCACGATCTCGTTCATCCTGCAAAAGGCGGTCCGGGAGCTGTTCCCCGACCGCACGCTCTACATCCGGCACTCGCTGGGGGCAAGCGGTTTCTACTGCGAAATATCGGGCTTCGGACCGATTCCCGCCGAACACCTCGACGCGATCAAGGCCCGCATGCGAGGGATCATCGACCGCAACCTGCCGATCCAGGGGGTGAAGATGCTCACCGACACGGCCCGCAAAATCTACGAAGGGTTCGGAATGGCCGATAAAATCGCCCTGCTCGACTCCCGGCCGAGGTTATACAGCAAAATTTATACGATCGACTCCCTGCCGGGTTATTTCTACGGAGCCCTGACCCCTTCGACGGGTTACACTCCGCAGTTCGACCTGCACCCCTATTACAACGGCTTCTTCATCGCCCTGCCGCTGCGGACCGACCCGACGCGACTGCATCAGAGCGTCCACCAGGAGAAGATGTTCGACGTCTTCCACCAATACCAGTCGTGGGTGGAGATCATGGGCGTTCCGACCGTCGGACAGCTCAACTCGAAAGTTCTCGCGGGCGACGCCAGCGAGCTGATCAAGATCGCAGAGGCGTTCCATGAAAACAAGCTGGCCCAGGTGGCCGGCTGCGTCGCGGAGGCCAACCGCGAACGGGGCGTGCGGCTGGTGTTGATTTCAGGCCCTTCGTCCAGCGGCAAGACCACCTTCGCCAAACGGCTGGGCGTACAGCTCCGGGTCCTGGGACTCAACCCGGTACTGATCTCGCTGGACGACTATTTCGTGGACCGCGAAAAGACGCCACGCGACGAAAACGGAGAGTACGACTACGAGGCACTCGAAGCGATCGACCTCGAACAGTTCAACGACCATCTGAAACGCCTCGAACGGGGCGAGAGCGTCGATATTCCGCGTTACGACTTCATCTCCGGCACCCGCCAGTGGCACGACAACCCCTTGCAGCTCGACGAGCGGTCGGTACTGATCGTCGAAGGCATCCACGGACTGAACCCGGCCCTGACGCCCGGCGTTCCCGAATCCCGGAAATTCAAGATCTACGTTTCCTGCTTCACCTCGGTCGCCCTCGACAACGTGTCGCGCATCGCCACCTCCGACAACCGGCTGCTGCGCCGCCTGACGCGCGACTACCGCACGCGGGGCAACGACGCCCTTTCGACGCTCGCCCGCTGGGAAAGCGTCCGCCGGGGCGAGGAAAAGCACATTTTCCCCTACCAGGAGAATGCCGACGTGATGTTCAACTCGTCGCTCTTCTACGAAATCTCGGTCCTGCGCCGCTTCGCCGAACCGATCCTGCGGGAAGTCCCCGACACGGTTCCCGAATACGGCGAGGCCAAACGCATGCTCAAGTTCCTCGACAACTTCATCCCGATCTCTCCCGAAGAGATCCCGCCCACGTCGCTCCTGCGGGAGTTCATCGGAGGCAGCAGTTTCAAATATTGATCCCGAACGAATAAATTCGAATTACAAATCATAAAAAATCATTCTCAAAATCCTATGTTTGATAAATTTTCCGACCGCCATATCGGCGTCACCAATCCCGAGGATTTGAAAGCGATGCTCGCCGTGATCGGCGTCAAATCCGTCGATGAGCTCATCGCACAGGTCATTCCTCAGTCTATCCGCCTGAAACAGCCGCTCGCCCTGCCCCAGGGCATGAGCGAATACGAATTCGCGAATCACATCCAGGCCCTCGCAGCCAAGAATCGCACCCTGCGTTCGTTCATCGGCATGGGTTACTACCCCTGCGCCGTACCGGCCGCCATCACGCGCAACGTCTTCGAGAACCCCGCTTGGTACACTTCGTACACTCCCTATCAGGCCGAGATTTCGCAGGGACGCCTCGAGGCGCTGCTGAACTTCCAGACCGCCGTCATTTCGCTGACAGGCATGGAGATCGGCAACTGTTCGCTGTTGGACGAAGGCACCGCAGCCGCCGAAGCGATGCTGATGATGTTCTCGCTCCGCTCGCGCGAAGCGGTCAAGGAGGGACGCAACCAGCTTTTCGTCGATCGTAACATCTTCCCCCAGACGCTCGACGTACTGATCACCCGCAGCGAGCCATTCGGCATCGAACTGGTGATCGACGACTACAATACATATGAATTCACCGGCAAGGAGTTCGGCGCCATCGTACAGTACCCCGCCGCCAACGGCGAGGTGCGCGACTACGCCGCCTTCACCGAAGCGGCCCATGCCAAAGGCGCCCTGGTAACGGCTGTTGCCGACCTGCTGTCGCTGGCCCTGCTGAAGGCTCCGGGCGAATGGGGGGCCGACATCGTCGTCGGCACGACGCAGCGTCTGGGTATTCCGATGGGCTTCGGCGGCCCGAGCGCCGGCTACATGACCACGCGCGAAGCGTATAAGCGCAACATGCCGGGCCGCATCATCGGCGTATCGATCGACCGTCTGGGCAACCGTGCGCTCCGCATGGCGCTCCAGACCCGCGAACAGCACATCAAGCGCGAGCGTGCCACCTCGAACATCTGCACCGCTACGGCACTGATGGCTTCGATGGTCGGCTTCTACTGCGTCTATAACGGCGCCGAAGGTCTGCGCCGCTCGGCCAAGACGGCCCACACGGCAGCCGTAACGGTAGCCAAGGCGCTCGAAGCGATGGACTACAAACTGGCAGCCAAGAACTTCTTCGACACGCTCGAAGTAGAGGCGGAAGCCGCCGTCGTACAGTCGCTGGCGCTCGAACGCGGCATCAACTTCTTCTATCCTTCGGAGGATCGGGTTCGTTTCTCGTTCGACGACGTGACCACCCCCGAGGAGGTGAACGAGGTAATCGCCATCTTCGCCGAGGCCAAAGGCAAAAAAGCCAAGGCCGTCAAACTGTCGGAGGAGATTACCATCCCGGCCGCGATCCTGCGCCAGTCGGAGTTCCTGACCGAACGCGTCTTCAACACCTACCGCTGCGAAAGCGACCTGATGCGTTACATCAAACGCCTCGAGCTGCGCGACATCTCGCTGGCAAATTCGATGATCTCGCTCGGCTCCTGCACCATGAAACTCAATGCCGCAGCCCTCATGCAGCCCCTGTCGCTCGCCGGGTTCCAGAACATGCACCCGTTCGCTCCCGCCGACCAGACCGAAGGCTACCGCGAACTGATCGACGGGCTGGCCGCCGACCTGGCGACCATCACCGGCTTCGCCGCCTGCTCGCTGATGCCCAATTCGGGCGCCGCAGGCGAATACACGGGACTGATGGTGATCCGCGCCTACCACCAGAGCCGGGGCCAGGGCTACCGCAACATCGTCCTGATCCCCTCGTCGGCACACGGCACCAACCCCGCTTCGGCAGCGATGGCCGGTATGAAGATCGTCACGGTAGGCTGTGACGCCAACGGCAATATCGACGTGGAGGACCTGAAGGCCAAAGCCCAGGAGCACAGCTCGGAGCTGGCCTGCATGATGATCACCTACCCCTCGACGCACGGCGTATTCGAGAGCCGCATCCGCGAAATCGTGGATGCCGTACACGACGCCGGCGGACAGGTATATATGGACGGCGCCAACATGAACGCCCAGGTAGGCCTCACGAACCCCGGCTACATCGGTGCGGACGTCTGCCACCTGAACCTGCACAAAACCTTCGCAATGCCTCACGGCGGCGGCGGCCCGGGCGTAGGTCCGATCTGCGTGGCGGAGCACCTCCGCAAGTTCCTCCCCTCGCATTCGATCGTCCCCACCGGCGGCGACGAAGGCATCACGGCCGTGGCATCGGCACCCTGGGGTTCGGCCATGCTCTTCCCGATCACCTACGGTTACATCAAGATGCTGGGCGGCGAAGGTCTGAAAGCGGCTACCGAGATGGCGATCGTGAACGCCAACTACATGTCGTCGGCCCTCAAATCGGAGTACCGCACCTACTATTCGGGTGAAACGGGCCGCGTGGGTCACGAGATGATTCTCGACCTGACCCACTTCAAGAAAGACTACAACATCGACTGCGGCGACATCGCCCATCGTCTGATGGACTACGGCTTCCACGCCCCGACGCTCTCCTTCCCGGTACACGAAACCCTGATGGTCGAGCCTACGGAGTCGGAGCCGAAGGCCGAAATGGACCGCTTCATCGCCACGCTCATCCAGATCAAGCGCGAATGCGAGGAGGCCGCCGCTTCGGGCGAAGCGGACAACGTAGTGGTGAACGCTCCCCACACGGCTGCCGAAATCTGCGGCGAATGGTCGCATCCCTACACGCGCGAAAAGGCGGTGTTCCCGCTCGACTTCATCCGCGAGTCGAAATTCTTCCCCTACGTATCGAAGATCGACAACGGCTACGGCGACCGCAATCTGGTCTGCCGCTGCACGGAATAAACCGGGGCTCTGCATGAAAAAGGAGGGACGCGGACTGCGCCCCTCCTTTTTATTTCACCCCGAAGGATTCGAGCCTAAAAACTCAACCCGGCACGCAGGACGATACCTCCCAGACCGCTCGAAGTGTCGGGAGCAGTCTGCTGCTGCACCTGGAATCCGAAGTCGATGTTCAGTGCCAGGACACTCCCCAAACCGAATTTCACACCGACGGCCGGCGCAGCATAAATACCGCCGTGCTTGTGGATGCCGTAACCGATATCCACTTTCAGATAGGGGGAAATCCGCCGGTCGAGGAAATAAACCTTCATATCGGCGAAAATCGGGACGAACGAACGGCCTCCGTCGGTGTACTCCCTGAAACTATCGTCCGGCATATCTCCCCGGGCGGAATAGTAGTTCCAGGCCACACCCAGGCCGACGAACAGTCGCGGGCCGATGCGCACGCCGTGGACGGTTTCCAGGACGAAACGGTCGTAGGCGTTCGATCCTACTCCGAAAGCGGTCCCCACACCGACCTCTCCCTGATAACGAATCCCCTGCCCGCTCTGCGCGAATACTGCGGGGAAGCACCACAGCGCCATGATCCATGCGAAGAATAATTTTTTCATCGTTTTCGCGTTAATAATACAATGTATAAATCCGTTTATTTCATCCCGATTGCAAAATCCGGGCGAAAATCGTATCTTTGTCACAATTACACTCAAATAATTTTCTGAAAACAATGAAAGTAGAAAAAAACAAAATGGTAGCGGTCGATTACAAACTGACCGTTGACGGCGCAATCGCAGACCAGTCCCAGCCGGGCGCTCCCCTCGAGTTCATCTGCGGAACAGGCATGCTGCTCCCCAAATTCGAGGAGGCGATCCTGGGCAAAGAGCCGGGCGAGAAGGTTGCCTTCACGCTCTCTCCGAAGGACGGTTACGGCGAGGTGATCGCCGAAGCGATCGTCGATCTGCCTAAAAATACATTCATGGTGGACGGCAAGCTGGCCGAAGACATCCTCTTCGCAGGTTCGCAGGTGCCGATGAGCGATGCACAGGGCAACCGCATGATCGGTACCATCAAGGAGGTGGGCGAAGAGACCGTGAAAATGGACTTCAACCATCCGATGGCCGGCAAGACCCTCAATTTCGAGGTCGAGGTCGTTTCGGTACGCGACGTAACGCCCGAAGACCTGCAATCGGCAGGCGGCTGCAGCTGCGGTTGCGACGGCGGCTGCGGCGATCATGAGGGAGGTTGCAGCGACCACAAGGGAGGCTGCGGCGAGGGCTGCTGCCACTAATCCGACACCGGAAAAGCGTTCCCGTACGCTTTTCTTCAATCCTGCAAGTGGAGAGCCTTCGGTTTTCCACTTGTTTTTATCTTCCCTTCATCCTGTTATCCATGCTCCATTCGATCCGCCAATTCATCGAGGCTCTTCAAGATCCCTATGGGCTGACCCGCACGCTGGGAGAAATCGAAGTGTGCCGTTCTTCGGACGGCGAACCCCTGCGCTGGGTCGGCAACAGCGCGGTGGTTTTCAAAATCCGCTGCGGCAGCCGGTACAAAATGCTCAAATGCTACACACGGCCTATGGAGCACCTCGAAGCGATCTATCAAGAGAAACTCCTGCGGCAAGAGCTTTACGTTTGGCAGGCCGACGGGCAGGGCGAGTGGTGCGACGTGGTCGTGGACGACTGGATCGAAGGAATCACGCTCTACGAAGCCGTTATGCGGGGCGCCGGCTCCGGCGACAAAGCGCACCTCAGCAACTTGGCCCGACAGTTCGACCGCCTGGCGCTGGAACTTCTCGAAAGCGACTGGGCGCACGGGGACCTGAAACCCGAAAATATTCTGCTGGATGAGAGCGGCACGCTCCGTCCGGTGGATTTCGATGCGATGTTTCTTCCCGTCTTCGCCGGAGAGAAAAGTCCCGAACTGGGCACGGCAGCCTACCAGCACCCCGGACGCACGGCGGAGGATTTCGACGCGTCGATCGACGACTACTCCATCGCCACGATCTCCACGACCCTGCACGCGCTGGCGCTCGAACCCGGACTGCTCGCCCGCTACAACCGGGGAGAGGGACTGCTGCTCTCGCCCCGGGAAATCGTCCGGCACGGCTGTGCGGCCCACGCAGAATGCCTCGCACTGTTCGAAAAGGCGGGCGACGCCGTCCGCTATCGCATCGCCCGGTTGCTCGAATCCCCGCTGATGCGCCTGCCGAACTTGAAGCCGCTCGTCCGATACGCCGTTTGCGGGCCCGAAACTCCGGCCGACCGGGGCGAACTCTTCGTCCGGGACGGACTGTGGGGTTTCAAAATCAGAGAACGGGAATTGATCCCACCCATATACGACGCCGGTTTCGACTTCTCCGAAGGCTTGGCCGCCGTCCGCACGGAACGCTGCTGGCATTTCATCGACCCCACCGGTGCCGTAGCGATCGACTGTTCGGACTGCAACGCGGTAAAACCGTTCGCAAACGGCCGGGCGATCGTCGTCCGCGACGGACAACGTCTGGCCATCGGCCGCAAGGAACCCCGAACCACCTTGCATATTTGACGGCGAACAACTATCTTTATCCGAAGAATACCTGTTCCGACAGGGTTGTTTCGCGGCAATCCGAAAAATAAATTTTCGATTGCCCGTCGCTTTGACTATCTTTGCAAAAGATAGAAGGCGACTCGGACAAGTTCGGACAACCGACGGTCGAAGCGAAGCAGAGGGCACTCGTGAACTCTGCCACGCAAAAAAAGAAACTAAAAGGGATGTTTGGCTTGCCGTCCACCTTTCGCTATCTTTGACATAGTTTTAGATAGGATGCGCCTCGGAAAACCGGGAATAAGTTCCCGTTTTCTCTCGGCTTTCGCTATCTTTGCAGAAGATCGGAGGCAGTTCGGCAATCTTTGCGTGCAAGCCCGCACGATTGCCCTCACCTTTCACGATCTTTGTCTTCAATATTTCGAATCGCAACGACGACATGACGGAATACAGAAAACCGACACCGGCCGAAATCGAGGCGCTCACGGCCGCCGGAAACAGCGCGGAAAATTGGGATGCCATCGAAGTCGCACAAAACTTCACCCCGGCCCAACTTTCGGGCTGTCGGCTCGAAGGACGCGTACAGATCGGGCGGGGAGCACGGCTGCGCCGCTGCACCATACGCAACTACCGCATCGGCGAAGAGGCGCTGATCGAAGGGGTTACGGCGCTCGAATGCCGCCGCGAATCCTCGTTCGGCAACGGAGTCCGGGTCGCCGCCATCAACGAGAACGGCGGACGTACCGTACGGATCTACGACCGACTCACCGCCCAGACCGCCTACATCCTGGCCGTCTATCGCTATCGCCCCGAGGCTGTCGAAGCCATCGAACGAATGATCGAACGCTACGCCGCAGAACGCCGCGACACCCTCGGTACCGTCGGTCCGCACGCACGCATCACCGGCGCCCGTTTCATCCGGGAGGTCAATATCGGGAAAGGAGCGACGATCGACGGAGCATCCCTGTTGGAAAACGGCACGGTCTGCGCCGGAGCTTATGTCGGCATCGACGTCCAGGCCCGCGATTTCATCGCCGCAGAAGGAGCCCGCATTGACGGCGGCACGCTTCTCGAACGCTGCTTCGCCGGCGAATGCTGCACGCTGGACAAACACTTCACGGCCGTCGATTCGCTCTTTTTCGCCAACAGCCACTGCGAAAACGGAGAGGCCGTTTCGATCTTCGCGGGTCCCTACACCGTTTCGCACCACAAATCCTCGCTGCTGATCGCCGGAATGTTCTCGTTCTTCAACGCCGGCAGCGGCGCCAACCAGAGCAACCACCTCTTCAAGAGCGGCGCAGTGCACCAGTCCGTCCACCTGCGGGGCTGCAAATTCGGCAGCGGCACCTACATCATGGCTCCGGCCATCGAAGGACCCTTTACGCTGGTCCTGGGCCGCCATACGCAGCATCACGACACCTCGGCGTTTCCGTTCTCCTACCTGGTGGAACAGGACGGACGTTCGGCACTGATGCCGGGCGCCAACCTCACCAGCTACGGCACTGTGCGCGACATCGGGAAATGGCCCGAACGCGACCGGCGCACCGTCAAACGCGACCGGATCAACTTCGAGGAGGACAACCCCTATCTGGCCGGAGGAATGATCGATGCGGTCAATACCCTCAACTCGCTGGCGGAAGCGCACCCCGACGCGGAGAGTTATGTCCACAACCACGCCCTGATCCGCTCCACGCAACTGCAAAGGGGCCTGAAGCTCTACAATAAGGCGATCGTCGCCTCGCTCGGCGCGATGCTCCGAAACGGCGAACCGGGTCGTGCGGACGGCACGGGCCGCTGGAACGATGTGGCGGGGCAATACGTTCCCCGCCGGGAGGTGAAACGCATCCTCGACGCCATTGCGAACGGCGGCATCGATTCGCTGGAAGGCATCGACCGGGCATTCGACCGGATAGCCGCCGACTACGACCATTACGCCCGCAGTTGGGCGGAAGGGGTGCTCGCGCAACTGCTCGGACACGCTCCCTCCCCAGAAGAGATCGCAGAAGCCGTGACAGCCGGAGAGCGAACCCGCGAAACGCTCCGTAAATCCGCCGAAGACGACCGGGCCCGCGACTGCTCGCCCGCCATGGCCGTCGGATACGGCGTGGATGCCGATTCGGAGGAGGAGAAAATGCAGGACTACCACACCGTAAGAGGAATCCGATAATGTACACCCAAAGTATCACGCGGAGCCACCGCACAGCCTTCATCCTGGCCATCGACCAATCCGGCTCGATGGCGGAGAAACTCCTATTCCGGGGACGGCAGACCACCAAGGCCGAAGCCGTCGCCGAAGTCACCAACCGGCTGCTGTTCGAACTCATCGAACGGGCCCGGCGCAGCGACGAGGTGCGCGACTACTACGACATCGCGGTATTGGGCTATTCGGGCGACGGAATCGTATCGCTGCTGAACGATCCGGAGCCGCTGGTTCCGGTATCGCGGCTGGCCGCTCTGCCCGTCGATTTCGCAGAAACGGTCGTGGAGCGCCGCATGCCGGACGGCGAAGCCACCTTCCGTAAGATTTCGATGCCGGCCTGGATCGCTCCGAAAGCGGTCGGACAGACACCCATGTACGAAGCGCTGCTGCAAATCCGCGACCTGACACAAGCGTGGTGCACGAATCCGGCCCACAGCGAAAGTTTTCCGCCCATCGTCTTCAACATCACCGACGGGGAAGCCTCGGACTGCGACCAGCGCGAACAGCTTGCGATCTGCGAAAAGATCCGCACCATCGGAACCACCGACGGCAAGGTGCTCCTGATCAACATCCATATCGCCACCACGTCCGACTCACGTTCGCTGCTCTTTCCGACCGAAGAGGAGATTCCCGCCGACAACCGCTACGCAAGACTGCTGCACGACTGTTCGAGTCCGATGCCCGAAGAGCTTTCGGAGGCGATCCGACAGGTGCGGGGCGATCTGGCCAAGCCACCCTTCCGAGGAATGAGTTACAACACGTCGATCGCCGAACTCATCGCCATCCTCAACATCGGCTCGATCAGCATCAAAATACAGTAAAAAGATGACCGTTCCCACCCTTTATAACTTCACCGAAGCGCTCCAGGCTCCCGATCTGGCCTTTTCGACGCTCCGCGACTGCCATCCCCGCCGGACGGCGACGGGAGGAGTAGCCCTGTCGCGCACCAGTCGCTTCGCCGAAGCGGAAATCGAATGGCAGAGCCGGAAATACCTGCTCTGCTTCCCGCTCTCGACAGCCTCGATCTTCGCCGTCGAACAGACAGCGGCCCGGCTTCGGTACCTCCGGACACCGTTGCTTACCGAATACACGATCCTGCGCGACGAAATGACCTACACGGACGACACCGGGACGACCCGCACCTGCGATGTGGTGCTGCATCGGCTGCCCGAAGGGCGCCCCCTTTCGGTCTGCGCCGCAGAGTTCGATGCCGAATCCCTGCGGTCGGCGCTCGATAAACTGGAGGCGGGACTGTCCGAGCTGGGCTTCAGCCACAACAATCTCAAACCCGGCAACCTCTACGTCACCTCCGACGGACGACTGATTCCCGTCCGGTACCATTTCGCCCGTTTCGGCGAAGGACACGACGCCGAAGGATTCGAACGTCTGCGTCAGTTCGTGCGCGAACAGGGCGGCAAGGGGCAAATGCTTTGCGACGCGGAACCGTCCCGCTACACCACGCTGCCCGAATTTCCGGGACATCTGTTCGTGGGCGAGATGTCCGATCAACTGGTTCGTGTGGAAGACGAAACCGGCTACGGGTTCGTCGATACCGAAAACCGACCGGTTATCGCGCCGCAATTCGTCTGGGCCGCCGACTTCCGCGAAGGACGCGCCGAAGTCCAGACCGCACAGGGCATGGGCCTGATCGACAAACGGGGACACTACGTGATCGAACCCCGCTACGAAATCGTCGATTACAACCCCTACACGGGCTGTTCTCGCATTCGGAGCGAAGGGCTCTGGGCGCTTGCCGACTACAACGGACGCATCGTCGGCGGATTCACACCGCGCTACATCGAAGAAAACGAATACGTCGAAGCTTAATAACTTAACAAAAAATACTCTATGGAAAACGTAAAATGTCTGATCATCGGCAGCGGCCCTTCGGGCTATACGGCTGCGATCTACACCTCCCGGGCGAACCTCTCGCCGGTACTCTACGAAGGGATCGAGCCGGGCGGACAGCTCACCACCACCACCGAAATCGAAAACTTCCCCGGTTTCACCGAAGGCATCGACGGCCCCAAACTCATGGATAACATGCGCCGGCAGGCCTTGCGCTTCGGGGCGGATATCCGCCCGGGCGTCATTACCAGCGTCGATCTCTCCTCGCGCCCGTTCCACGTCATCGTGAACGGAGAGAAGGAGATCCAAGCCGAAGCCCTGATCATTTCGACCGGCGCCGCAGCCAAATACCTGGGACTGCCCTCCGAAGAGAAATTCAAGGGCATGGGCGTCAGCGCCTGCGCCACCTGCGACGGATTCTTCTACCGCAAGAAGGACGTAGCGGTCGTCGGAGGCGGCGATACGGCATGCGAGGAGGCCACCTACCTGGCTTCGATCTGCCGCCAGGTATATCTGATCGTCCGCAAGCCCTACCTGCGGGCTTCGAAAGCCATGCAGGAGCGGGTAATGAACACCCCGAACATCAAAGTCCTCTTCGAGCACAACACGGCCGAAGTATTGGGCGATGAAACCGGCGTAACAGGCGCCCTGCTGCGCGACAACAAAGGCACGGAAACCAAAATCGACATCGCTGGCTTCTTCGTGGCGATCGGGCACCATCCCAACACGGAGATTTTCGCAGACCAACTGGAACTCGACGCCGAAGGTTATATCAAAACCGTAGCGGGCAGCTCCCGCACCAGCGTCGAAGGCGTTTTCGCCGCCGGTGACGTGCAGGATCCCCACTATCGCCAAGCGATTACGGCCGCCGGCTCGGGCTGTATGGCCGCTCTCGACTGCGAACGTTTCCTGCTGCAGTAATTTCTATTCAAGAAAGGGAACGAGTGCGCACAAGCCGTTCCCTTTCTTCATCCCCGACAGCCGGACGGTTTCCGACCGTTCGAAACCCGGTCTTACAAAACCGGCAGGCGGAGAACACGGAAACCCTCGAACTCCTTCCAATTCCTGCAGCATGGGTTTCGACGCGGCTGTCACCCTTTTCGGAAAGGACGAGGAAGAACGGAAGGTATCCATTCCCTGCAACCCTTTTTGATTTTAAGGGCACAGGTTTTGACAGGACGATGCGATGGCCGGATGGGCATACTTTTAAGTATTCCCCAGTCGGAAAGAGCGAAAAAGGGGCGAAAGAGTCCCCATATCCTGCCGCCCTTTTTTGATTTTAGGGGTGCAGATTTTGACATGACGACGGACGACACGGAAGGGACATACTTCAAGTATCTCCCTTTCGGGGAGGACGAGGAAGGGCGAAAGATGCCCTATAAAATCGAAAAAAGATGAGTTTCAGCGTAACCATATTAGGCTCGGCTTCGGCCAAACCTACGCCCGACCGACATCCGTCGGCGCAGATCGTCAAGGTACACGAACAGCACTACCTGGTCGATGCCGGCGAGGGCGCACAACAGCAAATGTTCCGCTACGGAATCAATCCGCTGAAACTGCGGGCGGTATTCATCTCCCATCTGCACGGCGACCATGTCTTCGGACTCTTTCCGCTGATCTCGACGCTGGGGCTCTACGGACGCCGCACGCCGCTCAAGATTTTCGGTCCCGCGCCGCTGGGCGAAATGCTCGGATGCCACCTGCGCTACTTCGACACGCAACTACCCTACGAAATCGAATGGGTGGAAGTCGATACGACCCGGCACGCCCTACTGTTCGAAAACCGCACGCTCGAGGTGTGGAGCGTTCCCCTGCGTCACCGCATCCCCACCTCCGGCTACCTGTTCCGGGAGAAACAGCCCCCGCTGAACGTCCGCAAGGAGAAAATCACGGAATACGGACTCTCGATCGCCCGGATCACGGCCGCCAAGCGAGGCGAAGATATTCTGCTCGACAACGGAGACACGCTCCCCAATGCGGAACTGACCTACCGACCTTACGCGCCACGTTCATATGCTTATCTCTCGGATACGAGCTGGTCGCCCAAAGCGGCAAAACTCGTCGAGGGGGCCGATCTGCTCTACCACGAAACGACCTACGCCCACGCCGAGCACAAGATCGCCCGCGAGCGGGGTCACTCCACTACGGTCGAAGCGGCCCGCATCGCCCTCAAAGCCGGCGCCGGACGGCTCGTAATCGGACACTACTCGTCCCGCTACAAGGAAGAGAGCGTTCTGGTCGAAGAGGCCCGCACGGTATTTCCCGATACCCACCCGGCCACCGAAGGCACAACATTCACGATCGAAAAACGGCAGCAACCATGACCAAAGCCGAAATACAACTCGTCCGCTCGCTGGCCGACAAACGCAGCCGCACCGAACACGGGCTGTTCGTAGCCGAAGGACACAAGTTCATCGGGGAGCTGTGCACCTCCGCCCTGCGCGTCCGCAAGATATTCGCCCTGGAAGGGCTTTTCGAGGGCGGCGAAGTCGAAACCGTGTCTTCGCGTGAAATGGAGCGGCTCTCGCTGCTGAAGACCCCGTCGGATTCGCTGGCGCTGGTCGAAATCCCGCATCATCCTTTCCGGCCCGATACGGCACAACGGGAGCTGGTGCTGGCGCTCGACCAGGTGCAGAACCCGGGCAACCTGGGCACAATCATCCGCTTGGCGGACTGGTTCGGCATCCCCGAGATCGTCTGTTCCCCAACGACCGCCGACTGCTACAACCCGAAGGTCGTGCAGGCGACCATGGGGGCCATCCTGCGGGTCAAAGTCCACTACACGGCCCTCGAACCGTACCTGGCACAGGCTCGGGAGCGGAATATTCCCGTTTACGGGACTTTCCTCGAGGGGGAAAACATCTACTCGACACCCCTTACGCCGGGCGGGATCGTCCTGATGGGCAACGAAGGCCAAGGGATCGCTCCGGCCGCCGCACGACACGTATCGCACAAACTGTTCATCCCGCCCTATCCCGCCGACCGCAACGGTTCGGAATCGCTCAACGTAGCGATCGCCACGGCCGTCGTCTGCGCCGAATTCCGCCGGCAGGCGAGCGCAAAGAGATAAGACAAGTCCGAAAGACGAGAGAGAACCGGACCGGAGAGTCGGCATTCAGCCGGCAAATCCCCGTCCGGTGCATTTTTTAGTTTAGCGACTTTTATCTCCTCGGCGAACGATTTCGGGAAAAACGGGAAGTAATTACGTCAAACACAGACGGTTCTACGGCATAAGCCCGACGCCGGGCGAACATATATCGGAAAACAGACAACTGACAGCCGAAAAAGAACGGCAGCGATACGGAGGACCGGAATACCTATCGGAATTTCTCCCTCCCCCAAGCGCTCCGTTTCTTAGCCGGGCGCACATTCCGCCATTCTTAAAAAACGCCCCACACCGGCCAGCGACAGAATATACACTCCTGTTTCCGAGCGACTAAAAAACCCTCTCCGCAGGATCGGGAGAGGGTTCGGAACCAACGCAGACCGAAATCACTCCGCATACGGCGATGCCCAGAACCATTTGTCGTTGGTCGTCATGAAATGATACTCCCGGTCGCAATCATAGCCCTCCGGAATCAGCGCAACATAATAGATCGGATGCTTGCCTTCGCACCAGGTTTCGGTGTCGAACTCGCTCCGGTCGGAGCATACCAGGTAATAGAGGTTCTTGGCCATATAGGTATCGAGATAATGTTTCTGCGTCTGGGGCGACTCGTTGTTCCAGTTGGCATCCTCGTTCAGGAAATAGGGACGCCCGTCGCGCATCCGCTCCCGAACCTCCTGGATCGAAAGCATCACCCCGTTCTCATCGACCACGTAGGCATCGAACGTGGGATCGACCCAAACCCACTTGTCGAGCGTCGCGGAATAGACGACATTAATAACGTGACAGTCATTGACCATCTTCCGGGGCATGCAGGTCACGAAGCGCGACTTGAAACCCATCGCCAGATAGCACTCGTTGAGCACCTGAGCCATCATACGGCAGTTGATTCCCCGGTTCTCCTTGCGGCACACCTCGATCAGATCGATCGCGTTGCGAGAGGTCGGATTGCGGGAACTGCCGTCGTGACGTACCGCATTGTGCACCCAGTGCATCAGGTTCCGGATCTTCGACAGTTCGTCGCCGCTGCCGGCAATACTGTCCAAGTTGAAATACTCCCGCACCCGCACCAGATCGCGGTCGTTGGGATCGGCATAGCGGAACCGGGGAAGAGAATCCGTCGGCGCAGAGGAATCGTAAGGCCCCGCCTGCCGCAAGATCCACATGAAATCGCCCTGCTCACGAGCTTTTTCTACAGTCTCCGCATATCCCCTCTCGGAGCGGATATTGTCCAGATCGGGATCTTCGATCATCCAGGAGTAATCGCAGTTCCCGCAATCGACATAGGCCGCAAGGCTCGCCACAGCCGCCCTGCGTTTGTTCAGTCGGGACTGTGCACAAGCCAGGTTGTAATATTCGCCTCTCAAATAGCCGCCGTAATTCCACTCGTCGAGCTGCGTCCGGACACTATCGGGCAATGTCTCGAAAAGGCGGATCGCCTCCCGGTACTCACGCTCCGCTTCCGCATACCTCTTCGCTTCCATCGCCCGATTCCCACGCTCGCAACAGGAATGGACCGGAGCTAACAACTCTTCAAAACTCTGGGCCGGCGAAGCGGTTATGCAGAATGCCGCAACCACCGATAAAAGCAACTTTTTCATACACTTCCAATTTAATGGGTTCAAAACTTTCCGAAAGATAGAAAAAATTCCCCCCCCCCATAATTTTCGGCAAAAAAATTTACATCCGGTCATAATTTCGGCGCAAAATCCGCGAACTCCGAAAAAATATCCTATATTTGTAGATTGAAACAGAGCGTTTTCGCCCGGCAAACAGCGAAAAGACGGATTCTATCGTCGGATCGCGTGCGCGAAAACGGAACAAAGAATTTTATTTATGTCGGAAAACAGACTCAAAATAGGCATCACGCAGGGTGATCCGAACGGCATCGGCTGGGAAGTCATTCTCAAGACTTTCGCCGATCCGCGTATGACGGAACTCTGCACGCCCGTCATCTACGGATCCCTGAAAGCGGCGGAATTTTACCAGAAAACCATCGCCGATCTGGAACCCGTCCCCTTCCATATCGCCTCTTCGATACACGAGATACGCCGGGGCAAGATCAACCTGATTCTCTGCGGCGACGAAACGAAGATCGAGCCGGGTACGGCCTCGCCGGAGGCGGGCCGGGCGGCAGCCGAGGCGCTCCACGCCGCCGTGCGCGACCTGCGGGACGAACAGCTCGATGCACTGGTCACGGCTCCGATCGACAAGGAGTCGATCCAGTCGGACGACTTCCGCTATACGGGACACACCGAATTTCTGGCGGCCGAGCTGGGCGGCGAACCCCTGATGATGATGTGCAGCGACCTGCTCCGCATGGGATTGGTCACGATCCACATCCCGGTCACCGAGATCAGCCACGACCTGACCCGGCAGAAGATCGTCACACGGCTCGAACAGCTGCGTTCGTCGCTCAAGGCGGATTTCGGCATCGTCGAACCCCGTATCGCGGTGCTGGCACTCAATCCTCACGCGGGCGACGGCGGTCTGCTCGGTTCGGAAGAGGAACACATCATCCGACCGGCAGTCAATGAGGCTTACGAAAAAGGCATACTCGCTTTCGGCCCCTTCGCTGCCGACGGATTCTTCGCCAGCGGCCACTACCGGGATTACGACGCAGTACTAGCCATGTATCACGATCAGGGACTCACGCCGTTCAAGACCCTCTCGCCCGACGGGGTGAATTTCACGGCCTGCCTGGGCAGCGTGCGGACATCGCCCGATCACGGCGTGGCGTTCGACATCGCCGGACAGGACAAGGCCGACCCGCAATCGATGCGCAACGCCATCTACCTGGCCACGGACATCGTGAACAACCGCCGCGCCTGGGCCGAATGGACGAGCAACCCGCTGCCGCACGCCGAGCGCGAACGGGGCGGAAGGGACTTGTCCGTGAAGGACCTGCCCGATACGGAGAAAGAGAGTTAAACCGGCTGAACGCGGCTCCGAAAACCGAACGGATAGTCGGCTCCGTAAATCGGACGGCACGCACTCTCCCGACGGTCCCGGCCGATTCAAGGCATAGTGTCATACGGCAACGGAGCCGATCCGGACAAGAAACCGCTTCCCGGCACGTTCCTTGTCACAAGCATAAGCGACAATCCGGCCCTATCCGCCTGCGCGGACAAGCCCGCCGGAAAGCCGCAGGCAAAACAGTAAAACCGGGCGAACCGGAGGTGTATTCCGTCTCGTAATTGTGGAAGCGCCGAAGGCCCCAAAACAATAATTTACAAATGATTAAAATCACCTTTCCGGACGGCAACGTCAAAGAGTTCGCCAAAGGGACTACGGCTTATCAGATCGCCGAGAGTATCAGCCCTCGTTTAGCTGCCGACTCCCTGGCCGCATCGGTAAACGGCGCGACCGTCGATCTCAACCGCGCCATCGAAGAGGACGCTTCGATCAAATTCTACAAGTGGGACGACCCCGAAGGCAAGCACGCTTTCTGGCACACCTCGTCGCACCTGCTGGCCGAGGCGCTCGAAGCCCTCTATCCGGGCATCAAGTTCGGCATCGGCCCGGCGATCGAGAACGGATTCTACTACGACGTGGACTCACCCGTGCCCATCACCGAAGCCGATCTGGAAACCATCGAGAAGAAGATGATCGAACTTTCGCGCAACAAGGAGCAACTCATCCGCACGGAAGTATCGAAAGCCGACGCGCTGAAGAATTTCACCGAAAAGGGCGATCCTTACAAAGTGGAGCTGATCCGCGACCTGGAAGACGGCACGATCTCGTTCTACACCAACGGCGCATTCACCGACCTCTGCCGGGGACCGCACCTGCCCAACACGGGGTTGATCAAGGCCATCAAGCTCACCTCGGTCGCCGGAGCCTACTGGCGCGGCAACGAGAAGAACAAGATGCTCACCCGCATTTACGGCATCTCCTTCCCCAAGAAGTCGATGCTCGACGAGTATCTGGCGATGATGGAGGAGGCCAAGAAACGCGACCACCGCAAGCTGGGCAAGGAGCTGGAGCTTTTCTGCTTCTCGCAACGCGTAGGCCAGGGGCTACCCCTGTGGCTTCCCAAAGGCGCTGCCCTGCGCGACCGCCTGGAACAGTTCCTGCGCGGCGTACAGAAGGAGTACGGCTACCAGCAGGTCATCACGCCCCACATCGGCAATAAGGAACTGTACGTGACCTCCGGCCACTACGCCAAATACGGCAAGGACTCGTTCCAGCCGATCCACACCCCGATCGAGGGCGAGGAGTACCTGCTCAAACCGATGAACTGCCCGCACCACTGCGAGATCTACCGCTCGAAGCCCCGTTCGTACA
>OLSA01000843.1_pt1 | contig 26327 bp, 20 predicted proteins | sample 1672731 | NCBI WGS metagenome assembly OLSA01 (sample SAMEA3136718, study PRJEB25190) | human gut metagenome | biome: human gut; feature: human-associated habitat; material: faeces | place: Austria | collected 2013
GTGATCAATGCGATCGTGTGGGTTCAAGTCCCATCTTCCGCAGTAAGATAAGACCAAGAGTACAGAACAAAGTATTCTTGGTTTTTTTATATATAAAACCGTTCTGCTTGGAAAATAATATTGGAAAAGAAAAAAAGAAGAAAACCGCCCCGGACAGACTTTTCCATTCCCCCGGTTCGGTAATCTTCTTTTCCTTCTATTCAAAGTTATCTTTTACAGAAAGAAATATTCCTGCAAAACCAATAACTTATTCACACTCTCTGATCCTCTTTCTCAGCGGCAGCACAAGTGCCGGAGATACAGACAGCTCGTCCAGTCCCATCTTAAGGAATTCTTCTGTAAGTTCAAGATCTGCACCCAGTTCTCCACAGATACCAATCCATTTTCCCTCTGCATGTGCATTATCTGCTGCCATTTTGATCATGGCAAGCACTGCCGGATGATGCGGATCATAGAACGCATCCAGCTTCTGGTTCTGACGGTCGATCGCCAGTGTATACTGTGTCAGGTCATTGGTTCCCACACTGAAGAAATCCACTTCCTTCGCAAGCTCACGGCTCATCATAACCGCTGCCGGTGTCTCGATCATAATACCAAGCTCCACATCTTCTTTATATGGGATACCCTCTGCTTTCAGTTCCGCTTTCACTTCTGCAATGATCTCTTTGATCTTCTTTACTTCACTTACGGAAATGATCATTGGGAACATAATGGACAGGTTTCCATATACCGCCGCACGGTAAAGGGCCCGCAGCTGCGTCTTGAAAATTTCCGGTCTCGTCAGACAGATACGAATTGCTCTGTATCCCAGTGCCGGGTTCTCTTCTTTGTCAAGTCCAAAGTAATCCACCTGCTTGTCTGCTCCGATATCCAGGGTACGGATAATGACCTTTTTGCCTGCCATATTTTCTGCAACCTGTTTGTATACCTGGAACTGCTGTTCTTCGGTCGGGAAATCTTCGCTTTCCAGATACAGGAACTCACTTCGGAAAAGTCCGATCCCTCCTGCATCATTTTTAAGTACGGCGCCCACATCGGAAAGATTACCGATATTCGCATAGACATTGATCTTCTGTCCGGAAAGGGTGACATTCTCTTTGCCCTTCAGTTCTTCCAGAAGTGTTTTCTGTCTGCGGTCTTCTTCGCGCTTTTCGGTCATAGCCTTCATGGTCTCTTCATCCGGATCAATGTAGATGGTCCCGGTAAAGCCGTCGATGGCTGCCATATGTCCGTCATATTCTTTTGCAAGCCCTTCTCCCAGACCAATAACGGCCGGGATGTTCATGGTCCTTGCAAGGATTGCCGTATGGGAATTTGCTGATCCGTACATGGTTGCAAATGCAAGCACTTTGGACTTGTCGAGCTGAACAGTCTCACTCGGTACCAGATCATCTGCTGCCACGATCACCGGTTCATCTGCCACAACACCGCTTTCCCCGGCATCCGAAAGGATACCGAGAAGTCGGTCCGATACATCTTTTACATCGGCCGCACGTCCCTGCATGTAAGCATCATCCATAGATGCAAACATCCGGGAGAAGTTATCTCCTGTCGTCGCAACAGCATACTCTGCGTTGACTTCCTGGGTAGTAATAATATTCTTAATCGAATCCACATAATCCAGATCCATCAGCATCATCTGATGTACTTCAAAAATTGCCGCATTGGCTTCTCCTACATCTTCCATTGCCTTGTCATACAACTCACCGAGCTGTGCGATCGCAGTCTCCTGGGCATCCTCAAAACGTGCCACCTCTGCTTCGGTATCCTCTACATGATACCGTCTTACCTGCTTTTCCTGTCTTTTATAGAAAGCAATCTTCCCGATGGCTACGCCACCAAAAACACTTTTACCACTTAGTGTAATCATAATCCTACAGATTCTCCTCTAATACTTTCTGGATTTCGGCGATTGCGTCTTCTTCGTCTTCGCCTTCAGCTGTGATGATAACCTCATTTCCTTTTTTTACGCCAAGACTCATAACTGCCATAATGCTCTTTGCATTAACTTCACGTGTATCTCCTGCTTTTTTGATCTTAATATCTGAAGTTTTTTTCGCAATTGCTTTTACCAGAATTCCTGCCGGTCTTGCGTGGATTCCCTGTGCATCTGTTACTACATACTTAAATTCTTTCATGATTCAACACTCCTGTTCTTTAAAAAATATTTAGAAAATTAATAAGTTACTGCTCTGCTTTCAATGGCTTTTTGAGTAATACAATTCCCGCCATTGCTACGACAGCTCCTACAACCAATGCTATCAAAAACATCAATGGATTGTCAATAATTCCGATGACAAAAATTCCTCCATGCGGAGCTCTTGATCCGCATCCAAACATCATGGATAATGCGCCTGCTATTGCAGAACCAACTATACATGGCGGAATGATTCGAAGCGGATCAGATGCTGCAAATGGAATGGCTCCTTCTGTGATAAAAGAAAGTCCCATGATGTAGTTTGTGATACTTGTCTGCTGTTCACTCTTTGTGAAACGGTTTTTAAAAAATGTGGTGGCAAGTGCGATTGCGATCGGTGGAACCATACCTCCGATCATAACAGATGCCATAATATCAAACTGTCCACTTGCGATGGATGCCGTTCCAAATACATATGCCGCTTTGTTGAACGGTCCGCCAAAATCAATGGACATCATACCTGCAAGAACCGCTCCCAGAAGCATCTTGCTGGATTCTCCCATTCCGGAAAGGACATTATTCAGCCAGGTGTTAAATGCTCCAACCGGTGGGTTTACGATAAAGATCATAAATGCTGCCATGATCAGAATCCCAAAGAATGGATACAGAAGAACCGGTTTTGTCCCTTCCAGAGTTTTCGGAAGCTTGTCAAACAATTTCTTCAATCCGATCATCAGGTACCCTGCTGCAAATCCGGCGATCAGTGCACCGAAGAATCCGGATGAAATCCATGCGTCTTCTGCAAGAAATACAGAAGTTCCGGCTTTTGCAAGAAGTCCGCCTACAATACCAGGCATCAATGCCGGTCTGTCACCAATTGCCATTGCAATATAACCGGCAAGGATCGGGAACATCATCCCAAACGCTGTATTTCCAACGGTGTTGAAGAATTTTGCAAGTGGAGTTCCACTACCAAATGCTGCTGTACCTGCATTTGCACCGTCAACCAGGAAAGAAAGTGCGATCAGGATTCCACCGCCGATTACGAACGGAAGCATATGGGATACTCCATTCATCAGGCTCTTATAAATCTTGCGTCCGATGGTATCTCCGTCAGATGACGCACCACCCTCTTCTGTTGCTCCACCCTTGCTGTGATAAACTGGAGCGTTTCCACTCAAGGCACGTTCGATCAGCTCCTGTGCTTTGTTGATTCCGTCAGATACCTTTGTACTGATCAGCGGCTTGCCGTCAAATCTTGCCATTGCGACATCCTTGTCGGCTGCAATGATGATACAGTCACAGGCAGCGATTTCTTCCGGTGTCAGTACGTTCTTGGCACCACCAGATCCGTTTGTTTCTACCTTGATGGTAACTCCCATTTCTTTCGCTTTCTTTTCCAGACCTTCCGCCGCCATGTAAGTATGGGCGATACCGGTCGGACATGCGGTAACTGCGAGGATCTGATACGGTTTTGCAGATGCATCCGCCGGAGCTTCTGCTTTTTCTTCTGCTTCTTCCGGGAATTTTTCTTTCTCGGCTGCATCAACATAAGCAAGGAATTCATCAACATCCTTTGCATGAAGCAGCTTGTTTCTGAAATCCTCATCCATCAGAAGCATGGACAGACGACTGAGTACTTCCAGATGTACATTGTCCTCTGTATTTGGTGCTGCGATCAGGAAAATAAGGTATGCCGGTTCTCCGTCCAGAGAATCGTAATCTACACCCTCCGGAAGTACCATGGCTGCAAGTCCCGGTGCGCTTACCGCTTCAGTCTTGCCATGCGGGATTGCAATGCCTTCACCAATTCCTGTAGTTCCTTCTTCTTCTCGTTTAAAGACGGTTTCACGATAGGTGTCAATGTCATTGATGTTCCCGCCTTCTGCCATCAGATCGACCATTTCACGGATGACCTGCTCTTTGGAGTCTGCCTTGCCATCGAGGCAAATACTTTGCTTTTTGAGTAAGTCTGTAATCTTCATTTTGTCATTCCTCCCATTTGATTTTATATATGGTACACTTCTGCCGGTTCTCCAAGAAGTGCAACAATCTCATCTCTTGTAGCGAGCCACGAACAGAATGCCGAAGCGCTTCCTGCCGCCACACCCAGACGGAATGCTTTTTCCATATCTTTTGTATTCAGATATCCGGTAATAAATCCTGCCACCATAGAATCACCTGCGCCAACAGAATTGACAACCTTTCCTTTCGGAGGCATGGTCTCATAAACTTTTCCATCCTTTGTCACAAGGATCGCTCCGTCACCTGCCATGGATACCAGTACATGCTGTGCTCCAAGTGCCTGTAATTTCTTCGCATAAATGATGATGTCTTCTTTTCTCTTCAGTTCTACGTTAAACATCTCACCTAACTCATGGTTGTTCGGCTTGATCAGGAACGGATGATATTTCATAACTTTTAAAAGAAGATCCTTGGTTGCATCCACTACAAAACGGATTTCTTTTCCGGAAAGTCTCTCCAGGATTCTCTCATAAATATCTTCTGGCAGAGTATTCGGAATACTTCCTGCAAGGATCAGTACATCGCCTTCTTCCAGCTTATCCAGCTTTTCATATAATGCCTGGATTGCTTCTTCTGTGATAACCGGTCCCTGTCCGTTGATCTCAGTCTCAGTTCCTGCATTGATCTTTACATTGATTCGGCTATTACCTTCTTTTAACGGGATAAAATCTGTCTCACATCCGAACTCTTCCAGCATCTTTTCCAGTACATCTCCGGTAAATCCTGCCTTGAATCCAAGCGCTTTGCTCTTAAGTCCCAGATTGGAAAGGATCACAGATACGTTGTTTCCTTTTCCTCCCGGATAGATATGTTCGCTTGTTGTCCGGTTGATCTCTCCCGGGATCAGCTGATCTGCCTGTACCACATAGTCCAAAGACGGGTTAAATGTCACTGTGTAAATCATTATTTTGCAACCTCCACAATATTTTTATATTTGTTAAATGTAGCATCCTTAAGCTTTGTTGTAATGATGTCCACTGCATCCAGTTCTGAAAATGTTACCGGTGCTACCTGACCGAATTTGGTTGAATCTGCAAGGATGTAAGCCTTTGCGCTTCTTAAGATTGCCATCTCTTTGATCGCAGCCTCCCGGATATCCGGTGTGGTGCATCCACTCTCTATATGAATCCCATTGGTTCCGAAGAATCCTTTTGTGAAATGATATCTTCCCAGGGTTTTCATTGCTTCCTCTCCGACCAGTGCCAGCGTTGCTTCTTTTAATTCCCCACCGATCAGATAAACTATACAACCTTTCTGTGTCAGCTTCTTCGCATGCATGATTCCGTTTGTCACATACACAGCGTCCTGCTCTGTCAGGAAATCAATCAGGAAATCCGTGGTCGTTCCGGCATCGATATAAACAAAATCATCTTTTTCAATCAGAGATGATGCATACTTTCCGATCTGCACCTTTTCATCAATGTTCAGATCCTGTCTGACTGCAACAGATTCGTCTCTGGTGTACTGCGCCATATTGACTGCGGTTGCACCACCATGTACCTTGATCAGCTTTCCTTTTTTATGAAGTGTTGTCAGATCTCTTCGTATCGTTGACTCTGACATATCCAGAAGCTCGGTCAGTTCCTGAACAGTGATTGTCTTGTGTTCATTCACTAATTTCAGAATTTCACTGAATCTTTCTTCTGCAAGCACTTATCTCACCTCCATTTCGACTGGTTATGACTGATTTATTCAATTGTATTTCATATTCCAGTCATTTTCAATCATTTATTCTCTTTTTCGTTCATCTTTAGGTCTAATATATCGCCTTTTTCAGTCAAAGTCAATCATTTTCAGCCATAAATAACTACCAAAAAAATAGGGATGATTTTGTGCATTTTTATGGGTGTGGAACCGGTGGTGCCAGAGTTCCGACTTGTGTTTCATCTCCATTGCACTCAACGGAATTGGAAATGGATATAGTCGGAACGGAACTCTGCTTCTACGTTACTGGCAAAATGCAGCAAAAGGCTTTGTTTAACCTAACCAAATGCAAATTTATACTTTTCTCTTATATGCAAAAAAGCCAAAGCACTTTTTTAAGTTATATTGAATGATAACTTATCTTTAAGTACTTTGACTTTTTATTTAGGCAAAATCAAACAGGGATAACTGATTGGTCTCCGGGAGGTCGCCCAGCAAACCCATATCTGCCATCAAGTCAACCAATGTCTTGCTGACTTTTGTTCTCTGACGGAAATCATCTTTAGAGAGGTATGGTCCGTCTTTAGCGGCAATTTCCATAGCCTCGGCGGCTTTATCGCCCATGCCGTCAATGGTGTTGAACGGTGGAAGGAGCTTGTCGCCGACGATCTGGAACTTGGATGCTTTGGATTTGTAGATATCGATCGGTAAAAAATCAAATCCTCTGGCATACATTTCCAGTACATTTTTCATATCTTTTAAGGTATCCTGATCTTTTTTACTGAGCTGATTGAGTTCTGCTCTTCTTTTATATTCTTTCATATGGTAGAGAAGTTTTTCTTTTCCCTGTCCCATCAGTTCGTAAGAGAATGCAGATGCACGGATTCCGAAGTATGCCGCATAATAAGCAAGCGGATAATTGATCTTGCAGTAGGCAATTCGGTATGCCATCATGACATAAGCTGCAGCATGGGCTTTCGGGAACATGTATTTGATCCGCTCACAGGACCAGATATACCATTCCGGCACGTCATGCTCCAGCATATCTTTTTTAAACTGTGACCACTCTTTACATTTTCCTTTTGCGACGGTTCCTTTACGCACACGTTCCATGATTGTGAAGGATTCTTCACTTTCAACACCTTTGTTGATCAGATAAGTCATGATATCATCACGGGTACAGATTGCCGTGGAAATGGTTGCCTTTCCTTCTTCAATCAGGGTCTGTGCATTGTTCAGCCACACATCTGTTCCATGAGACAGACCTGAAATACGGATTAGGTCCGAAAGTGTCTTTGGCTTGGTATCAATTACCATCTGGATAACAAAATCTGTACCAAACTCCGGAACTCCCAGACAACCAAGCGGACATCCGTCAATGTCCTCCGGTGTGATACCGAGCACCTCTGTTCCTGCAAAAAGTCCCATTACACCTGGATCATCCAATGGAATATCAGTCGCTTTAAATACATTATTCACTCCATCGTATTTATTGTCCATCGCATCGGAATTGATCAGCTCTTCCAGCGTTTTGATCATGGTCGGATCATCGTGTCCGAGAATATCCAGTTTCAAAAGGTTGTGGTCGATGGAATGATAATCAAAATGAGTGGTGATAATATCGGTCGTCATATCATTTGCCGGATGCTGGATTGGAGTGAAAGAGTTAATGTCCTCTCCATGCGGAAGAACTACGATTCCCCCCGGATGCTGTCCGGTACTTCGGCGGATTCCGGTACAGCCAGCTACGATACGATCGATCTCGCAGTTTCGCTTACGGTCACCACGCTCCTCATAATAGTTCTTCACATATCCATAAGCCGTCTTTTCTGCAAGTGCGGCAATGGTTCCGGCACGGAAGGTCTGACCTTTTCCGAAAATAACCTCCGTATACTTATGCGCTTTACTCTGGTAATCTCCGGAGAAGTTCAGGTCGATATCCGGCTCTTTGTTTCCCTTGAATCCAAGGAAAGTCTCAAATGGAATATCAAATCCGTCTTTGACCAGCTTCTGTCCACAGACCGGACAGTTCTTATCCGGCATATCGTGTCCACAGCCACCCACATATTTTTTCACTTCTTCCGAATCAAAATCACTATAGTGACAATTGCTGCAATAGTAATGTGGAACCAGAGGATTGACCTCCGTGATTCCTGCCATAGTTGCAACGAATGAAGATCCTACCGAACCACGGGATCCTACCAGGTAACCATCCTCGTTGGATTTCCATACCAGCTTCTGCGCAATGATATACATAACCGCAAATCCATTGGAAATGATGGAATTCAGTTCTCTTTCCAGTCGTTCATGTACAATCTCCGGAAGGGGATCCCCGTACATAGAATGGGCTTTATTATAACAGATATCTCGCAGCATCTGGTCGGAATTCTCAATAACCGGAGGACACTTATCCGGGCGGACCGGAGAAATCTTCTCGATCATATCCGCGATCAGATTGGTGTTCCTGATCACAACTTCATACGCTTTTTCCGAACCAAGGTAGGCAAATTCATCCAGCATTTCCTCCGTTGTACGAAGGTATAGTGGTGCCTGCTTATCGGCATCTCCAAATCCTTTTCCTGCCATGATGATCCGGCGGTATACCTCATCTTCCGGATCCATGAAATGTACGTCACAGGTTCCCACGACCGGTTTGTGGAACTGCTCCCCAAGATGCACGATCTTCCGGTTCAGATCCATGATATCTTCCATAGAATTGACCGAAGTTACTTTGTCACTCTCTACCATAAATGCATTGTTTCCAAGCGGCTGAATTTCCAGATAGTCATAAAAATCCACGATCTTCGCGATCGTCTCATCCGGCTTTCCATCCAGAAGTGCACGGTAAAGCTCTCCGGCTTCGCAGGCACTTCCCACGATCAGACCTTCCCGGTGCTCATTTAGCACACTTTTCGGGATACGGGGTCTGCGATTATAGTAAACCAGATGGGATGCAGAAACAAGCTGATACAAATTCACACGACCAATGTCATTTCTTGCAAGAATAATGACATGATAAGTCGGAAGCTTTTTAATAGAATCCGGGTTCAGATCCCCAAATTCATTAACTTTTGCAAGCGTTGTCAGTTCCCGTTCTTTGAGCATCTGCACAAATTTCACAAAGATTTCTGCCGTGCAGCCTGCATCATCAACTGCGCGGTGATGATTCTCCAGGGAAATATTTAAAGCTTTTGCAACGGTATCCAGCTTGAAACGGTTCAGTGCCGGAAGAAGGACACGGGCAAGTGCAACGGTATCTACATAAGTAAAATCAGCCTCAATCTTCTGCCTTTTGCAGTTCTGCTCGATAAATCCCACATCAAAAGAAGCATTATGCGCCACCAGAACCGCATCGCCAATAAATTCTATAAACTGCGGCAAGATTGTCTCAATATCCAGCGAACCGATGACCATCTCATCGGTGATGCCGGTAAGTTCCGTGATACGGAACGGGATCGGACGTTTCGGATTGACAAAGGTACTGAACTTATCTGTAATCTTCCCGTCTTCCACTTTTACCGCGCCAATCTCGATGATCCGGTCAGTCACAGCGGAAAAACCGGTTGTCTCGATATCGAATACCACGTAAGTGCCTTCCAGGTCCTGTCCTTTTTCGTTCTCTGCGATCTTAGTCAGATCATCTACCAGATATCCTTCCACTCCATAAATAACTTTAAATGGATCATCCTTATCCAGATCCTCGATCACATGATTGGCATCGGTAAACCCCTGCACCACACCATGATCGGTGATCGCAATTGCCGGGTGCCCCCAGTCATGTGCTCGCTTTACCAGATCTTTTGCCTCGGAAACACCATCCATATCGCTCATCTTGGTATGGCAGTGAAGCTCCACGCGTTTTTCCGGATACTTGTCTTTTCTTGTTACACGGAAATCCGAAGTTTTGCGGATTCCGGTTACAGAACCAATGGTCAGCTCTCCATCAAATTTATCAATCGTCGTAACTCCTTTGATTTTCAGAAATACACCTTTTTTAATCTCCGCAAGCAGATCCGGGAGCTGGTCATTGCGGGTAAACATCTTGACCATGATCGTGTCGGTAAAGTCGGTCACGGCAAACATGACGATTGTCTTTTCGTTCCGGATCTCACGGGTATCAAAGCTGATCACCTGTCCCCGGAAAGTAATCTCACCCATCTCTCCGGTAACTGTCTTCAGCTCGATCGGCATATCGTCAAAGTCCCGTCCATAGATTACGTTCGGGTCATCGGAGCGCTTGAGCGGATAATCCCGACGCACAAAGCTTCCCTTGCCACTTTTGAACCCACTGGACTTTCCTGCAAATTCCTGTTTTTTCGGAGTCTCCGGTTTCTTCTGTTCCTGTTTATTCTGCGTACTTGATGCATCTGCTTCTTTAGCGGCATCTTCTGCTTTTTCCGCTTTCTTCTTTGATACGCCTTCCGTTTCTTTTGCTTTTGCCGCCTCTTCCGTGGCATGCTGTGCCTGCAGCTTCTGATTCCTTTCCCTGATCGCATCTACTTCCTGTTGAAGCTGCATTTCATTGAATTTCTTGTATTTGCTCTCTCCTACTTCTTCATAATCAATTTCTACATCCACCGGCACGTGGAAACGGTTCTCAAAGACATCCTTCAGATAGCTGGTGATCTCGCTGGTCTTTCCCTCTGCAACAATCGTGTCCGCCATAGTCAGACACATAGTACGCTCCCCTTCGAAGTGGCACTTTGCCTTCTGGAACATATTTTTCTCCAGCACACTTTTCTGCTCCAGCTCAAAAAGAATACTCTCCTTGTAGGCATGCATCAGGTTCTCCGGCGTATACTGCTCGGAAAGCCGGTATTCCTCGATGATCGTCACCGGAATATTTCCCTGCGAAAACAGCTGTTCCTCAATCTGGTTCTCCACATAACATACCGTTTTCTTCGGGATCAGATGGGTACTGTAAATATAAACCTTGATATGATTTCTGGCTGAAGTGGAGGTGATTTTCGTCACCTCCACCTTTTCAAACAACATATGGCTGTCGTTATCGATATTCAATGTTGGAAACACATCAAAAAATAGCTTTGTCATCTTCTATTCGCCCCAATGTTCCAGTTCATTACGAAGTGCATCTAAAAGTTCATCCTCTTTTACCTTGCGGATGATCTCTCCTTTTTTGATCAGAAGTCCTTCCCCAATTCCCCCTGCGATTCCAAGATCAGCCTCTCTTGCTTCTCCAGGACCATTTACCACGCATCCCATCACTGCAACCTTGATATCAAGTGGATATTCAGCAACCATCGTCTCTACTTTATTGGCAAGTCCGATCAGATCAATCTTGGTACGTCCACAAGTCGGGCAGGATACAACTTCAATTCCTCCTTTTCTAAGTCCCAGTGCTTTCAGGATCAGTTTTGCACTCTTGATCTCTTCTAATGGATCCCCTGTCAGCGATACACGAATCGTATCTCCGATTCCCTGATAAAGGATGATTCCAAGTCCTACTGAAGATTTAATATTGCCTGAAAGCAGCGTCCCGGACTCGGTGATTCCCACATGTAACGGATACGGGCATTTCTTTGCGATCAGCTCATGCGCTTTTACACACATCATGACATCTGAAGACTTAATACTGACCACCAGATTGTCATAGCCCATGTTCTCGATCATGTGTACCTTGTCAAGTGCACTTTCCACGATTCCCTCTGCAGTCACGCCACCATATTTTTCCAGAAGGTTCTTCTCCAGCGAACCACTGTTCACCCCGACACGGATCGGAATCTCGTATTCTTTTGCTTTCTCCACAACCGCACGGACTCTGTCCTCACTTCCGATATTCCCCGGATTGATACGGATTTTATCTGCACCGTTTTCAATTGCAGCAATCGCAAGACGATAATCAAAATGTATATCTGCAACCAGTGGAATATGGATCTGTTTCTTAATCTCTTGTAAAGCCTGTGCTGCTTCCATATTCGGAACTGCACAGCGGATAATCTCGCATCCTGCCTTTTCCAGAGCAAGAATCTGTGCAACTGTAGATTCCACGTCCTCTGTCTTTGTATTTGTCATGGACTGGATCGCTACCGGATTGCCTCCACCGATCTTTCTTCCTCCGATATTTATTACTTTTGTCTCCTTCCTTGTCATCTGCTTTTAACCTCCTGTTCTCACACAAAACCCTCTGCCTGCGGACTTTCGTGCCCACAGAGAGAGGGTTCTCTTTATTTGCCTGCTTTTTCAAAAATCATCTGGTCTCCATAATCCCACTCGGTAAGTGTAAGCTTGGTTCCGTCCACACTGTAATTGAATGTAGTGAGTACAGAATTGATCGCCTGCTCTACTTCCGATGCAGTTACATTATCACCAAGTTCTTTCGCTGTCTCATCCAGCTCTTCCTGCTTTACAGTAAATGTAATCTGCTTTGCCTTGATATCCAGTGTATATCCAAGCTCCACCTCCACATCCTTACCATCGATCAGGTTCTTCCAGTCAAGCTCTGCCTCATTATGATCATCTACTTCCAGTATCATATCACTCTCATCATGCTTCCACTTTCCTTCCAGCGGATTTCCGAAAAATCCCTGGTAAATGAAATATCCAGCCACGATAATGATCAGAACGGTCGTAATTCCTGTCACATAGTTCCACACACGGCTTCTTTTATCTTCATCATTCTTTGCAATAATCATAGAATCAAGCCCTCCACATCATGTCAATCTTATAATTCATTATACGGGTTTTAACTTTCACTGTCAACGGGGACTGCAAAGAAGAAGATTCAATGTGACTGACGCCATAAAAATCTTATATTCAATTACTGAATATGCGGAAATACCGGTTTGAGTGCCGGATAAATCTGACGGAACTCCTGGTATCTCTTTTCGTATTTTTCAACCAGTTCTGCTTCCGGTTCTACGGTATCTACAATCTTAACCAGCTTGTCAGCTGCTGCTTCTACGCTTTCGTATTCGCCGCATCCGACTGCTGCAAGGATTGCACCTCCAAGTGCCGGTCCTTCTTCGCTCTCGATGATATCCACTTTCAGGTTCATGATATTGGCAATCATCTTTCTCCAAAGAGGACTCTTTGCTCCACCACCGCAGATCTTGGTACGTTCAATCTTGATTCCAAGGCTTTTTGCAACTTCAAGGGAATCACGGAGTGCAAATACAACTCCTTCCAGTACTGCCTGCATCATATCTGCTCTTGTGGTATCCATCGTCATACCGGTAAAGGTAGCTCTTGCATATGGATCATTGTGCGGTGAACGCTCTCCCATCAGATATGGAAGATAGAACACATGGTTCTCACCTAACTTTGTAATATCTTTCTGCTCTGCTGCAAAATCATCCGTGTGAAGAATCTCTTCTGCCCACCATTTATTGCAGGATGCAGCACTTAACATGCATCCCATCAGATGATAATGACCGTCTGCATGTGCAAAAGAATGCAGAGCATTGTTCTTATCTACGCCGAAGTTTGCACTGGAAATAAAGATGGTTCCGGATGTTCCAAGGGAAATGTTACATCTTCCGTCACCAACTGTTCCTGTTCCGACAGCTGCCGCTGCATTATCACCTGCTCCTGCAATAATTTTTACATTTTCAGAAAGTCCGAGTTCTGCTGCTACTTCCGGCTTCAGACTTCCTACGACTTCGTAACTTTCATAAAGTTTCGGAAGCTGTTCTTCTGTTACGCCGCAGATGTCCATCATTTCTTTGGACCAGCATTTGTGTTCTACATCCATCAGAAGCATGCCGGATGCATCCGAATAATCAGAGCAGAAGCTTCCTGACAGGCAGTATGCCAGATAATCTTTTGGAAGCATGATCTTTGTGATCTTTGCAAAATTCTCCGGCTCATTTTTCTTTACCCACAGGATCTTCGGTGCGGTAAATCCAGTAAATGCAATGTTTGCTGTGTATTTAGAAAGCGTTTCTTTTCCGATCTCGTTATTCAGATAATCCGTCTCTTCTGTGGTACGTCCATCGTTCCAGAGAATTGCCGGGCGGATGACCTGGTCGTCTTTATCCAGAATGACCAGTCCGTGCATCTGTCCACCAAAGCTGATTCCTGCAACCTGGCTCTTATCACACTCAGAAGTCAGTTCTTTGATGCCTTCTACGGACTGGGTAAACCAGTCTTCCGGATGCTGTTCTGACCAGCCCGGATGTGGGAAGTATAATGGGTATTCTTTTGAAACAATTTTTTTGATGTCGCCTTTTTCATCCATTAACAGAAGTTTTACTGCGGATGTTCCAAGGTCTACGCCTATATAGAGCATGATGTACCTCCTTGTTAGGGTTTTTGTATCAACCTGACGGATTCGAGGGATTGTGACCAGATTATAGAAAATAAATATTGCATCTTCCAATCGGCAAAGCATTCCGATGAGCCTCTTAGGGCGGAAATTGTGTCAGCAATGGCTTCCACAATTTCTGAGTCTCATCTTCATTGCCTCAAATGGAATCTGCCATATTTATTTTCTATAATCTGGTCCTCAAGACATTGAACCGCCTGCTTGAAACATAAATCCTGTCTTTAATTCGTGTTTCTTTGTACTATAAAGGGGCGGGTTCATTCAGCCGCCCCTTATATGATTGTGTATAGTTTTAATTAGCCCCAAGGATTTTCTGTTGGGTAACGTACACCTTTTGGCTGGTTGTAGCCGATTTCGTCTACCGGTACTCCGATGTATTTGAATACTTCGTAAAGTGCTTTTCCGTAATGTCCGAATGCTACGGCTCCGTGATGCGGGAAGTTCTTTTCGATCAGTACATGACGATAGAATCTGCCCATTTCCGGAATTGCGAAGATTCCGATTGCTCCGAAGGAACGTGTTGCTACCGGAAGGACTTCACCGTGTGCAATGTAAGCTCTCAGTATATTGTCTGATGTGCTCTGCAGACGGAAGAACGTGATATCTCCAGGTTTGATATCTCCTTCAAGTGTTCCCTGTGTTACTTCGACTGGAAGAGATCTTGCCATGATCATCTGGTATTTCATTTCGCAGAATGAAAGTTTAGATGATGCAGTATTTCCACAGTGGAATCCCATGAATGTATCTTTCAGTGTGTAATCGAATTTACCCTTAATGTCTTCTTCATAAAGGTCAGCCGGTACAGAGTTGTTAATATCAAGGAGTGTTACAGTGTCTTCACTTACAACTGTTCCGATGAATTCGCTGAGTGCTCCATAGATATCTACTTCGCAGGATACCGGAATTCCCTGTGCTGTCAGACGGCTGTTGACATAGCATGGTACAAATCCGAACTGTGTCTGGAATGCAGGCCAGCATTTTCCGGCGATTGCAACATATTTGCGGTATCCTCTGTGTTCTTCTACCCAGTCTTTAAGTGTCAGTTCATACTGAGCAAGTTTTGAAAGGATTTCCGGTTTCTTGTTACCGGCTCCAAGTTCTTCTTCCATCTCTTTTACAATTGCCGGAATTCTTTCATCTCCGGCATGTTTGTTAAATGCTTCAAACAGGTCAAGTTCTGAGTTTTCTTCAATCTCTACTCCGATATTGTAAAGCTGCTGGATCGGTGCGTTACATGCAAGGAAGTTCAGCGGTCTTGGCCCGAAGCTGATGATCTTTAAGTTGTTAAGTCCGATAACAGCTCTTGCGATCGGTTCAAATTCATGGATCATATCTGCACATTCTTCTGCTGTTCCAACCGGATATTCCGGAATGTATGCTTTGACATTACGAAGCTTTAAGTTGTAGCTTGCATTTAACATACCGCAGTATGCATCTCCACGTCCCTGAATCAGGTTATTGCCGCTCTCTTCTGCTGCTGCAACGAACATCTTTGGTCCATCGAAGTGTTTTGCAAGAAGCGTCTCTGAGATCTCCGGTCCGAAGTTTCCAAGATATACAACCAGTGCATTACATCCGGCTTTCTTAATATCTTCCAGAGCCTGTACCATATGGATTTCGCTTTCCACGATACAGATCGGACATTCATAAATGTGTTTTTCTCCGTATTTTTCTTTGTAAGCCTTCATAAGTGCTTCTCTTCTTGATACAGAAAGGCTTTCCGGGAAACAGTCACGGCTTACCGCAACAACTCCGATTTTAACTTCTGGCATGTTATTCATGATCTTTTCCTCCTAAACAAGGACTTTCGTCCGCTTATTTTGCAAGATCGATGTTCTCTCCTTTAAGACCACATACCGCACCTTCAATACCTGCTTCTTCGTGAGCAATAAGCCATTTGTTTTTTGCTGTCAGAAGCTTGTCATCATAAGATTTTGTATGACAGGTCATCAGATCTGTGTTTGTTCCCTGTGGAAGAACAACGATTGCTTTGAATCCATTTCCATCCACTCCACATGGTGCATAGTGAAGGGTTGTTCCATAAATTTCAATTCCTGTTCCTGCCGGAACAAGAAAAGCCTCTACCTTTGATGTCTCATAGGTAAAATCAGATGCAATATCCTGCTCTGATCCAAGAAGTAAAATGATATCTGTAACTGCAACATTCACTTCTGAACTTCTGTGATATTCCAACGCATTCAGCTTGCTGTTATGACCATTACAATATCCGATCTGTATTGGAAGTTCTCCAAAAATTCTCATCTTCAGATCAATTGCAGGTTCTGTCTTCTCCAGTTTGTTATCCGATGGCACATAAATAACCTCCTCCGGAAGTGGTGTCTGCTCCATTACCTTGATCATTTCTGTAAAATCATAGCCATCAACGATACGTCCATAACGTCTGAATTCTGGATCTGTTACATTTTTGATTTTCATTGTGTTTCTTCCTTCTTTCTTTTTATTTTAACAGGCGTGTTCAGTACCTGCTACCGAATACTTAGCCTGTTAACTGCACTTTCTTGTCTTTGTCAACTTTTTCTAACTCATTTTCTGATCCTCTGATTTCTGTCTCCGACGAAACTCACTGGGTCTTACTCCGTATTTTTTCTGAAATGCTTTTGCAAATGCCCTTCCATCTGCAAATCCATTATGCTCTGCGATCTCTTCTACCAATGCATCACTTCCGGTAAGCTCCCGGTATGCATATTCCAGACGAATGCCCTGTACATATTCTTTATAATTGATCTTCGCATATTTCCGAAACATCCGAGACAAATACGTGGGTGAATAACCGAAACTCTGCGCCACTCCTTCAAGTGAAAGATCTTCTTTGAAATTTTCTTTTATGTAACCGGTAATAGAAGAAAGCCGGTTCCTGTTCCTATGTTCACGCACAATTTCTCCACTGACATTCATCTTCCGATACTTCGTCACCATCAGATATAGCAATCTGTAAAAATAACTCTGTACTTGCAGCTCATATCCTATCTCTTTTTCCTGATATGTCGCATACATCTTCTCCACCAATTCTACTAGCTGCTCATCCTGTACTCTTTCCCTGTGGGTAAAACAGATAAACTGCTCATCCGTATAATACCGTTCAAATGTCTGAAGCGGCATCTGAAGTACAATGGTCTTATTCGGAAGTGACGCCGAAATCGAATGCAGTTCATTGGAATTAACGATCACAAAGGTTTTCTTATCCAGATGGATGTCTTCTTCATTGATATAAAAATCCAGTTTACCTTCCAGCACAACAAACATCTCGATTGACCGGTGCCAGTGCTTTTCCCTGACATAATTTCCATCTTTCCCTTCAAACAAAAACATTCGAAAAGAAAGATCCTCATTTGGCAGAACCAGTTCATGTGAACCTTCCATCCTTTCCCCCTTTCTTTCTCCTGTCGGAATATAAACAGCATGATAACCACCATATGACAAACATTGGGTGATCATATATGCATCCCACATATCTGTCTTTATTCTTACACTTTGCGGTGTAAGCATGGTTTTTGGTGCAAGTATCACACATTTTACTCCTGCGGCTGTTAGCTAGTTATAGAGTGAATATCCAAGACAGCCCGCCTCATATCCACACTGAATATCGTATTCATCATTCAACCCAAGTTTCATTTTCATATTTTCAATAAACAGCAGGATATTTTTATAATCCGATGTTACCTTGATTGTTTCAAATACACTGTCAGCCTCACCGATTATTGGTTCCATTGCGCATAATGTGTAATTTGTGGTATGGATATTCATGCCAATTTTTAGTATTCTTTTCATATGAGTGATCTCCTTTTGTATGCGGTAATCCTTGTTACCTTTGTTCTTATCAAATTCTAGTATACAGGTAAATCCACATTGCTACAAATGTGAGGTCACTTCATATTATCTATTATAACGCATTTTGCAAGGATCTGCATAGCTTCTTCGTATTTGTCCGACTCTACACCTGCGCAGGTCAGTAACAGCGTATGTCCTTCGGCTTCCCGGAATGTAAGACCTTCTTTTCGGGCTGCTTTTGCCACTTTCTTAACATCTGTTCCATTTGAAAATATAATTTGAACCATAAAACCGGCTTCCCCGATCTTTACATTTACTGTATCCCCAAATACCTTGTGGATACTCTCCGCAAGCTTTTCTGCCTTTGCCAGATGGATCTTCCTGGATTTACGGACCTGACTCGCCAGATGTCCGTCACGGATAAACTGTGTCAGTGCGATCTGCTCGGCCTTGGATGCAGTCTGATTGTAATTATTTTTTCTTTTTTCGTAAGTTTCCATCAGTTCCGGCGGCAGTATCATATAACTGATCCTAATAGACGGAAGCAGCATTTTGGAAAATGTTCCCAGATAAATGACATTTCTTCCTCCCGAAAGTCCCTGCAGGGACGGAACCGGTTTCTGAAAATATTTGAACTCACTGTTATAGTCATCTTCAATGATCAGAAAATGCTCTTTCTCGGCGCGTCCGACCAGTTCCAGTCTTTCCTGGATCGGCATCACCCCACCAAATCTTGTCATCTGTGATGGTGACACGTAATACATTCCAATCTCTTCTTCCGCACTTCCTGCAATCCGGTAGTTATGATCTTCAAAAACCGTCATTCCCTGTACAAACTCACTGTCCCTGAAAAATACGGTTCTCTTTTTATGATTCAGTGGGCACAGAATATGCAGAAGACTCTGTATACCGGCACCGATCACGATCTGATCCGGGCTGCAGATCACACTTCTGGTCTTCTGAATATATTCAGACAGTACTTCCCTGAATTCCTGTTCCCCCTGCGGTTCTCCATAAGAAAGCAGTCTCTCATCCTGACGCATTGCGCTCTTCATATATCTCCGCCATAATTCAAACCGGAAACTCTCTTTATCTACATTTGATGTTGCAAAATCATAGACAACCGGATTCTCCTGCTTCCTTACATGCCGGCTTGCAATCTTTCTGCCCTCTTCCTGCTTCTCGGCAATATCCGTCACATAATATCCACTCTGCGGTCTGGACACAATATAACCTTCTGCTGCCAGAAGCATATACGCATTCTCCATCGTCGTCCGGCTCATCTGCAGCTCGCTTGCACCTTTACGGATCGATGGAAGCTTTGTCTCTGACTTCATCTGCCCGGATAGAATCAGATTCCTGTAATAATGATACACTCTCAGATACCGGCAGTGTTCCTCATTCTGTAATTCCACTCTCATAACTGACCTCTAAAAAATATTTCTTTTTGTATATTTTACAAATGACACTTTTATTTTATTCTATATAAAACACATAAGAAATGCAAGAATTTTTCACTTTGTATTTCGGAAAGGATACTTCAATGATAAAACGAGTCGCTGTTATCAATGATCTGTCCGGTCTTGGTAAATGCTCTCTGACAGCTGCGATCCCGGTTCTTTCCGTCATGGGTGTGCAGGCCTGTCCTCTGCCAACGGCAGTTTTAACCAATCAGACCGGCTACGACAGCTATTACTGTACGGACTTTACCGACAAGATCGATCATTACACAGAAGAATGGCAAAAACGTGGTCTTACCCTGGATGCAATCAGTACCGGATATCTCGGCAGCGCAGATCAGGCGGAAAAAATCCTGAATTTCTGTGAGAAGTTCAGAACCCCTTCCACTCTGCTCTTTGTCGATCCGGTCATGGGAGATTCCGGTGTCAAATATGACATTTTCACTCCCAGACTCCAACAGCAGATGCAGAAACTTGTATCCCATGCCGATGTGATCACGCCAAATCTTACCGAGCTGTGTCTTTTAACACACTCTGATTTTGCAGGGCTTACCAAGTATAAGGACGAACCGGATTATCTGGACCGGATTGCCCGGATTGCCGCTCCTTTGAAAGAAACGCAGATCCAGACGATCATCGTCACCGGTATTCTTTATCAGGCTCCTTCTGATGATACCGTAAAATATTACAATCTGGTTCTCGAGAACGACCAGATAAGCGTCATTTCCTCTGGAATTCACGGAGGAAGCTATTCTGGCACCGGTGACCTGCTCTCCGCTGTCGTATGTGCCTCGATGGTACAGGGAAAAAGTGCAGCTGCAGGCGTGGAAAAAGCATGCCGGTTTATCGAAAGATCTCTGATTGACACCGTTGCCGACCAGATTCCGCGCAATGATGGAATCAATTTTGAATCCCATCTTTCTATGCTGCTTGACTGACATTTACAAAATAAATAAAACCCAGGGAGGTAACTATCATGTCATCTACAATCATTAACAATCCAGAACCATCTGCAAATGCACTTTCTCATCAGAAAGTCTCCAGACTGACTTCAACAGCTCTTTTTGCAGCACTGATCTGTGTGACAACTGCTTATATTTTCCATATTCCATTTGGTGTAAATGGCGGATATGTACACATCGGAGATTCTCTGATCTATCTTGCCGCTGCATTCCTCCCAACACCATATGCCATGTTTGCTGGTGCAATCGGTGGTGCCATGGCAGATATCCTGACTGCCCCGGTATATGCACCTGCAACCTTCATCATCAAGATGCTGATCTCCCTTCCGATCACATGTAAAAAGGACAAGATCGTGAATGTACACAACTGTGTCGGCGTTATTGTTTCCGCTGTAATTTCCTTTATTGGATATTATATCACAGATGTAATCCTGTTCGGAACCTGGGGTGCACTGATTCCTTCGATTGTAGGAACCCTTGCCCAGTCAGGCGGAAGTGCTGTGATCTTTATCATTCTTGGTTCCACTCTTGGCAAAGCCGGTTTCAAGAGTACAATGAAAAACAAATTTGGAATTTAGCCAAATATTTAATCATACGCAAATGACAGGTGGTTCTTGAATATCCGCCTGACTTTCAAAGAGGAGATTTTATTATAATGTCAGATATTATTTACACATTTAAAAACAATGCATATTTTAACATCACCAACCGCTGCACTTGCAAATGTATTTTCTGCATCCGTAACGAGCATGAAGCCATCGGAGAGGCAACAGAACTTTGGCACGACCACAATCCTTCTTTCGAAGAGATCAAGGCAGCTATTGATGCTTTTGATTTTACAAATTATCCGGAAGCCGTCTTCTGCGGCTACGGGGAACCGACCTGTGCCTACGATAATCTGATTGCTGCTGCAAAATACATGAAAGAAAAATATCCGGAAGCCCGCTTGGTGGAACAGGGACTGTGGAACTCGCTTCAACGTCCTCCTGTGCTCAATCCTGCCGATCCGTTGTTTGAAAGAATGGCAAAGGTGTGGTATGCTGAATATGAGAAGCTTTATGGGAAAGCGGACTTGTTTGGCGGTGATCTCTTTCACGAAGGTGGAAAGACCGGAGGCATTGACGTAACAGATGCCGCCCGTCGGGTACAGACAGCCATGAAACGATATAATCCGGATGCGACCTGGGTGATTCAGGCATGGTTGGGAAATCCGAAAAAGGAATTGCTGGCAGGACTCGACAGAAAGAATACGCTGATCGTTGATCTTGCTGCCGAGTTTTGGGATAACTGGCGGAAGCGCAAGGGCTTTGATGGCTTCCCGTGGTTATGGTCGCATATTTCCAATTATGGAGGTAACATTGGTCTGCACGGGCGTCTGGACGCTATAGCTACCGGTCCGGTAGATGGTCAGAAGGATTCGGCGGCATCACCGAGCATGAAAGGAACTAGCTCTACCCCGGAAGGCATCGAGGTGAATTCGGTAGTATTTGATTTGTTGAATGAAATGCGCTGGCGTTCGGAGCATTTGGATCTGGATGTCTGGTTGAAAGAGTATTCAGTGCGTCGTTATGGTGTGGAAGATGAAAATCTGAAAGAGGCGTGGACTATTTTCCACCGTACAGCTTATGGTACTTATACCGGTCATCGCCGTCCGTCAGAGTCGGTCTTTTGTGCCCCTCCCAGCTTGAAAAGAGATAAAATCACGGCTTCTGCCTGGAGTCAATGTCGGATTTTCTATGATCCGGAGCTCTTTGCCCAGGGAGTAGGATTATTCTTGCAAAGTGCAGACCGTCTGAAGCAGACGTCAACTTATCAGTATGATGCAGTCGATTTTGTCCGTCAGTATCTTGCGGATTTAGGACGGGAAGCATATTACAATCTGGTGGATGCTTATCGGGCGAAAGATACGAAACAGTTTGATTACTGGTCGGAGAGGTTTCTGCAGCTGATTAAGGATCAAAATGAGTTACTGTCCACTCACGAATGCTTCTTCGTGGGACGCTGGCTGGATATGGCCCGTTCGAAGTCAAAGCAGCCTGAATTGCAGGATTTGTACGAGCACAATGCCCGTATGCTGATCGGGACATGGACGGAGACACTTAGTCCGGTGCGCGACTATGCCCACAAGGAATGGGGCGGGCTGCTGAAAGACTATTATCTGCCTCGCTGGACTAATTACATCGCTTATCTTAAAGGTACATTGGAGGGACGTTCACTTACTGTTCCGGACTCGTTTCAAGTGGAGAAGGCATGGGTGAATGCACATAATAAGTATGTACTTGAGGCTGGTGTTGATCCGGTGCAGACGGCTAAGAGAATGTATAGCAAATATCATATTTAATCATTACTCAAAAGATAAGACTATGAAAGGATTATTGAAAACAGCTGTATTGTTGGCTACTTTCTGCGCTACAGTCATGGCCTGTGGAGGTGGTGGAGAGGATGCATTGGATCATAAGGGAGGTGATGGTGGCGGAACCGGCAATAAGGGCGATCAAGAAGAACCGGAACAACCATTTGTTGCTCATATTACTCCTGTCGACAAACTTAATCAAGGTGTCCCGGTGATTAATTCGCACGCTGATGTTACTTCGCGTTCGTCCTTGAAGATGAACTTTCGGACGTATTCACAACTAGGAGAGAGTGTACTAAAATCTGCCAAACCTAACTATGTACGGGTTAAGAAATTGGCTAATGATGGTTATATCATGTTCTATCACAACAATCAGATTGGTGCCAGTTGTTCTTATGCGACCAGTATGGACTTTAAAACATGGAGTTATAAAGGCAAGCTGTTTACCAATTACAGTATTACCGACAGTAAAGGTGAAAAGAATGACCGGCGTTACTCGAATTGTGATGGGCTGGTACTTTCCAACGGAGATATTCTGACCGTAGCCTCCTATAGGGCTAATAATGGGTATAGAGACTTGCCTAAAGATGCAGGTATTGAAATGAGGCGTAGTACAGATAATGGCGTTACGTGGAGTGAACCGGTCTCAGTGTATCAGGGTGTCAACTGGGAGCCGTATTTGCTGGAATTGTCTTCGGGAGAAATCCATTGCTATTTCACGGACAGTAGCCGTACGGGTATTGAAGGCAAAGACACCGGAACTGCAATGGTCATATCCAGAGATGGCGGTCAAACGTGGACGCCTTCATTTGGAAGTATCCCTTACTATGTGATACGAATGAAGTGGGAACAAGACGGAAAAACATATTTCAATCATCAGATGCCGTCTGTTATTCAACTTAAAGGTAGCAATGAACTGGCGGCCGCTGTAGAGACTAATAACCGTGGAACATATTATATATCACTGGCTTATTCCGGCGAAGATGGTGAATGGGATCATCTTGATGTGGATCAGGAAGGGCCGGCTGATAGCGACAATCTGTCTTTTTTAGGTAGCGCTCCATATTTATCTCAGTTTCCATCGGGTGAGACTGTGCTTTCGTATAACAAATCTTCTACTTTCTATATGAAAATGGGGGATGCCAAAGCGCGTAATTTTGGAAGTGCTTATTCACCGTTTCCAGGTAAGGGGTATTGGGGAACGTTGAATTTGGTAAATCCGCATCAATTGGTAGGAGCGATGCCTGATACTTCTAATGGAACAATCATGTTATCACAATTTATTCTTAACCATCGTATCGATGCGGTACGCCGTAGCGTAAAGGTGGATGGCAACAATCAGGAATGGGCGAATACGGATCATGCGCTTTTTGTCGGAGAAAAATCGCAAGTACAGGGAACTCTCCGTTGTTCGTGTGATGACAAGAATGTATATTTTTTGGTAGAAGTACTTGACCGGAGCTTGCTGAGAGGTGATTATGCTACTGTTTATATTTCTCCGGATGATAGTAAAAGCTTAACGGACGGTGCTGCACGAATACAAGTGTCAATGGATGGATTGAAAAGTACCGAAACTTATGCCGGTAAATGGAACAATGCGGAGATGGGTGTAGAAGTGAAAACTTATGTATGCAATGACACCAATGAAGATCGTATTGATAACTATGGTTATATTGCCGAAATCTCTGTCCCCCGTTCCAGTCTGACTATTTCTTCGGGACAGGTATTGGTCAATTTCTCTATTACCGACAATAAAGAAGAGGAAGCAGTCAGTGATGTATCTTCTATAAGCTGCTGGATACCAGTGGCGGGATTGTAATCTGATAATAACGTGAATAATTAATTATATAGAAACAATTGTAATGATGAAAAAGAACTATTATTTAATTTGTGTATTGTTACTGGCTGCTTTCTGTACAACCAGTATTGCTACTGCTCAAAATTATTTTGGAGATTTTCCTGTAAAAGCAGATCCTAAGACTGTTGGTAATAAATTGAGCAGACGCTTGATGGAAACTAAACATCAGCTATATTTTGATAGAGGAATACATTATGCTGAAGTATGTACATGGTACGGAGCTCTCCGTTTTGCAGAATTGACGAATAACAAAGAGTTGATTAAGCAATTGAGAAACCGCTTTGAGTTGTTATTCCATTTGGAAAAAGATCTCCTACCTCCACCCATACACGTAGACCAGAATATGTTTGGTTGTTTGCCTCTTAGATTTTATAGTATCACAAAGGACCAGCGTTATTTGGACCTTGGATTGCCTTATGCCGATACCCAATGGCAGCTTCCAGCCAAAGCGAATGAAGAAGAACGTAAATGGGATAAGAAGGGATTCTCCTGGCAAACTCGTCTTTGGATTGACGATATGTATATGATTACCATTGTGCAATCGGAGGCTTATAAAGTAACTGGAGATACTAAATATATCAACCGGGCTGCCAAAGAAATGGTGATGTATTTGGATGAACTGCAACATCCGAATGGTCTTTTCTATCATGCGCCGGATGTACCTTACTATTGGGGACGCGGAGATGGCTGGATGGCTGTGGGTATGACAGAGCTACTGTTCAACCTGCCGAAAAATGATCCGAATAGAGACCGGATAATGAAAGGCTATCTTTTAATGATGAACAACTTGAAAAAATACGTAAACAAAGACGGATTGTGGAATCAGTTGATAGACCAGCCCGACTTTTGGACTGAAACATCCGGATCTGCAATGTTTACCTATGCTATGATCTTGGGTGTTCAGAACGGATGGTTGGATAAAGAAGAATTTGCTCCTGTTGCACGCAGAGCTTGGTTGGGTCTGTGCAATTATATAGACGATAAAAATGACCTTACCGAAGTTTGTATCGGAACGGGAAAGAAAAACAGTAAGCAATATTATATGGACCGTCCTCGCATTGCCGGAGATTATCATGGACAGGCACCTATTTTGTGGTGTGCTTATGCTTTGCTGAACAATAAGTAAAAGACAGATATATTCTGTTGTATAAAAGGAGAGGATGTCCCCACCGATTGGAGACATCCTCTTTCTCTCTAAATATAACGATATAAAATGATTCCTTATACTGTCGGGTCCGGTGCTTCATCACCGCCGTCATCACCTCCTTCGTTTCCTCCGCCTTCTTCTCCACCACCTGAAGGAGCAGAACTGCTGTTTCTAGTTACATCCAGTTTCTGAATGCTGACAGACTTTATCATATTTTTCAGCAAGTCTCCCGGAGTAAAGATGATTTTACGGTTTTTCAATGTTTCCGTAGTGACTTCCTCTGCGTTTTCCTGGCTCTTGCATCCGAAGGAGGGACGGAAAGTTCCAAATTCCCCCAAGTTGACGGATGCTCCGATTTCCATATACGTTATCAGAGAATCAATGAGTCCGTCAAGGACGGCTTTTACTGTACCGCGTGGAACGAATCCCACTTTGGTTACCTGATCGCAAAGAGCGGAATAATCTACCGTACCTGCCAATAGAGGGCGGGCTACATACTTCACTGCCTTGGTTTTATCAAACCCGAAAACAGTTTTCTTAACTACATACTTTAAAGCCATACTAGTTATTTTTAAATGATTATAAAAAAGGATATAAGTTCAGCACCTATGCAACCTGGTGGATCCGTCAGGCGATCACGCGCGCGATCGCGGATCAGGCGCGGACGA